>Ga0208648_1000205_pt1 | contig 61773 bp, 55 predicted proteins | sample AntAceMetag02UKL_FD_184772 | JGI IMG/M metagenome (GOLD analysis project Ga0208648, IMG submission 184772) | Saline lake microbial communities from Ace Lake, Antarctica - Antarctic Ace Lake Metagenome 02UKL (SPAdes) (version 2) | ecosystem: Environmental > Aquatic > Non-marine Saline and...
GATAATGTAATTATTACTGCTTCTCCAACAAATGAAGGTGCAACACCAAATTATGAATGGTTTGTTAATGGCTCATCAGTTCAAACAGGTGCTAATGATACATACTCATCAACTTCGTTTATTGATGGCAACGAGATATATTGTATAGTAACTTCATCATTAAGTTGTGCAACAGCAAATCCTGCAACATCCAATACATTAACAATGGCAGTTAGTACAAGCCTACCTGTTTCATTAAATGTTTCAGGAAACAATTCAATTTGTGATAGCGAAAATGTTACTTATACCGCAACACCAACAAACGGAGGTGCAACACCAAATTATGAATGGTTTGTTAACGGCTTATCTGTGCAAACAGGAACAAACGACACTTACACTTCATCCGGTTTTATTGATAATGACATTATTTCTTGTGTAGTAACTTCATCTGCATCATGTGCTACAGGTAATCCTGCTACATCAAACAGCATTATTATTACCGTTAATGCCAATTTACCTGTAGGTGTGAATATTATTGCAGATGTTAATCCAATTTGTGTTGGCGATAATGTAATATTTACTGCAAATCCGGCAAATGGTGGCACTACACCTGCATATCAATGGCAGATTAATGGCTCTGATGTGGGAACTAACAGTTCTACATATTCATCAACAATATTAAGTAATGGTGATTTTGTTTCATGTATACTAACATCTTCAGAAACATGTATTACTGGGAGTCCTGCATCATCAAATAATATTGTAATGACTGTTGACGATGTTCCTGTTGCAAATTTTACATATATTGATGACGAACTTATTGTTAGTTTTACAAATACATCTGTTGACGCAACAACTTATATGTGGTATTTTGGCGATGGCAATTCAACAAATATGACTGACCCAACTCATGTATACCCCGGCGTAGGATTATATACCGTTATGCTGATTGCAACTAATAATTGTGGCAGTGATACAACAACTATTGATATTAATATTATTATTGATAATATTAAAAATATCTCTGTAACAAACAGTCTGTCAATATTCCCAAATCCAACAAATGGAGAACTTAATATTGTATTTGAAACTTATAATAACACCGATATAAACCTTGAAATACACAGCATACTCGGCAAACTTATTACAAACAGAACTATTAAAAATGCTTTTGGTAAGTATAAGGAAGTATTTGACATGAGTACTTACGATAAAGGTATTTATCTTCTTATAATTAATACAGATAACAACAGAACTGTTAAAAAAATTGTTGTTGAATAATCAATATTGAATTTTTCAACTACTGGTTACTACAAGTGTTTTAATTTGTAATTCTATAATAATACAATTAAATAAAACGATTAATCTTAGAATTATGAAACATTTAATTAGACTAATTATTTTGCTTATTATAATTTCAGCAATTGCTTGTTCTAAAGACAAAAGAATAGAAAATTCTATTGCCAAAAATGGAGGCGAATGGAATATTTCATCAATTACTTATACAAAAATTGAACAAGTTGTTTCGGGAACTAATGTTGGACAAAGCATAACTTTAGAAAAAACAGAGTCGAACGTTGGCACATTTACTTTTGAAAAAGATAACCCAAGTGTTTTTTTCAATTATAAGATAAATGGAGAGCAAAGAGATGGTAAATATATATATCAAGTAGATAATGAAGATATTATTATGATTAAGGTTTCCATGAATTTAGCTAGTCTAATTAATTCTTTAAATGCAGGTGAAATTAGAATAGAACAGCAAACTGTTTCGTATGTTGGTGAACAACAAAGTAAAAATAATCTTGTTATTGAGGGCGGAGAAATTTTTCAACAAATAACAGATACATCAACAATTCAAGTTAGCATGGCTGCAACTATTAATCTTTCAAGATAAAAAACACCTGACAAACGAAGACACTTGTGGTAATTTAAAAAAATTTATTACTATTTTTACTCCCTATAACAAACAAATTTCGTTTTACATATTAAAATTTATCAAAAATGAAACCTAGTGTATTATTAATTATTGTATCCCTAATGGCAATAAGTATTTTTGCTCAGGACAAAAAAGACAAATCAATTTTTAAAGTTTACGATAAAGGACAAAGTTTTTATTATAACTCGATTCTTAAAGATGTTAGAAAAGCTGAAGAACTTAAATCAAGTAAAAAACCTTACAAAAGATTAAAAATTGATGTTACAGGGAAAAAATTTCCAAACAAAGTTGAAATTTATAAAGAACAAATTTGGCATAACAAACCAATATCGCAGGGAAATGCAGGATCGTGTTGGTGTTTTTCTACAACATCATTTTTCGAATCGGAAGTTTATCGCTTACATAAAAAAGAAGTAAAACTATCTGAAATATATACTGTTTATTGGGAATATGTTGAAAAAGCACGAAGTTTTGTCAATTCAAGAGGGAAAACAGCTTTTGAGCAAGGTTCGGAATCAAATGCTGTAACACGCATATATATAAAATATGGCATTATACCATTAAGCGAATATACCGGTTTACTTAACAACAGAAAATTTCATTCGCATGAGAATATGTACAATGAAATGGATAATTATTTAAAATCGGTAAAAAAGCAGAATGCCTGGAACGAAAAAGAAGTTATTAAAACTATAAAATCTATAATGGAACACTATATTGGCGAACCTCCTACAAAAATTACAATTGCCGGCAAAGAATATACTCCACATGAATATTTAAAAGATTATCTTAAGCTTAACATGAATGATTATATAGAAATTTTATCTTATATGCAGGAACCATATTATAGAAAATGCTCTTATGATGTACCCGATAACTGGTGGAATAGCGAAGAATATTACAATGTTCCCTTAAACGAGTATATGGAAATAGTTTATAAAGCTGTTGAACAAGGTTATTCGTTTGTTATTGGCGGCGATGTTTCAGAAGCAGGCCTTTTAGCATCTAAAGGCGATCCTCAGGTTGGTATTATTCCAAGTTTTGATATCCCATCGGAATACATTGACGAAAACTCACGACAGTTCAGATTTTCGAATAAAACAACCACCGACGATCATGGAATGCATGTTGTAGGCTCAACTAAAATAGATGGAAAAATGTGGTTTCTTGTAAAAGATTCAAGTTCGGGTTCAAGAAATAACGACGAAAATGCAAAGGAATTTGGATATTACTTTTTTCATGAAGATTATATTAAGCTGAAAATAATGGAATTTACTATACATAAAGATGTTGCAAAGGATATTATTAAGAAATTTAAATAAAATTTAAAAAAGGAAACATTGAAGATTTAAATTATGAAACTAACATTATTAATTTCAATTGCAATTCTATTTGCACAACTATCAATGGCACAATTTTCATCTAATGTTAAAAAAATATCAAGTAAAGCAAACGCTACGGTTTCTGTGAAAGGAAATTTGTCGCAGGGTGCAGTAATGATTGACCTTTCATGGGCATGGAAAAGTTCTGTTGCTTGTTTTCCGGGAACTCAAAAAACTAAATTCACAGGAAATCATGTACTATATTATACGTCGTTGCCAAAAAGAGCAATAATGTATATTACAGTTATACCTGACGATAAGAACGCAAATATGAGTATTTATGCTTATTCCATTGGGACAACAAATTATACAACTGTTCCTGCATTATCGTCGTGTGTTAGTTGCGAAGCAGAACACAAATGGGATTACCCAAAAAGTGGAAAAACACAAGACCATACAAGAACAATTAGGTTAAATGCAGTAAATAATCCATATAATGTTGTAATAGGTATTGCTGGAGCCGACGGATTAAAAACGGGTGGATATACAATTGAAGTTAAAATTGAAGGAGGCGAGGAATCTATAACAGGAGCACAGGCTGAAGTTAAGATTAATAAAGTTACCGCCGCAAAGGGAAATGTAACAGAAGTAAAAGGAAACCTTAGCAATGGCGTTGTAATTAATGATCTATCATGGGCGTGGAATAGTTCTGTTGCCTGTTTTCCTGAAACTCAAAAGAAAAAATTCACAGGAAATCACGTAATTTATGAAACAGAGATACCTAAATATTCAAAAATGGAAATTACAGTAGTTCCTGATAATAAAAATGCAAATATGAGTATTTACGCTTATTTAATTGGAGCAACAAGTAATTCTATAGTTCCAAATTTGCCTTCGTGTGTTGGTTGTGAAGCAGAACATAAATGGGATTATCCTAAAAAAGGAAAAACACAGGACCATACAAGAACAATAGGTAACATTATGGCAATTAATCGTCATTACAAAGTTGTAATAGGTGTTGTTGGTGCCAATGGACTTAAAACAGGAGGATATACTTTAAAAATTAATATTCAGGATAAATAATGTAATTTACAAGCTATATTGAATAGGTATATTTGGAGAATTAATTTTTAACTTTCCTAGATTGTCTCTTACAATTTTAAATGTTACTCTTCTATTATATTTTCTAGATTCAGAATTTAAGTCTTTTGAAATTTGATTTTTTTCTCCAAAAGCTTTAACAATTAATTTATTTTCTGCCACACCCCTTTTTAATAAGTAATCTTTAACAAAGTTTGCTCTTCTTTTTGAAAGTATAATATTATATGTATCATCGCCCTGCAAATCGGCATATCCCTGAATTTCTATTAAAATATTATCATCTGAATTAAGATAGTTAGCAAAACCATCTAAAGTTTTATTATAAATATCCGGGATTAATTTATTAAAGCCAAACAAAATAGTTTCAACAGTAGTTACTGTAGCATTAGATTTAATTTCATTTGGATTTGTTCCGGTGTCTGTATTTGTATTTTTATCTGTGTCTGTATCAGCAAGGACTTTAGTATGTTTTAGTTTAATATCACCAATATCAACAGGTGCTAAACAATACACTAAAGGAACACTTATCTCCTTATATGCATCATTCATATCATCGGCAGTAAATTTTATTTTAATGTTACCTGAAGGAACTTCAATTTCAAATTTACCTGATCTATCGGTTTTTATATTGTTTTCATTGTTATTTTCGTCTGTAATCTTAATATTTATTTCTTTTTCCTGATTATCAAGCACTCCTCTAATAAGTATCATAGGTTTTTCCTGAGGATAAAATGTTAACTCATAAATATCCAAATCTCCAAAACCGTCTTCTGTTGCTAATGAAATAAAAGCCTTACCTTCTTCCTGTAACGGGAATAAGAAGACATCATCACCTGTGGTATTTAGAGGGAATCCAAAATTAAGCGGGCTTGACCAATTGCCTTCTTCATCTATTTTAGACATAAAAACATCAGCACCACCAATATTATATGTATGCCCTTGAGAACTAAAATATAGTGTTTTGTTGTCCTTCAGCATAAAAGGTGTTATTTCGTCAAATTTTGTGTTTATTTTTTCACCAAGATTAACTTCTTTACCCCATTGTCCGCTTTCAGTTCTTTCTGTTTTATAAATATCTAAACTACCATAACCCCCTTTTCTATTACTTGTAAAATACAAAGTATTGCCATCAGGCGATAATGATGCATGGCGTTCTAATGCAGAAGAATTTATACTTAATTTTAATAATTTAGACCATTTTCCATCTATTCTTTTACTTACAAATATATTTCCTGTTTGCTCCAAAGCACCGGGTTTAAATACATATAGTTCCGTTCCATCCGGCGATAAGCATAATGAAAGTATACTTCCTTCTATTTGAATATCAATATTAAAATTTTTTGGAATTGAGAATTCACCATTTTCATCTTTTTCTGAATACATAATTGCTTCGTAAAATAACATATCAGATGTATATACAAGCATATTTTCGTCTGCTGACATTACAGCATTGTAATTCGCATATATATTGTTTATAGTCTTCCCAAGATTTTTTAGTTTGCACTTTACGGATATGCTTTCCAGAATTTTAGCACTTTTACATGTTTCAATTTTTCTGTCAACGATACTTAAATAATAGCTATCTTGTTTTTCACTTATAGTTTTATAATCATTGTATGCTGTAATTGCATTGTCTAAGTCATTATTTATCATATATGCATCTCCTAAATATATAAAAGCATCTTCGTGTGCGCTTGTTAAATCAACATCTCCTTCTTTGTAAACCTTTGTAGTTGAAGTTACAGCTTTTTCCAAATAAGGTACTGCTTTTATTTTTTCAGAATTTTTGTTATATCCTTTAAGATAACATACTCCTATTCTGTAATTAATATTGGCATTATTCTGATTATCATTATTATAAATATTATGATATAGCATTAATGCCTCTTTATAATTTTTATTGTAAAAAAACGATTCGGCGTTCCAAAACATATCTTTAGCTGATTGTTGTGTTTGGGCAAAAAGAAATATTGATATAAAAACAAAGAAACAGGTGAGTAAATTTTTCATAACATTGAGTTTAAGGCAACTACACAATGTGCCATTACACAAGTACAATGCTACTAATGTTTTATCAATAATATAAAGTATTGTTAAAAACTTTATTCTAACGAGGGAACAAACAAAATCCAAGCACATGACTATAAGCGACATGCATTCCATGTTATATATGTTATTGCTTGCTTAAAATAGTGTTTACAAGAAAACTTTTGGACGCTCAAACTGATTTCAAAAGTTTAAGCAATATTAAAAAATCAGTAACCCCAGCCTGTTCCGATTTCTCGGAATCCTTCAGGTCGGAGACAAGAATAAGAGCACAATGCCCTCTGCAAAATAACTTCGGTTATTCTTTCCAATTTATTTAATAATAATGCCTTAACTTTTGAATTTTACTTTTTTTTGTATAATATTGCAATATGGAAATAACAAGAATTTTTGATTTACTTGATAGATACTCATCAAAATATTCTGATAAGCAAGTTGCTTTTTCCGGAAAATACAATGGTGAGTGGAAAAATTTCAGTTCAACAGAATATATTGAACAATCAAATTTGATAAGTTACGGTTTACTTGCTCTTGGCTTTAACAAAGGAGATAAAATAGCTACTGTATTTGCAAATAACTTGCCCGAATGGAATTTTCTTGATATGGGAATATTACAAGCGGGCATGATTCATGTTCCGATATATCCCACAATTAGCAATGAAGACCATAGCTATATCTTAAAACATTCTGATACAAAATTAATTTTTATATCAGATAAAGTACCATATAATAAACTTAAACCTATTGTTGATAATACTCCTGACATTAAAAATATATATACAATAAATGATATTGAAAATGCAGGAAATTGGAATGAAGTAATTGATCTCGGGAAAAAAAACGAAGAAAAATATAAAGAAAAAGTTGAAAAAATAAAAACAGATATTAAACCCAATGATCTAGCTACAATTATTTATACATCCGGAACTACAGGTAGCCCCAAAGGAGTAATGTTGTCGCACAAAAACCTTGTAAGCAATGCTTTGGAAACCGCAAAATTGCTTCCTTTAGATTCACACGAAAAAGTATTAAGCTTTTTGCCTCTTTGTCATGTTTATGAAAGAATGTTGTGCTATAATTTTCAATCAAAAGGTATAAGTATTCACTATGCCGAAAGTATGGCAACAATTGTTAACGATTTAAAAGATGTTAAACCACAGGCATTTTCTACTGTTCCGCGTTTATTGGAAAAAGTTTTTGATGCAATTATGATCAAGGGTAAAAGTTTAACTGGCATTAAACGTAAGTTGTTCTTTTGGGCAGTTGATTTGGGATTAAAATTTAACCTGCGAAAAGGCAATTCTGCAATGTATAATTTTAAATTATCAATAGCCCGAAAACTAATATTTAATAAGTGGAAAGCTGCCCTTGGAGGTAATGTTAAAGTAATAATTTCGGGTGGTAGTTCTTTACAGCCAAGACTTGCACGAGTTTTTTGGGCTGCAGATATCCCAACTCTTGAGGGTTATGGATTAACAGAAACATCTCCGGTAATAGCAGTCAATAATTACGATTGGCCAAATCAAAAAATTGGTACTGTTGGGCTTGTTCTTAATGGAGTGGATGTGAAAATTGCTGAAGATGGTGAAATACTATGTAAAGGACCTAATGTAATGTTGGGCTATTATAAAGATGAAGATGCAACAAAATTAATTATTGATGAAGACGGATGGTTACATACCGGTGATATTGGAATGATGGATGAAGAAATATTTTTAAAAATAACAGATCGTAAAAAAGAAATTTTTAAAACTGCAGCAGGAAAATATATTGCTCCACAGGTAATGGAAAATAAGCTAAAAGAATCTATATTTATTGAACAGGCAATGATAGTTGGCGAAGACGAAAAATTTGTAAGTGCACTTATTTCTCCAAATTTTCAATATCTTCACGATTGGTGTGCACGAAGAAAACTGCGTTTTAGAGATAACACAGAATTAATAAATTTACCGGAAGTAATGAAGCAATATCAAGAAGAAATTAAAAACTTTAATAAAAACTTTGGACAAATAGAGCAAATTAACAGATTTAGAATTGTACGTGAAGAGTGGACAACACAAACCGGCGATCTTTCTCCAACACTTAAACTTAAACGTAAAATTATATATAAAAAATATGACCACATTTTACGAGAAGTATATAATTATACTAAAGGAGAAGTAAATAAAGCAGATAAATCGAAAAGGGAATCGGATTAACCACAAAAATTTACAACTTTTTGAAATTAATTTCTCAAAAGCATTTTAGCATTTTCTATAGCTGCATCGGTAAGGTTTTCGGCGCTAAGCATTTTTGCAATTTCAATAATTCTATCATCGCTTTTAAGCAGTTCAATTGAGATATTTGCATCCTTTTGTTTTTCGTCTTTTAATACCCTGTAATGTTGTTTACCACGACTGGCAATTTGTGGCAAATGAGTAATACTGATTACCTGAATATTTTCAGACATTTCGGACATAAGAATCCCCATTTTGTCGGCAATTTCACCCGAAACGCCAAGATCTATTTCATCAAAAATAATTGTAGAAATAAACGATGAGCTGAAAATAGTATATTTAAGAGCAAGCATTAGTCTTGAAAGCTCGCCTCCCGAAGCAATTTTGGTAATATCAGCAGGCGCTACTTTTTTATTTGCTGAAAAAAGAAAATTTATATCACTTCTGCCATGTTCGCTTAGTGTTTGATTTTCTGTTAGTTCAACCTTAAAAACAGCGTGTAACATTCCCAGATTTTTCAGTAAAATATTTACCTTATTTTCTAGATTCGGAATTACTTTTTTTCTTTTATCGTGAATTTCACTAGCGAGCTTATTAACGGTTTTTTCTTTAATATCTAACTGTAATTTTTGATTTTTCAACTTATCATCGTAGTTTACTATTGTAGAAATTTTGCTGTTAAGTTCATCTTTTATTTTAATAAGCTCCTCAATTGTATTTACTCTGTGCTTTTGTTGTAACTCAAAAATTGCAGAAAGGCGATCTGTTAATTTTTCAATTTCCTGTGGATTATAATTGATCTTTTCGCTTTCTTGCTCTGTTTCTTCTGCAATATCTTGCAATTCAATAATTATACTCTCAAGCCTGTCAGCAATTTCTTTTGCTTTTGGATATACATCAACAAGTTTTGATATTTCTGTTTTAACAGAGCTAATTTGGTTTATTAAATTTTTATCTTGGTAAATGAAGTTTTGTGAAAGAGCAAACAGTTTTGATTTGATTTCTTCGGCATTATTTAGTGTCATCAAGTTTCTTTCAATATTTTCCTGTTCGCCTTCAATTAGATTTAGTTTTTCTAATTGTTCGTACTGAAACTGAAAATAATCAAGATCGACTTTTGAACTTTCTGCTTTTTCCAGCAATTTTACATATTGCCGATTAAACTGCTTGAAATCTGTGTATTTTACAAAATATTTATTAATAATATCTTCGTTTTTTGCAAATAGATCAACTACCTTTATTTGAAACAAGTTATTGTTAAGCTCTAAATTTTGATGTTGAGAATGAATATCAATTATCATAGAGCTAAAATCTTTTAGCAGCGATAACTGAACAGGAGTATCATTAATAAACGACCTTGTTTTGCCGTTTGGAGCAATTTCTCTTCTAACTATTGTGGTTTTTTCGTAGTCTATCTCATTCTCTTCAAAAAAATCTTTTAAAATTTTTGGTTCAATATCAAAGTTTGCTTCAACAATACATTTTGATTTTTGATTTTTTAGCACACTAATATCAGAACGCTTACCGAGAATTAAAGATAATGCTCCAATAATAATTGATTTTCCCGAACCTGTTTCCCCTGTTATTGTTGAAAATCCTTTATGAAAATCTATTTCAAGAGAATCTATTAAAGCATAATTTTTTATTGAAAGAAATCTTAACATATTAAAATGTTAATTACTACTTGTAATTTTTTGATATTTGGTCATATTTGCGGGGTCAATTTCTTTGAGAATTGTAAAAACCCTGTTTTTTTCATCTGTAAACGATTCTGAGAAAACATTTACATATTCATCAGCTTTAGCATTAAAATATAATTGCATAATAAACGAATTTGGTTTTGCTCTGTGTACTTTTTGCAATAATTTCAGCGATTCTGCAATAACCGACCTGCCATCCTCGGGTTTTTCTGCCATTACATCCAAACCAAGACGATGATGTTCATAAATGCATTGTCTAATACCGTTGTATTTTTGTTCCATAATGTTTTCTATAATCCAATATCTGTTTTTATTACTTTCAAATGCTCTCCATCCTTTTTCGCGAGCATTCTGGGCATTAGTAACAATTGTTTCTGCTTTTTGAAAAAATTCAGTACCTCCTTCCAAAGAAAATGAATCATAATCTAATCCTAAAACCAAATATGCATAAAAGGCAAGAACAGATGTGAGGTTAGAAGTATGTGTACTTAATGTAAAATCTAAAGATTGATACTCAACATAGCGAAACTGAAAATTTCCATCTAAATAATTTAACATAACAGAATTATATGTTGAACCATAAACAGGTCGGTTAGATTGCACTTGTATTGTGGCTTTATATTCATCTGTAGATACTTGTTCTGTAAGATTTATTAACATATTGCACTCAATTCTTTCGTCCATGTCAACAACATGGTCTGTCCACTTTGTATTATTCATGAATTCAAATATTGCTTGTTGTAAGGTTTCAAATGCTTTAATATTTGTTCCCTGAATTTTTTGATGAGCTACCTGTACCCTGCAATTCAATTCTTGCGAAAAAACTTGAAAAGATAAAATAATTATAAAGAATGTTATTTGTATTTTCTTCATTTGTTAGTATTTTAGAAATTAACAAATTTTAAATTAAGTCAAATATTTTTTCAACTATATCTTTTGCAACTTCTGTTTTTGATTTTAACTCAAAGTTAGTAATTTTATTGTATTTATCTATTATTGTTATTTTATTTGTGTCGTATTGAAATCCTGCACCTGCATCGTTTAGTGAGTTTAACACAATAAAGTCAAGATTTTTTCTTTTAAGTTTATTTTTTGCATTTTGTATCTCATTATCGGTTTCTAATGCAAAACCCACTAATATTTGTTTTTCTTTTTTAAGTTTTCCAAGTTCTTTTAAAATATCGCTTGTTGGTTTAAGGTTTATCTGCAAGTTTGAATTTTCTTTTTTATGTTTTTTATCAAATGTTTTTACAGGAGTATAATCTGCAACTGCAGCAGACATAATTATGCAATCTACACTTGAAAAATGTTCGAGTACATTTGTCAGCATTTCATCAGCAGATGTAATATTAATTTTTTTAATGCTTTTATTTTTTGTTTCAAGATGTGTGGGACCTGTTATTAAAATAACTTCCGCATTTTTGTCGGCTAATTCTTCAGCAATGGCAAATCCCATTTTTCCAGAAGATTGATTACCAATAAATCTAACAGGATCAATATATTCGTGAGTAGGACCTGCTGTTACAAGAAATTTTTTATTTTTTGTTTTTTTTTGCATCAAAAAACTTTTTGATTGATGATACAATATTTTCGGGTTCTTCCATTCTGCCTTTCCCATGTATGCCACTTGCAAGTTCACCTGAAGCAGGTTCAATAATTAAATTCCCATAAGATTTTAATGTTTCAATATTCTTTAGTGTGACTGGATGTTGAAACATATCCAAATCCATGGCAGGAGCAATTATTACAGGACATTTTGCAGAAAGATAAGTTGTTAAAAGTAGATTATCGCAAATACCGTTTGACATTTTTGCCATTGTGTTGGCTGTTGCCGGAGCAATAAGCATGATGTCTGCCCATTTTCCCAATTCAACGTGATTGTTCCATGAACCATCATCGTGAACAAAAAAATCAGACAGAACTGTGTTTTTTGAAAGTGTAGCAAGTGTAACAGGAGTAATAAATTCTTTTGCCAAAGGAGTCATTAATATTTTAACGCTTGCTCCTTCTTTAACAAGTAAACGAGTCAAAAAAGCAGCCTTATAAGCTGCTATACTACCTGTTATACCAAGAATTATATTTTTGTTTTTCAACATTTACTTTTATTCTTCGTCAGGTTTTCTAATGTAAATCTTTTTTTCGATATATTCCTGAATAGCGATTAATGTTGATTTAGGTAATCGTTCATAGAACTTTGATATTTCAATTTGTTCGCGATTTTCAAAAATTTCCTCTAAATTATCAGTATAAGAAGCAAATTCATCTAATTTTTTGTTTAATTCTTCTTTTATCTCAATACTAATTTGATTAGATCGTTTTGCAATAATTGTTATTACTTCATAAATATTACCTGTTTCATCTTCTAAATCTTTAATGTTTCTGGTAATTGTACTTCCTTCTGCATTTGTTTTTTTGTAATCCATTATTTAAAAAATTATTTATTTAACTTAAGCTTTTCTAATTTATTTAATGCGTTATCATAAATTCTTTCAGCATTTTTTTGTTTGTCAGAATTTGAATATTCATCTGTAAAAGCATGATATTCTGTTAATGTACTATTATATCGATCTATTTTCTTCTTGTCTATACTATTTTCTGCCAGAAAATAACTCGATTTTAAAATAAGAAATAGTAATTCTTCTCTGTATTGTGTGTCAGGAAATTTAAGCAAACTGTTTTTTAGAGCAACAATAGCTGCTTTGTAATCTTTTAAATCATAATACAATTTTGCATTATTAAATGATTTAATTTCTAATTTCCCTCTTAACTTATCTATTAACTCGTTACTTTTTTCAATATGTTCACTCTCGGGAAACTTATTAATAAAAAGTTGCAATTCATTAATTGCTTTAGCAGTGTATGATTGATCCAGACTTGGTATTGGTGAATTAAGATAATGACAATATGCACTTTGATATAAACATTCTTCTCTTCGTTTGCTGTTTGGATATGTTCTTGCAAAATTTTTCAAATGATATCCAGCTAAAACATAACTATCTTGGTGATAATGACAATAACAATAATAGTAGTAAATATCTTCTGCTTTTTTGGTTCCCTTGTATATTGTTATAAGCTCTTCTAATAAAGACAATGCTCTGAAATAATCTTCATTTTCATAATATTCAATAGCTTTAGTATATTTCAGCTCGTAATCAGAACTTTTAAGCAATTTTTGATAATCGCTACAACCAAGTAGAATTAAGGCAATTACAACAATTGATATATGGATTATTCTGTTCATTTTTGAAAATAGTTTTGCAAAGATATACTTTTTGTTTTTAATCAGTATTTTTTTTTAAGATTTGTTAAGGTATTAGAGTGTATTAAACGTGAAAAATTAAATTATTATATATAATATCCATATTAATTTTCTTTTTTTAACTCTTTTGTAATTAAAACAACCTCATAAACAAGATAGGCAAAGTAAAGTCCAAAGAATTGAAAAATATATGAATATGTTGTAGGCTTTTGATTTAATATTTCGGGTAATAAAAATAAAACACAAATCATCATTTTAATTAAACTTGCACCGGTAAACCCATAGCCCATATATTTTGGGTTTTTTCTTAATAAAAAAAGCAATGTAATGTGTATAAATGTTGTTAGGAAAAAAAGGAAAATGTGCATTTCAATAATACCTCCGGGTTTTTGACTATCCGGTAAAAGCTTGAATACAAGAAGATGTAATCCTGCAAGGAAAACGGCAAATATCAATAAATTGATTATAAAAGATATTATTGGATTAATCTTTTTCATTCATTACTTGTTTAATGACAAGATATAAGGCTGTAAAAACAGACAATAATGACAGTATAACAGTAAATAATGGAAATTCGTTTTCAAGTTCTTCATCTATAAATACACCTCCATAAGTTCCTGCACCAATAATAAAAGCCATTTGAAAAACTAATCCTGAATATTTGGCATAGGAATTAAGATGTTTGAACGATTTGTTCTTTTTCTTCTTTTTGTTCTCTTGGTTTAACATTATTTATTGGTGTATTACCATCCATATTGCATGTTCCTGTAAAAACAGCACCGGGTTCAATAGCAATTTTATTTGTTGTTATATCTCCAATAATTTTACAAGATGATTTTAGTGTAAGTAATTCTTTAATAGTTGCTTTCCCTTCTAATTTTCCCGAAACATCGGAATTTTTACAATTTACTTCACCTTTAATTTTACCGGATGTACCAATAACAACTTTCCCTTTTGTACTTAAATTTCCGGATAATGTACCATCAATTCTTATATCTCCATCAGAAGTAATGTCTCCAACAATTGAAGTTCCAGTTCCGATAATATTTATAGCTTTATTTTCTATTTCAAAATTATTTTTTGCCATTATAAAGTTTGTTTAAATAATAATTTTATTTTGCAAAGATATGACAGATAATTAAAAATTAAAATTATTTATAAATCTAAAGCAATTTTATTTACAATATCACTTGCAATATTTGGAAAACTTGCATGGATAATTTCCTCAATATTATTTTGTTCTGCAGAAAAATCTGCATAAGAAAAACTACCTGTTATGTATTTTCCGTTTTTATTAAATAATGCAAAATGTATCTTCATTCTTCTTTTATATGTCATACTGCCAACAGCATACGGGTTTGAGTAATCGCCTTTTAATTCGAATTGTGTGATAATTAAAAAATAATTTGTTTTAAATTGTTTTGATAGATTTGATAAAAATGTTCTGTCAGAGAATTTTACATTTAAAAACCTATTTCTGTTGTTTGATATTTTATCTACAAGTTCTCCTTTTTGAGAATTAGTATTTTTATCGGATAGTTTGCTTTTTTCGGAGCCAAATAATAAATAATTTTTATCAATGTTATGAGCCTTATCATAGAAGTATGAACTTTTGGAGTACAAAATAAAAAGCTCATCATCAGGATTGTAGGTATGGGTATTCATCATGCTTTCCGATTTGCAATATTTATTTAATTCTGCAAGCAAATACTCATCAACAGAGACCCTAAATGTTTGATTTACTTTATCGGAATTTATATTATTTGCTTTAGTAAGATAAACTTCTTCGTAATTAATATATAATTCCGTGTTATATGGAACCAGTAAAATATCAAGGTCTTTTAATTTTTTTGATATTAACGCTGTATCTAATTGTCCAAAAGTTGTAATAACTTTAAAAAACAGAAATATTATAATTAAATTTTTCATAATATTTTATTATAAAAGACTGAAAATATCATTTCCAAATATAAAAATCATTAAGCCAAAAATAATAATTATACCAACCATTTGAATTCTTTCCATAACTTTTTCGGGTATTGGCTTACCCGTTATCATCTCTATAAGTGTAAGTATAACATGTCCCCCATCTAATGCCGGTATTGGTAAAATATTCATAAACGCTAAAACTAGAGATAGTAAACCAACTAGAGACCAAAATCTTTCCCATTTCCAGGTTCCGCCAAATAATGTGGCTATTTTTATTGGACCTCCAATAGATTCGCTGGCTTTTTCCTCTCCGGTAAATATTTTCCCAATGCCTTTAATATTGGCATATAGCAATTCATAAGCATCTAAAAGCCCATATTTTAATGAAGAACCAATTGAGTAATCGGTAAACTTATATGGAGGTGCTGAAATGGCAAATCCAATCATTGCAGAACTGTCAACACCAACTGTTATTGTATCGAAAGAACCATTTCTGTCAAGAACTAATTCTACATCTTTTCCAATATTATTTGACAATAATTCTTTTAGTCGACCATAACTGTTTATTTTAGTATCTTCAACAAATGCAATAATATCATCAACTTTTAACCCTGCTTCTTTTGCTTTGTATGTTGGGAGCAAACCGGCAACTTTAAATTTATAATTATGCGGAGCAATAAATAGTTTTGGCGATTTTTTATATATTTTATAAAGTGTATCAGGAATTTGTATTGTAAGTTTTTTGTTGTTGCGTTCTACTGTGATATCGGCTCCAAAAAATACTTTTGTTGAAACAATTTCACTAAATCGTTCAAATTCTTTTCCATCAATTTCAATAATTTTATCTCCGGTTTCAAATCCCATATCTCTGCCAAGTTCGTATGCGTAAATACCATCTTTATTTACTTCGTCTTTTGGCAAATATGATTTGGTGTAATTAAGCAAAACAAATGATAGTACAATAACTCCCAGAATTAAATTCATAATTACACCGCCTGTCATTACAATTAATCTTTTCCATGGAGATTTTGAACGAAATTCCCATGGCTGTGGTGGTTTTTTCATTTGTTCTTTATCCATTGATTCGTCAATCATTCCGGCAATTTTAACATACCCGCCTAATGGTAACCAACCAATGCCATAAGTTGTTTTTACTTTCTTCTTTTCTTCTTCTTCTTTTTCTTCTTCACTTAGTTTTTTATCAGATCTATGAAACTGGAAAAATTTAACACCATCACCTTTTCTATAAGTTAACAATGAAAATTTAGGATTAAAAAACATATAAAATTTTTCAACTCTAATACCAAATATTCTTGCGGCAATAAAATGCCCCCATTCATGTAAAACAACAAGTATTGAAAATGCTACAATAAGTTGTAATGCCATTATTAATCCGTCCATAATTTTATTTTATTAATTCTTTTGCAATATTTCTTGCTTCATTATTTGAAGCCACTAAATCATTATAACTTGGGTTTTTAATATGATTAACCTTTTGCATTGTTTTTTCAATTACATCCGACATTTTTAGAAAACCTATTCTGTCGGATAAAAATGCTTCAACAACTATTTCGTTTGCCGCATTTAAAATGCAAGGCATATTACCACATTTTTGGAGTGCATCAAAAGAAAGTGTAAGATTACGAAATTTTTTAATATCTGCTTGTTCAAAAGTTAAACTTGGATAATCGAAAAAGCTAAATCTTGGGAAATTTGTTTTAAATCTATCGGGGAAAGTTAGTGCATATTGAATTGGTAATTTCATGTCTGGCAGTCCCATTTGGGCTTTCATACTCCCATCTTCAAATTGCACAATAGAATGAATAACTGATTGTGGATGAATTATTACGTCAATTTGTTCGGGTTTTAGGTCAAAAAGCCATTTTGCTTCAATTGCTTCTAAACCCTTATTCATTAATGTAGCAGAGTCGATTGTTATTTTATTGCCCATGTTCCAGTTTGGATGTTTCAGAGCCTCTTCTTTTGTTGCTGTATTCAAATATTCAATATCTTTTTCTCTAAAAGGACCACCGGAAGCAGTTAAATATATTTTTTCAATATTATTACTGTGTTCACCAACAAGGCATTGAAAAATGGCAGAATGTTCGGAATCTACTGGCAGAATCGAAACCTTGTTCTCAATTGCAAGTTTTGTAATTAATTCGCCTGCAATAACAAGTGTTTCTTTATTGGCAAGTGCAATTTGTTTGCCTGCTTTTATAGCATTAATTGTTGGTAAAAGCCCGCTATATCCGACAATAGCAGTAAGCACAATATCAACAGTTTCCATTTCAACAACCTGATTTAGGGCATCAAGTCCTGCATATACTTTTATGTCTTCATTGGAAAGAGAATCTGATACGCTTTTATAATTATCATCATTTGCAATAACAACAGCATTTGGTCGAAATTTCATTGCCTGCTCAATAAGTAGTTCTGCATTATTGTTTGCTGTAATTACTTCAAGTTGAAAAAAATTGGGATAATTTGAAATTACCTCTAAAGTTTGTTTTCCTATTGAGCCTGTTGAACCTAATATTGCAATCTTTTTTTTCATTATCAGCAATATAAATTAAAAAATGATATATTCTTTAGGATCAATAGGAACACCTTTAAACCAAAGTTCGAAATGTAAATGCGGACCGGAAGAATATTCTCCGGAATTACCTATAATAGCAATGGCATCACCGGCTTTAACATGGCTCCCTTGTGCTTTAATTTGATGAGAAAGGTGCTTATAAACCGAGATAATATTATTTTCATGTTGTATTTGTATATTATAACCTGTTTCCAGTGTCCATGTTGAAAGTGTAACTGTTCCATCTAAAGTTGCTGAAATAGCTTTTTTAGGCGCAGCAACTATATCAATTCCATAATGGTTTTCAGCAATATTAAAATTTTCGGTTATTACTCCTTTAAGCGGTGGGAAAAAGCGAATATTTTTAAAGTCGCTATCTTGAGTATTTTCAGTTTTGAGATTTAAATTATAAGAATCTTCAATTTCAACTTGCATTCTAAGAATAGAGTCTTCTTTTGACTTTAGATATGAAATATTATTATTATTTAAGTTTGTGTCGGGAGTTTTAAAAAGTTGAGTATCTATTGATATATTGCCTTCAATAATGTTTTTAATATTTGTAAAATATTGATCTCTAATTTCTATTTCATACTCAATAGAATCTAGTTTAATTTCATTTAATTTAATATTTCTTGACATATTGCCATCGGGATAACCGGGTATAAATTCACGTAGAGGAGTGTAGGCAATAATCAGAATTACTATAATAATTAATAAAACAGTTATACTACCAAATATTGAAAATACATTCAATCTGGAAAGATGTTTGCTCCAAACTTTCTCAAAAGTATTATCATTATATATTATAAGACGATACTTATGACATAATTTGTTAATTAATTTCTTTTCTTTCTTGTTTTTAGGCATTTCTAACAAAGGTCATATAATTTTTGCAAAGATATATAAGTTTTTTGGACTTTTCTTATTTTGGGAGTCTATATGAAATTCCACCTGCAATATACCAGTCTTGTGTAATTGCATTATTAAAAAAGATTGGTTTTCCATATAAGTCAATTACTAAATTATGCAGTATTGAATAGGATACTCCAAAGTCAATATAGTTTGAAAACTCATCATATTTATTATATGTTCCATAAGGCTCAACAAAGCATGCAAAATTTTTAAACGGAGTAAAACAAAAAGCTAAACTATAAAAAGCTTGTGTTGTTATACCAAAATAGTAATAATAAGCGCTATACCAAGTACCACCAATATTATATCCAATAGAAAAATAATCATTTATAGTGTTACTGAATGCAAAACCAAATAGTGGCGTTATACTATTGAAATCACTGTCTCCATTATAAAAATCTGGCAAGTTTAGGTTTCCAAAAAAGCTAATATTAGGTAAAATACCTTTTTCTTCAAACATTAAAATTTTTATTCCGGGAGATAAGGGCATTGATTGTGATCTGGTTTCAACACCATAATAAACACCATTGAAACTTTCAAATATTTTAGTGTTGTCAGTCCAATTATACCCAATACTTAATCGAATTTCAGTATTCTTAAAAATACCATACCTAAGTAATGTTCCACTATTATTATCAATACTTTCAGTATAGTCTATACCAAAGCTTTCTGCAAATTTTGAATATAAGTAGCCTGTTTCAATATGAAAATACCCTTTTGGAACTATTGATGTTCCGGTAGTTTGTCCCGGTCTGTCAGGTGCAAATGTAGGTGTTTCTTCTTCTTGTGCTATTATAAAAATTGAGAATAACAATAAAATAATTGTGATTAACAGTCTCATAATAATTGGTTTAAATGTTTGAAATAAAAATGTAAATATAATTAACAATACCAAGTAAATGCATAGCAGCAATAATTAAGGTTATAAGTAATAAGATTCTAACAAATTTAGGTCCCCAGCTAACAGCTATTCTGGAACCTACAAATGCGCCTGCCATATTTCCAATAGCTAAAATAAGACCGATCTTGTAATCTACCTGATTGTAATACATGAAAACAGCAAGTGCAAAAAAAGTATAACAAAGAACTATTAAAACTTTAATGGCATTTGCTTTTACAAGGTTCATGCCGGCACCAAGTACAAGACCTGCTAATAAAAAAAAGCCTACTCCTGCCTGAATAAATCCTCCGTATATTCCAATAAAAAAGAAAATAATTATTTGAAGTATTCCGGGTTTTTCCTGAACATTACCTGCCTGATTTTTAATCCATTTGTCCGGTTTAAAAAGTATAAGAAAAAACATAATAACAAGTAAGCCTGCTATTGTGTATTTCATTATTTCTTCGTCAATATCTGTAGCAATAAATGCTCCAACAATAGAACCAACAACAGCCGGTATTGCCAACCATATTCCTTGTTTCCATTCAAAAACTTTTTGCTGTTTAAAACTTGCAACTCCAACAACATTTTGCAATAAAATAGCTATTCGGTTTGTTCCGTTTGCAACATTGGCATCCAGACCTAAAAACATCAATAATGGTAATGTTAATAATGAACCGCTACCTGCAAGGGTATTAATAAAACCTGCTAAAAAGCCTACTCCAATTACAGCTATTATAAGATACCATGTTAATTCCATAAGTATTGATCAAATCATCATGCATTTACACAGGCAACTACGCAAATATTTCCCTCGCTTTATCTATCAGGACAAGTAATTTTTGAAAATCTGCTTTATTTAATATCAGTTGTGATTCTTCTTCATTAGTCAACTTAACATACATAAACCACTGTTTATCTTTTTTAAACCAAAATGCACCGGCAATAAATCCCTCACTACTTGTAAACAAAAATTCGGTATAATCTTTGGGAGACTTAAGTGTATGTTTTTCAACAATTGATTTCATGGAAAAACTTAGTTGCTCCGCTTCTTCGGCAGGTATATTTACATAAAAAGAATAATCTTTTTTAGAAGGCGCTAACTCTAACCTAATAGCGTAACGAGAATAATTTTCAATAAGGTCAATATTTTCAATAACTCTTACCTTTAATATTCTTTTAAATTTTCCTATTTCATAATAAATTGATTGTGAAAATGAAAAACCTTCTTGTATTTGTTCTTGCATGATCTTTTTTTTTTAAAATTATTACATGAAAATAAAATTCTTTAAAATAACCAATTTGTTTATTTTATATCCAATTGTTTCATCTCTCCTGCAGGAGTAACAAGAATGTAATTGTTTTTAATTTCTTTCTCAGCTTTGGGTTTATCTAAAGTATATTTTACCTGAAGGATATAAATAAACTGAATAACTGGTTCAAGAATTGTCGGGTTTATAATTATATTAAATTCTTTATAAGGCAATTGGTCATAAGCAACCGTTTTTGGTTTTCTAATTTTTGTAACACCTGTATTCTTTTTTACTGCCTCAATAGACTGGCTCACAAAAGCCTCATAGTCATTATATTGAGTTTCGGGATAAATAGTGTGTAAAGCATCTCTTGTTATATGGTGTTTATCACTTAAATTAAGATTAAGTTTTTCAAATGCTTTAAGTTTTTTATTTAAAAAATCTACCGAGATTCCTATCAAAGTATCATTAATATTATGACAATCTTCAACAAAAAAGTCTATTTTAACCAGATCATAAATTTCATTTTTAGCTGCAAGTGTAACCAAATCATCTACAAGGTTGATGTTTCTAAAAGAAACATGAATATTTTTTTGCATTTCAAAACCGGTAGGAACCTCGTTATAAGTTTTACTAAATAACTTTTTTTCTACAGTAAATTCAAAAGTAGGAATAAGATAGATCATATCTATGTATATGTCTTTTTCAGTTATTCCAAGTAGCTTTATGCCGGTAATAAACTCGTTAATCCTTGAATTTATTAACTCATCTGTTTTAGATGCCGTTTCACCTACTTGTGTTAAATTAAAAACTGCTAAAAAATTACTTGCTTTAACATTTATCAATGAACGTACTTCAAAAATAATTTCATTTTCTTTTATATATTGAATTATTCCACCTGAACTACTTCTGTTGTATCCATCACTAACTTGAAAAAGATTGTCTTCATTTTCAAGCACTTCAAAATTCATGTTAATATTGCTTATTTTGGAACTGCTTTTAAATTTAGCTTGATTTGCATTTCTTTGCGACAATAAAGCTCCTGAACAAGTTGTTAAAATTATTGCTAATAAAGTAATAACTGTGTTTTTCATTTGAATATATTTTTGTTATTTATTTGAATTATCGGGTAATATTACTGAAACAAAATAATATATGCAAATTCGTTCCTTTATTTATTGACTTTAAAATGTTAATAAAAGACTAATATTACTAATCCCATTAATATTCAAATGCTGTACTTTTGCAAAAAGTATTATACATCTTAGATATGATTAAAATTGGAATATTTGGAGCCGGTCATCTTGGCAAAATTCACATTAAATTATTAAAAGAAATAAAAGAATTTTCTATTATTGGGTTTCATGATACCGATAAAACAAAAATTTCGGAAATAGAAAAAGAATTTTCTATTAAGCATTTTGATGATCAGGAACAATTAATAAACGAAGTAGATGCAATTGACATTGTAACTCCCACTATATCACACTACAATTGCGCTGCCAATGCTCTTAAAAATTCTAAACATATATTTATTGAAAAACCAATTACAAACACATTAGAAGAATCTGAATCTTTAATTAAAATATCTGAAGAAACAAATGTTATTATTCAGGTGGGTCATGTAGAAAGATTTAATCCTGCTTTTATTGCTGCTCAACCTTACTTTAATAATCCAATGTTTATTGAAACGCATCGCCTTGCACAATTCAATCCACGAGGTACTGATGTACCAGTTGTGTTAGACCTTATGATTCATGACCTTGATATTGTTCTTAGCACAATTAAATCAAATATAAAAAAAATAAATGCAAGTGGAGTTTCAGTGGTAAGTGATTCACCCGATATTGCCAATGCAAGAATTGAATTTGATAATGGATGTGTTGCAAATTTAACTGCAAGCAGAATTTCAATGAAAAATATGAGAAAAAGTAGATTTTTTCAAAAAGATGCATACATATCAATAGACTTCTTAAGCAAAGAAACTGAAATTCTAAAAATGAAAAATATTATTGGAGAGGCCAACCCACTTTCAATTACAATTGACCTTGGAAAAGATAAAGGTAAAAAAGAAATCTTGTTTGAGAAACCGGAAATTATCCCAAACAATTCAATTAAAGAAGAATTAATAAACTTCTTAAACTGTATTAAAAATAACGAAACCCCAATAGTTAGTCTTAATGATGGGCATAATGCTCTACAGGTAGCATATCAAATATTGGAGAAAATGAAATATACTACTACAAAACTTTAGAGGTAAAATTTGTCGTTTTATTGTTTGTCGTTATGTATTTGTGTAAAAATCAGCAATTAACGATTCGCGACTTAAACATTGTAAACATTTATAAAATTATTTACTTTTGCCACGCAATATTTCTAAACAAAAATCGTTATCAACGTATCAAATAAATTTTATTGTATTGATGAGTAAAATTTTTATTTTTTTGTTTTTTTGTTTAATATTTTTATCAGCTTGTGATATTATTAATCCTGCTGAAGATATTCCTTCATTTATACATATTGATAAATTTTCTTTAATTACCACAAGCGAACAAGGAACAAACTCCCATAAAATTACTGACGCATGGGTTTATGTTGATGGAAATTTTAATGGTGTTTACGAACTTCCTGTAACTTTTCCTGTATTAAATGAGGGAAAACACGAAATTAAATTATATCCGGGTATAAAAATATTTGGAATTGCTTCCAGCAGGGAAATATATCCATTTTATAAAAATTTTGTTGCTGAAAAAGACTTAAAGCCAAAAAATATTGACACAATTTCTCCAACAGTATATTATTTTAACGAATTAAATTTCTCGGAATTATGGATGGAGGATTTTGGAGATGAGGGAATTAAATTGGACACCATTTTCAATGGCAATGTTAAACTTGAACAAATTCTTGATACTGTTTTAAATTCAAAAGTTGGATTCATTAATCTAACTGAAGATAATAATATTTTTGATTGTAAATCAGAAGAATTAGATCTTCCAAAATATAGCAAGCGAGTATATCTGGAAATAAATTATAAATGTAATCATGATTTTACAATTGGCTTATGGGCAAATCTAAGTTCAAGCACCTTAAGGTACCCAATTATACAATTAAACCCACACCCTGACAGTTGGAATAAAGCATATATTGATCTTACACAGACTACTACTGCAAATCCCAATGCTTATGATTTTTCTCTTTTTATAACTGCTATATTAAATGATGGAAGTACTTCCGGAAAAATATATATTGACAATCTAAAAATTATTCATTTCTAATGAACAAAAAACTACAAACCATAAAATATGTAATTTTTGATTTTTTTACTGCCGGTATTGCTTGGAGTATGTTTTTTATTTTTAGGAAAATATTTATTGAAGCTGAAAAATTTGGATACAATATTCCAATTAAGCTTAACACAAAATATTATTTGGGCTTAATAATAATTTCGGGATTCTGGCTTATTGCATACTATATTACAGGATATTATAAAGATATATATAGAAAATCAAGATTAAAAGAATTAGGCCAAACATTTTTTATTTCAATTATAGGTGTAACAATTATTTTCTTCTTTTTAATACTTGATGATGAAATTGCAAGTTATAAAAATTATTATCTTTCATATTCAAGTCTGTTTTTAATACATTTTGTAATAACCTATATACCACGGTTACTAATTACAACCAGAACAAATCATAGGATACACCGTAGTGAAATAGGATTTAATACACTCGTAATAGGAAGCAGCCAAAAAGCCGTTGACTTATACACAGAAATAAAAAGTCAAAAACGTTCTACGGGCAATAAATTTGTTGGTTTTGTTAATGTTCATAATAAAGAAAAATATTTACTTGAAGAATATACAAAGCATTTAGGCGATGTAACAAAAACTGATGATATTATTAATAAGATGAATGTTGAAGAAGTAATTATTGCAATTGAATCTTCAGAACACGATAAATTAAAATCAATAATTACTTTATTGGAAGAAAAAAATGTTCTTGTAAAAGTAATACCGGACATGTATGACATATTAACAGGAAGTGTTAAAATGTCAACTATTTACGGCGCTGCTCTCATTCATATTTCTCACGATCTTATGCCTTTATGGCAAGTTCATCTTAAACGAATAATTGATGTTGTTGGCTCCATCTTTGGACTTGTTGTTCTTTCTCCGTTATTAATATTTTTAATAATTAGTGTGAAAATGTCATCAAAAGGATCTGCTTTCTATTCTCATGACAGAATTGGCAAATTTGGAAAACCTTTTACAATATTCAAATTCCGATCAATGTATGTTGAGTCAGAAAAAGACGGACCGGCTTTGTCAAGTAAAAATGATGCCCGAATTACAAAATTTGGCAGGTTTATGAGAAAATCAAGATTAGATGAACTGCCTCAATTCTATAATGTACTTATTGGTGATATGTCGTTAGTTGGACCAAGACCTGAAAGACAATTCTTTATTGATCAGATAGTGAAACAAGCTCCTCATTTTACACATTTACATAAAATAAGACCTGGCATAACTTCTTGGGGTCAAGTGAAATTTGGTTATGCAGAAAATGTTGAGGAAATGATACAACGTCTTAAATATGACATTATTTATATTGAAAATATGTCTTTATATGTTGATATTAAAATATTAATCTATACAATTAAAATTATTTTTAAAGGACAGGGTATTTAAACCCAAGCCCGTAGAAATACAAACCTGTTGAAAAAAGAGTTAGTTGTTTTTTAGAAAATGTATCTAACAGATAATGCACCACCATCTGGCCAAAATCCAAAATATCCAATAATATTAAATGATGGTTTCCAGTCTAAACTAATATTGATAGGTGCTTCTTCAAAATTATATTCTATACCAATTATTCCATCTACTCCAATTACGGTATATGCAGTATTATCATTTACCCAGTTTACATTATTACCATCCCAAAATCCAATATGCCCTCCAAGTCCATAATACCAATTTAAACGTTCTACATCAAAAGCCTGATTATGTATTTCGAAAAGTCCTGTAATTTCCAAACCTCTCCATCTACTCATTAATATACCTTCAACGGCTGTTGATTCTCCTAAAAAATGTTTAAGTGTAATACCATTTGAAAAACCACCTCTTAATCCGATTCCGGTATTATAGTCCTGAGCATTACTTAATGCCACAATACAAAACATAACTACTATTGTCATTAAAAAATTTCTCATTATTTCTCTCCTCATATTCTAATTTTATAGTAAATACAAACAATTCAATCCAACAAAAATAATAACTAATTTTCTTCTATTCAAAAGTTATTGCTTTTTTACCCCACTCCTATATTTCTGTGTAACACCTGCTAATGGTTATTGTTCACATTATTAATAATTCTTACACAAAAAATAAAAGAAACTAGAGGCTCAAATTGTGTTTATCAGGATTAATCCTAGAAATAATTATTTATAAAAGGGTTTGTTCTTCGTTCAAAACCAATATTTGTTTTCGGACCATGACCGGTATAAACAATTGTTTCATCATCTAAACTCATCAAGCTATCATTAATACTATTCAAAAGAGTATCCATGTCGCCTCCGGGAAGGTCTGTTCTCCCAATGCTTTCGTGAAATAAAACATCACCGGAAAAAACAATTTTTTGTTCGCTATTGCAAAATAATAAACTTCCTGGAGAATGACCAGGTGCCAATAATGCTTTTAATTCAGAGTTTCCAAAACGAATAATTTCATTGTTTTTTACTGATATTGTAGGTTCAGGCTGGTCTTCAACACTCATTCCAAACATGTCGGCAGATTCTGATGACATTTTGTATAAAGGAAGATCATTATTATGCATACCTATTTTGATATTATATTTTTCACTGCAAAATTTATTTCCCATGATATGATCAAAATGAGCATGCGTATTTAATATCAACTTTGGATTGAGGTTATTTTGTTCTATAAATCCAGTTAATTCCTCTTGTTCATAATCGAAAAAACATGCCGGATCAATCAATATACACTCTTTTGTTTCATCATATAAAACAAAAGCATTTACCTGTAAAGGGTTAAAAGCAAAGATTTTTATTTTTATCATAATTTATTTAATTGGATGTTCCTTTAAGCAATGGGACAAAAACAAAACTACCATGTTCTTTTTTATTATAATCATTTTTACCAATTTTAGTTACAGATGTCATTGCTTGCATATTGTTTCCACCAACTGGAGCAACAAGCATCCCGCCAATTTTCAACTGCTTTAATAATTCCGTTGGAATATATGGAGCTCCAGCAGTTATTAATATTTTATCATAAGGCATAAATGCCTGTTTACCAATATAACCATCGCCATAAAATAAATCTATTTTATAATTAAATTTATTTAAAATAATTTGGGCAGATAGAAAGAGTGGTCTCTGTCTTTCAATAGAATACACTTTTGCACCCATTTCAAGTAATATTGCTGCCTGATATCCTGAACCGGTACCAATTTCAAGAATTTTATCTCCTTTACTAATATTTAGTAATTGTGTTTGAAAAGCAACGGTATATGGTTGTGAAATTGTCTGTTCGCAGGCAATTGGAAATGCCTGGTCTTTATATGCAAACTCTTCAAACTCGCTTTGCATAAATAAATGTCGGGGAACATTATTGATAACTTGTAATACATTTTTATCTGTAATACCTTTTTTGAAAAGAGATTCTACCAGCTTTTTTCTCTGCCCCTTGTGTTTAAAGGTATCTATCATTTAATAAAAATTACCCTTAGTATTATTAAACTCACTCCGCTAAATTGCTCTAATACATTAAATGCTTTTTGGATGTGTTGCGCCATTCGGCATCATACTTGCTGTCAGAAAAATAGATAATAAGGTCTGCATCATATTTTGAATCACAAAAGAAAATCTTTTTATCAGCATCATATTTTGAATCACAGAAGAACCAAAGACCTTTGTTATCATCTGTATCATACTTTGAACTTACTTTATAAACTACCAAATCTGCGTCATATTTGCTGTCTGCAACATAAACTTTAACATCTGCATCATATTTTGAATCACAACTAAAAACCTTCTGAGAGAAAGAATTGTTTACAAACAACATAATTCCCAAAACTGTTAAAACAATAAAAATTAACTTTTTCATAGCAATATATTTTAATTCTAGATAAAATTAGTTATAAAAACCCAATCAGGCAAGTTTAGTTTCTATTATTCAAAATTTACAACAGCGTACTGCCTCTTCGTCTTTTATTATATGGAATATTAAATACCGCCGATACCTCAACAGCCCCCCTGTGATTGTTTGCACGTGATAGTGCAGAAGAATTAAAATCGTAATTAAAACCTACTTTTGTGTTTTTTGAACCTATAACTAAAGTAAAGATAAAAGAATCTTTAATGCGACTATACATGCCAAAACTTATATAATTTTCAATCTTTTTCTTCGCATTATTTAATTCACTTATCTGCAGTTTTACTAACATTCCACCTAATACCTCTTGTAGTTTTCCCTGTCGTTCGTATAAAAATGATGGTATAAGTGTTGCTCCTGTATTCTTTAAAATATATTGTAAATTTCCATGCAACAACAATTTTCTATCCAATATTTCATTACCTACATCTAAGTAACGTAATTTAATAGGATTGATATGATGTAGTGAAACCCCCAACATTGTTTTTATATATTTATCTTTTTTAAATTGCCAAGTAATTCCAGCCGATACATCTGGGAAAATATAGCTATCGTTTCTAGATGCAAATTCTGGAGGAATATTTATATTATAAGAATCATTACTATACTGAGAATCCCATCTCAAGTTTGAATAATCAACACTTCTTTGTCCAAACCCACCCTGAAATCCTAGCGAGAATATCTGATTTTCTATGAGTTCCATAAAATAAGCAAATGATACACCAACTTGAGTTATTCCCATTCGTGAATCACCAGCACGATCATTTATTAAAACAATACCCATACCCAAATAGCCTTTTCTTTTTGATTGGTTATTCAAATATTTGCCATCATAAAAAGCACTGGAGGTTACGTAGCCTTTTGTAAAAAATGAACCTTGTTCACGATAATTTAATCCGACTCTGTGTTCTCCATTACAATTTCCGGTAAGACCCGGATTAATTACTAATGGTGTTTGACTAAACTGTGAAAAATGAACATCCTGTCCAAAGGTAATGTTTACAATTATAATTAGGATATATAATACTTTTTTCATCTCTTATACTTAAATTTTAATCTATTACTCAAAACATATAACGTCATTTAATTTTATCTAATAAGGCTAATATTACCCTTTAATACTTCTGTTTCCAGATTCAAAAATGTTACTTGCAGATAATACAAAAATACAGCATCATCCATATTTCTCCCCTTATATCTACCATCCCAACCAACATTTTGATTTTCTGTTTCGAAGACTAACTTGCCCCAACGATCATAAATTGAAAGATGTAGAGTTTTAATACATTTTCCTCTTACATATAAAACATCGTTAAACCCATCTCCATTTGGCGAAAATGCATTTGGTATAAATAATTCGCCACAATCTATATTTACAAATACTTTAATACATGCTGTATCTTTACATCCATTATTATTATCTGTAACAACTAAACAATAATATATAGATTCTGATGGAAATACTTCAATATATTGGCAGTTATAACAAGATAAGTCTTCAGATGCCAACCATTGATAAGTTCCTATTCCTGATCCAATAAGAATAGTGTTTCCCCCGAACATTATTGTGTTATCTCCCGAAACACCAGCAGTAGGAATAGAATCTACATGTATATAGGTTGTATCTGCACTAAGGCATGCACCATTTAGAGTATAAATAATTTCGTGTATACCAGGTCCTGCGATATCCGGATTAAATAAACCTGTTGATGAATTAACAATTCCAACACCAGACCATACACCGCCATTAACCAATGACGAGTTTGTAATGCTTGCTTCATTTTCGCACAATGGGCCAATGGGTGTAATTGATACATCTACCGCATTGTCTATTATTAAACTTGTTATAATTAAACTATCACAACCAGCAACTGATAAAAGATTGTCGTAATATGTTCCTGAACTTGTTTGCCAGCTGCCGCCAACAAAAACACTATCGCCATTACATATTAAAATGCTCACATTCGTTGAGCTCGAATGATTTACAGTTACTAAAAAGCTTTCCTCATCATAACAGCTTGGCGTTGTGCCAGTTTTATCATAAATGTATATTGTTTGAGTTAATGTTATCGGGCTTGATACAATTGAACCACTACCATTTGTTGCTGAGTAAAAGTTTTGACCACCTGTTAGATTTGTTCCCGTTATTATTGGCAAAGTATATGTATCACATACAATTTGATCCACAATATCATCAATATCAGGATTTGGTATTTCTATAACTGTTACATTATTCGATCCTATACAACCATTTGCATCTGTAACTGTTACAGAATAAATACCACCACTAGCTACATTAATCGTTTGTGTATTTCCGCCAGGCAACCAGCTATATAAGATATATCCTGCACCTGCATCAAGAGTTGTATTACTACCAGAACAAAAAGCAAGTGTTCCTGTTATATTTGGAGGAGTTATTGTATTCTGTGTAACTATAGCGTTGTCTGTTCCTGTACATCCATTAGCATCAGTAACAGTAACAGAATAATTTCCACCACTGCTTATAGTTATTGATGGTGTAATATCTGTTGTTGACCATAGACAAGAGATATATGCACCAGCATCTAGCGTGGTACTATTTCCTGTGCAGAAAGATAAAACTCCTGTAATACTTGGTGTTGGATTTGGATTTTCTATTACCGTTGTATTGCCAATTCCTGTGCAACCATTAGCATCGGTAACTGTAACTGTATAGCTTCCTCCGCTAGTAACGCTTAATATCTGAGAACTTCCAGCTGGTGACCAGTTATATAATGTATATCCGGCACCTGCATCAAGAGTAGTGCTGTTTCCTGTACAAAAATCAAGAGTTCCGGTAATGCTGGGAATAGGATTTGCGTTTTCTATAACCGTAGTATTGTCTATTCCTGTACATCCATTTGCATCAGTAACAGTAACTGTATAGCTTCCTCCGGTTGTAACATTCAATGTCTGAAAACTTCCAGCCGGAGACCAGCTATAGGTAGTATATCCAGTACCAGCATCCAGAGTGGTGTTGAATCCTGTACAAAAATCAAGTGTCCCGGTAATACTTGGAGTAGGATTTGCATTTTCTATAACTGTAGTATTATCTATTCCCGTGCATCCATTTGCATCAGTAACAGTAACCGTATAGCTTCCTCCTGCAGTTATAATAGTTGTTTGTGTAATATCTGTATTTGACCATGACCATGAAGTATAAGCTCCTGCGTCTAGTGTTGTGCTAAATCCAGTACAAAAATCGAGCGTTCCAGTAATACTTGGTGTAGGATTTGTGTTTTCAATAACTGTTACATTATCTGTTCCTGTACATCCATTAACATCAGTAACAGTAACAGAATAAACTCCTCCAGTAGTAACGTTTACTGTCTGAATGCTTCCAACTGGCGACCAATTATAAACAGTATATCCGGCACCTGCATCTATAGTAGTACTGTTTCCTGCACAAAAATCAAGAGTACCAGTTATTGTAGGAGTTAAGCTAGAATTCTCAACAACAGTTACATTATCTGTTCCTGTACATCCATTAGCATCAGTAACTATAACAGAATAATTTCCCCCAGTAGTAACATTTAATGTTTGAGAGATACCAGCAGGAGTCCAGCTATATGTAATATATCCAGCACCGGCATCTAGAGTAGTACTAAATCCTGTACAAAAATCAAGTGTTCCAGTAATACTTGGAACAGGATTTGGGTTTTCAATAACTGTTACATTATCTGTTCCTGTACATCCATTGGCATCAGTAACTGTAACCGAATAGCTTCCTCCTGTAGTAACGTTTAATGTTTGAGAGATACCAGAGGGTGACCAGCTGTAAGTAGTATATCCAGCTCCAGCATCAAGAGTAGTACTGTTTCCTGCACAAAAATCAAGTGTTCCAGTTATTGTAGGTGTTAGTCCAGGATTTTCAATAACGGTAACATTATTAGTTCCTGTGCACCCATTAACATCAGTAACTGTAACAGAATAAATTCCCCCAATAGTAACATTTAATGTTTGAGAGATACCAGAGGGTAACCAGTTATAGTTTGTATATCCAGCACCTGCATCTAGAGTAGTACTGAATCCGGAACAAAAGCTAAGTGCACCAGTAATGTTTGGTATAGGATTAGGGTTTACAGTTACACTCAAACATGTTTGAGGACTAGCAGAACATGCATCAGTCCAATCAATACAAACTTGACCACCCGGAGCAGTATTCCAAGTTACATTTATTGAAGTTGTATTTTGACCACTTGTAATAGTAGCACCGGCAGGTACTGTCCAATTATAAGCTACTGCACCAGCTTGAGCAGGTACTGTATATGTAACAGCATCACCTTCACATACTGAAGTTAATCCTGTAATAGCAGGAATGGCAGGAGGAGCCGGGCAACAATCAGTATAAATTGTAACCCTTCCAATATTATAAGTATTTTCATTCCATACGTCGTGCATTTGTTGTGTAGCTAAGTCGAATTGCATACCACTTCTATATAAAGTAACAGGAAATCCTTGAATTGTAGTAGCACATGGACCATTCCCATAACTATTTACTGTAGCTCTTGAACCATAAACACCAATAACGTCTCCAGCATTTATTGTAATATTAGGTGTTGAAATCATGGTATTAGGAACAAAATTATTTTGATAAAAAAGAGAAACAAATGCATTTGTTACAGCTGAAAAAGCTGGAGGTGGACCAGCAGTAAATCTTAGAATTTCAACGCTTTGAGCAGAAGTAGAACGATCATCTTCTACATAAATACCACATATAGTAAAAGTGGTTGGTGCTGTAAAATAATACCCTCTTGTCATTGAAGTAAAAGAAGCTATATCCGGACAAATAGCTATTGGAGTCTGCGCTTTTAAATACAATGAGGATGATACTACAATTAATATTAAAGCTGTTATTTTATATAATATTTTCATTATTTTGTTTTTTAAAGTCGGTTAATTTTCTCTTTTACCATAAAGTTCATCATGAGCTTTTTGTCTTATTTTCAGAAACTTATCAATTATTAAAGGGTTCTCGTTAATCCATTTTTCTAATTGAATATCGTATTCTTGCTTTGAAAGATTTTGTTTTAACGGAAATGAAGCCTCTTTAATAAACGGATTAACATAGGCATTATAATTTGTAGGAGCATCAATTGCATCATTAAAAATCGCAATTAATTCAAGAACTTGGGCTTCCTTATTAGGAGCTTCTTCTATATAATCGCTAGGAGAAATCTCTTGCGCATTAGAAATACTGCCCCCAAAGAGACCCAATAATATCAATAAAACCAGATAATTTTTCATAATTTAAATAAGTTTTAAATTTATCTTCAACATGTTTATACGTAATAATTTTATTTTGGTTACTTAAAATATCATATTTATGTTTTTATATTATTTAGACGTAATAATTTTATTTTGGTTGCTTAAAATATAAGATTTTAAGTTAATTAATTTCTTTTTATTTTAATTTTATCTAATAAGGCTAATATTACCCTTTAATACTTCTGTTTCCAGATTCAAAAATGTTACTTGCAGATAATACAAAAATACAGCATCATCCATATTTCTCCCCTTATATCTACCATCCCAACCAACATTTTGATTTTCTGTTTCGAAGACTAACTTGCCCCAACGATCATAAATTGAAAGATGTAGAGTTTTAATACATTTTCCTCTTACATATAAAACATCGTTAAACCCATCTCCATTTGGCGAAAATGCATTTGGTATAAATAATTCGCCACAATCTATATTTACAAATACTTTAATACATGCTGTATCTTTACATCCATTATTATTATCTGTAACAACTAAACAATAATATATAGATTCTGATGGAAATACTTCAATATATTGGCAGTTATAACAAGATAAGTCTTCAGATGCCAACCATTGATAAGTTCCTATTCCTGATCCAATAAGAATAGTGTTTCCCCCGAACATTATTGTGTTATCTCCCGAAACACCAGCAGTAGGAATAGAATCTACATGTATATAGGTTGTATCTGCACTAAGGCATGCACCATTTAGAGTATAAATAATTTCGTGTATACCAGGTCCTGCGATATCCGGATTAAATAAACCTGTTGATGAATTAACAATTCCAACACCAGACCATACACCGCCATTAACCAATGACGAGTTTGTAATGCTTGCTTCATTTTCGCACAATGGGCCAATGGGTGTAATTGATACATCTACCGCATTGTCTATTATTAAACTTGTTATAATTAAACTATCACAACCAGCAACTGATAAAAGATTGTCGTAATATGTTCCTGAACTTGTTTGCCAGCTGCCGCCAACAAAAACACTATCGCCATTACATATTAAAATGCTCACATTCGTTGAGCTCGAATGATTTACAGTTACTAAAAAGCTTTCCTCATCATAACAGCTTGGCGTTGTGCCAGTTTTATCATAAATGTATATTGTTTGAGTTAATGTTATCGGGCTTGATACAATTGAACCACTACCATTTGTTGCTGAGTAAAAGTTTTGACCACCTGTTAGATTTGTTCCCGTTATTATTGGCAAAGTATATGTATCACATACAATTTGATCCACAATATCATCAATATCAGGATTTGGTATTTCTATAACTGTTACATTATTCGATCCTATACAACCATTTGCATCTGTAACTGTTACAGAATAAATACCACCACTAGCTACATTAATCGTTTGTGTATTTCCGCCAGGCAACCAGCTATATAAGATATATCCTGCACCTGCATCAAGAGTTGTATTACTACCAGAACAAAAAGCAAGTGTTCCTGTTATATTTGGAGGAGTTATTGTATTCTGTGTAACTATAGCGTTGTCTGTTCCTGTACATCCATTAGCATCAGTAACAGTAACAGAATAATTTCCACCACTGCTTATAGTTATTGATGGTGTAATATCTGTTGTTGACCATAGACAAGAGATATATGCACCAGCATCTAGCGTGGTACTATTTCCTGTGCAGAAAGATAAAACTCCTGTAATACTTGGTGTTGGATTTGGATTTTCTATTACCGTTGTATTGCCAATTCCTGTGCAACCATTAGCATCGGTAACTGTAACTGTATAGCTTCCTCCGCTAGTAACGCTTAATATCTGAGAACTTCCAGCTGGTGACCAGTTATATAATGTATATCCGGCACCTGCATCAAGAGTAGTGCTGTTTCCTGTACAAAAATCAAGAGTTCCGGTAATGCTGGGAATAGGATTTGCGTTTTCTATAACCGTAGTATTGTCTATTCCTGTACATCCATTTGCATCAGTAACAGTAACTGTATAGCTTCCTCCGGTTGTAACATTCAATGTCTGAAAACTTCCAGCCGGAGACCAGCTATAGGTAGTATATCCAGTACCAGCATCCAGAGTGGTGTTGAATCCTGTACAAAAATCAAGTGTCCCGGTAATACTTGGAGTAGGATTTGCATTTTCTATAACTGTAGTATTATCTATTCCCGTGCATCCATTTGCATCAGTAACAGTAACCGTATAGCTTCCTCCTGCAGTTATAATAGTTGTTTGTGTAATATCTGTATTTGACCATGACCATGAAGTATAAGCTCCTGCGTCTAGTGTTGTGCTAAATCCAGTACAAAAATCGAGCGTTCCAGTAATACTTGGTGTAGGATTTGTGTTTTCAATAACTGTTACATTATCTGTTCCTGTACATCCATTAACATCAGTAACAGTAACAGAATAAACTCCTCCAGTAGTAACGTTTACTGTCTGAATGCTTCCAACTGGCGACCAATTATAAACAGTATATCCGGCACCTGCATCTATAGTAGTACTGTTTCCTGCACAAAAATCAAGAGTACCAGTTATTGTAGGAGTTAAGCTAGAATTCTCAACAACAGTTACATTATCTGTTCCTGTACATCCATTAGCATCAGTAACTATAACAGAATAATTTCCCCCAGTAGTAACATTTAATGTTTGAGAGATACCAGCAGGAGTCCAGCTATATGTAATATATCCAGCACCGGCATCTAGAGTAGTACTAAATCCTGTACAAAAATCAAGTGTTCCAGTAATACTTGGAACAGGATTTGGGTTTTCAATAACTGTTACATTATCTGTTCCTGTACATCCATTGGCATCAGTAACTGTAACCGAATAGCTTCCTCCTGTAGTAACGTTTAATGTTTGAGAGATACCAGAGGGTGACCAGCTGTAAGTAGTATATCCAGCTCCAGCATCAAGAGTAGTACTGTTTCCTGCACAAAAATCAAGTGTTCCAGTTATTGTAGGTGTTAGTCCAGGATTTTCAATAACGGTAACATTATTAGTTCCTGTGCACCCATTAACATCAGTAACTGTAACAGAATAAATTCCCCCAATAGTAACATTTAATGTTTGAGAGATACCAGAGGGTAACCAGTTATAGTTTGTATATCCAGCACCTGCATCTAGAGTAGTACTGAATCCGGAACAAAAGCTAAGTGCACCAGTAATGTTTGGTATAGGATTAGGATTTACAGTTACATTTAAACATGTTTGAGGACTTGTTCCACAAGCATCAGTCCAATCAATACAAACTTGACCACCCGGAGCAGTATTCCAAGTTACATTTATTGAAGTTGTATTTTGACCACTTGTAATAGTTGCACCGACAGGTACTGTCCAATTATAAGCTACTGCACCAGTTTGAGCAGGTACTGTATATGTAACAGCATCACCCTCACATAATGTAATAGGACCAGCTATAGCTGCTATTGCTGGTGGAGGTGGACAGCAACTATTATAGGTAACCCTTAAATTACAAGATGTTGCAGTTAATTTTTTCCAGTTACTTGAAGGCTCATTATCAAATACTAGTCCAACTTGAAACCAATCAACAGGTAGTTGTGCTTGTAATAATGCATCAGCATTTACTCCTAAATCATAATATCCATAAGTTCCCACATCCGCAAGAGTGAATGAAGTGTATAAACCATTGGCTAAGTCCGCAAGTACAGCAGCATTAACTCCCCCATATGGTCCTGGAGCTCCAGTAATATCATTAGCATGCACTAATTCTGAAGCAGCACCACCAACACCATTTACATAAACCTCTAGTTCAACATTATCTATACAATAGTTGTCTGGGATAGAGGAAGTGTTGAATTTAACCCAAGCCCTATGATGGCCATTGCCACAACATTCTCCAATAAATGCAAAAGCTGGATTGTTAACTAAAGTAATTGTTGACATCCATCCACCATCTGCTCCAGCTAAAACAACCGTTGGATCAATTGAGATGGGGTATTTAGTACTCTCATTTTTTAACCATTCTATAGGAACCAGCGTGGCTAAAGTCCATCTGTTATTATTTTGCTTTAATAAATATTTCCCTTCAACCATGTTCGCACCATCTGATTCTAGCCCATAATTATCAAAAAAGATAGGTTCAGGAATCGTAAGAACATGATTACTATTTGCATCAAATATTATTAAAGAGGAAGAGGTTAATGAATTATCTGTTTTATCTAAAGTTTCTATAGTCCAACCATTGGGAAGTTCTAATATTTCCTGAAAACCAAAATAACCTGAAGATACATTGTCCAATAATGTTGGGGCAGAGCTTAAAATAACATTATTCTTAATTTTCCCATTTAAAACTGTAAATTCATCAGAAATTCCTGTGTAAATGTTAGAATAAATAATAGAGTTATCGGTAACATTTGCTATAGAGTTATTTGAATTAATATCTAATAAATTAAGATTGGTTTGGGAATTATATATTACTAATTTCTTTTCAGAATGGATTGATATTTCATCTATAGAATTAATCAGTAATTTTATTTTATTCGTACTATTTATATTGTTTGGGAAAAATGATTGAATTACATTTTTTTCATTTTTATAGCCTCCATTATTTGAAGTTATTTTTGTATTAATTGACTCCCAGATGCCATTCTTATTATAATGAACTGGAGAAACGGAATAAATAGCTTCTCTATCTCCATTCTCTTTCAAATATACTTTAGAATACATACCTCTTTCCTTCTTACTTTCAATGCCAGCATTAATATTAGAGTTTGATTGAGCGTAAATAACTCTTCCAAAAAGACTCAATAATATCAATAAAACGAAATAATTTTTCATCATTTAAATAAATTTTAAATATTAGCTTTTATATACTTAGATGTAATAAATTTATTTAATCTCTTATACCAATTGGACATTATATATAGTCATTTTGTTCTAAAATCATTTTATAAAAGTTCTAATATACTACTTTTTCATTAATAGGCAAAAAAATTTCAACTTTTATAAAATAATCTTCTTTACTGTTTTTTCTTTCTTAGTTATTATTTTTACAAAATAAATACCCGGTTTAAATGCTTTAGTATTTATAATAATTTTATTATCGACAATAATATCATAATACTTTATAAAATAATTGCGAGCACTAATATTTGATACTGAAATATTTACATTTTCATGCTGTGAGCTGAAAATAATTTCAATCTGATTATTATGATTATTACAGAAAATTTCAATTTGCTTATTTTCTGACTCTCTCTCAATATTGGAAGGCGTATAATTAAACTTCTCAAAATAAATATCGTTATCTGTAGCATAATCTACAGCATGTGTCCATGTTAGATAGATGATATTGCTTTCAATAAAAAATGATGATTGTGTATTCTCAACAAAATCCGTTGTAATAATTTCTTCCGTTTGCCAGTTTATTCCATCATCAGAAATTCTTCGGTGAATATTATATTTTGTCGGGAAAACTTTGGAATAATATACAATATATTTTCCATCAGGAGTAATATTGCAAAATGCATCGTGCGAATTTCCATTTGATGTTAAATCTATTTCTGACGACCAATTTATTCTATTACTTGATGTTTTCACATGAATATCATAATTACCTGAAATATTTCTGTGATATGCCATTAAATATGTGCCATCTGTATTTTTACATATTCTTGAACGATATACACCCGATTGTACTAATGTGAGATTTTGATCCCAGTTACCACCATATGGACAATTGGCAATATAGGTTCCACCTCCCATTTTTATATAACTCATGGTAAAAGAACTGTCTTCTTCAACAATTACAACAGGGTCGTAAATTTCCTGAGATATAATCCAACCAAGTTCAATAATGGTTTTATTCGTCCAGATTAATCCATTGTATGATGAAATAGAATATATTTTATAAATACCACTTTCATTTGAGGCATAAAATAACCTTAAAGAATCATCGGGTGATAATATTAATGAAAATGTTGATTGGTTTCCTGTTTCTGACAAAATTGCAGTTGGCGAACTCCATGTATCTCCATTATTAGTAGAAAATGACACGTAAAAATCTCCTGTATCCCAATTAGCATTTCTTTCAATCACAGTAATTAATGTACCATTTAACATTCTGCATGTTCTGCCAATAATATCGTTATCGCTACCTCCCGATATAGTTACTTGCGATAAAACAGGTGATGCTACATAAGTTAATAAAGAAATTAATATTAAAAGAAAACTTGTTGCTTTCATTTTTTAAAAATTATTTAACTAGCAAATTGACTATAAAATTAATCAATTTTTTTGAAAAATAATACTAAAAAATTTCAATTCTGTCAATTTTTCTAAAAACCAACAATAATTCTCTAATATCTTCAGGGATATCAGTATAATTCAATTTTTCTAATAATTCAACAGCAACACTACAAACAGGCTTTTGCTTGTAATAATCTGTATGCGAAAAATTTAAAAATTTCAATACTCTAAAAGCATTAAAATGATTATAAAAGCGTTTTCTAAAATTAATTAGTGAGCCTGAATTGTTGTTTGCATCTTCTACAATATTTGTAAAATCAATTTCTTTACAATATTCAGATAGTATTTGTGGTAGAGAACTAGAAAATTCTACCAATTTATCTTTTTCAATTCTAAAAAGTTTATCAATATTTTCAAACAGATTTTTCAAGTCGTAAAAAGCTTGTAAAGAGTATGTCATTACATTCTTAATTTCCCCATTAATCAGTTTATTTATTACAGGACCTGTTCCGAATGGGACTCTTGATGATGGACGTGGAGAAGGAATAACTCTTGTTGTATTAATTTCATGAAAATTGCCCAACGGGATTATTTTTTGAAGAAAATAAAAATCTTCACCTGCATTTTTTTTATTCATTCCCCCTTGTTTACAATAAATATTTGCTTTCACACTAAAACAAGAACCTATTGTTTGATATGCATAAGGAAACCCTATTGTTCTTAATGCTCTGTTGTAATATCTTAAATACAGTTCATATTGTGCAATTGCATCATAAACTTCCGGCATAAATTCATTGCCATCTAATGGGTGTTCATAATATATTGTGCATGCATTTGCATTTGGATTTTCAATATAAAGTTTTTCAATTTCCGTAAAATAATTCTTTTCACAAATACAATCTGCATCAAGCGATACAATTATTCCGTTTGTATTATTAATAATGTTAAATCTATTTGCTGCCTCGTCCATGCCAATTTTTCTTGCATAACCTGCTCCTGCCAATTTTTTACTTATATTCTCTTTTACAATACCGTATATTTTAAACTTATATGTTTGATTAATTAATTTCCATTCATTAATATCTTGCAATGTTTTTTTATTTTGTTCAATTGCTTTGTTAGAAGAAATTTCAGATGAGTTTACAACAATAATAACTTCCACAGAACATTTTGGAGAATTGCAATTTTTAAGAGAGTTGAGAATGGTTAAAACATCGGGTTCATTATAACATGGAATCACAACAATAATTCCAATATCGTTAGCAGGGCTTTCAGATATTATTGAATTAAAGTTCTGTTTTAACAAATAATTTCCTGCAAAAGACATTTTATTCTTCTTCAGCAGATGTTGTTTGCTCATTATATCTTGTATTGAGCGATGTTAGTATAGTATCTGTTATATTTAATGCTTCTTCACCGTATAAAAGATTTCCTCCATTAATAACATATGCGTATTTTTTATCTTTATTAAATTCCTTAATAAAATTCACAATGCTGTCGAAAATTTGTTGTTCCATTGCAAGACCTTCATCATATAATTGTTGAGTTAGGTCTTGTTCCGAGATCATTAAATTTTCACGTTTTTTCATTAAAGTTTCAGCTTGACTTTGATAACTTTCCTGACTTAAAAATGCTCCTGTTTGCTCTTTTTTCTGAAAATCAGCAAATTCTTTTTCAAGAACTGCAGCTTTACTTGTCAATTGAGCTTCTAAACTAGCTTTTCTCTTTTTAAGTTTTTCTTCAAGTTCAATATATAGGTCGTACCCAATTAAGAGAGAATCAACTTTTATATATGCAATAGTTGATGAATTTGCTGATTCAACAGCATCATTATTTGAAACCTCAACAACAGTTTCTTTACCTCCTGTAAACTTGTCAATAAACAAATAGACTACTGCTATGAGAAGTACAATGCTGATAATTAGACTAATATTTTTCATTGTTTTTGATGTTACTATTTATATTTCAACCACGCTTCGCTTGAACCTATTTTGGCTATTTCATTTAATGCATCTTGTTTTTTATCAAAACAACTAAAACAAACTGCATGTAACGAACCAATTTTACCAAATTTTTTAGCATCATAGCCTTCACCACGCAGTTTATTTACTAATTTATCTGCATTATTCTCACTGCTAAAACATCCTGCAACAACATAATATTTTTTCCCTGATGCAGTATAGGTTTCAACTGGCGTTGTTTCTTCAACAGGTTCAGTTTCTTCTACTACTTCTTCAATTTCTTCAACTTCTTCAATCCCTTCAATTGTTTCTTCAACTACCTCGTCAGTTTCCACTACTTCATCAACATTTACTGTATCATTTGTTGATGCAAGACTTGTATCTGTTACATTTTCAATTTCAACATTTTCTTTAACTTCATTTTCACTATCTGCAACTATTTTGTGTTCCCTGTGTTCTATGTCAACTTTAACTTGTTTGCTACAATCAATAAATGGTAGCTTTACATATTTACATGCAATTTCTGGTTTTAAAAATGCAAAACCATAAGCTCCTCCAACAATTACAACAATTATAATAATTAACCAAAGCCACCATTTAGATTTTTTCTTTTCTCCTTTTTCTTTAATTTTTTTCTCTTTTTTCTTAGGTTTTTCTTTTTTTTGTTTAGCTTTTTTTCCTTTTACCGGTTCTTTAATTTTGCTATCACTTTTCTTTTTTTCTTCAGGAACGTTTTCGGATTTTTCATCTTTTTTCTCATCACTTGGTGGTGGTGGTGGAGTTTCCTTTTTTTCTTCAACAACAGGTGGTGGAATAACTTCCTGTTTTTTATCTTTCTCTTTTTCGATTTCCTTCGGTTTATCGTCAGCAACAGCTTTTTTAAGTTCCTTTTTTTCTTCTTTTGCAATAGGAAGAGGAACAACTTCCTGTTTCTCGTCTTTTTCTTTTTTTGAAACTTTCTCTTTTTCTATTTCTTTTGGTTTATCGTCAGCAACAGCTTTTTCGGGTTCCATTTTTCCTTTTTTTACAGGAGGCTGAGAAGTAGAAACAGGTTCTTGTTTTTCTTCTTTTTTATCAGTTTTTGAACTAATACTTCCTTTATCATCCTGAGAAAATTTCAGTTTCCCTTTTTCATCTTTTAAAATGCCTCCAACTCCTTCAAAAACAAACGGTTTCCCGTCGTCAAGTGTTTTGTTAATTTGCTCAATAAATTCTATTACTTTTTTTCCGGCATTGGCTTTATCAATATTTTCTTTTTCAGCAATAAAATTAACTAATAAATCATCATTAAATTTTAAATACTCATTAAAATAAATTGTACCGGTATCCTTTTTTTTCATAAAAGCACCAAAACCGGGAACAATTAATCTTTCATTATTGTTTAAAAGTTCAAATATCAAGCCATTCATAATCAGTCAGTTTATAAGATAATTAAGTGAAAAAACAACGAATCTATTGTACTAAAAATACGAATTTAAATTTAAATAGAAATATTTTAACGAAAATATTTATCATAAATTATAAGATATGGAAAAAAATGTGTAACATTGCGGTCGATTTTTTTCAAAATATAGGTTAAATTTAAAATCTTTACAGTAATGGATTTAATGAAAATAGCTGAGACCGAATTTAAAGTTGAAAGTAATATTCCTCAGTTCAAAAGTGGTGATACTGTAACAGTTCACTATAAAATTAAAGAAGGCAGCAAAGAAAGAGTACAGCAATTTCGTGGTGTTGTTATTCAAAGAAAAGGCACAGGAGCATCAGAAACATTTACTGTCAGAAAAATGTCAGGTAGTTTTGGTGTAGAAAGAATATATCCTGTTTTTTCTCCTCTTATCGATAAAATAGAAATTAATAAAGTTGGGAAAATACGTAGAGCCAGAATTTATTATTTACGCGGATTAACTGGTAAAAAAGCTAGAATTAAAGAAAAAAGAGTTTAACAATTTTCAAATATATAGTAAAGAGCCTCGAATTTATTTTGAGGCTTTTTTTTTTGCATTTTTTTTCTTAAATTTATCCCAGATTTAAAAATTACAAATATGTTAAACATTGCATTATTCGGAGCACCCGGTGCAGGTAAAGGAACTCAGTCGGAAAAACTTATTAAAGATTACAATTTGGCATATATTGCAACGGGTGATATTCTTCGAAAGGAGATTACTGAAGGCAGCGAGCTTGGCTTACAAGCAAAACATATTATTGAAAAGGGAGGATTGGTTCCTGATGAAATAATAGTTCAGATAATTGAAAAAAGAATAAAAACAAAAACTGATGTTAACGGATTTTTATTCGATGGTTTTCCCCGAACATATGTTCAAGCATATATTTTAGAGGGATTATTACTAAAACTAAATACTGAACTTACCTGTATGATTAGCCTTGAAATTCCTGAAAAAGAAGCTGTAAAGAGATTATTAAAAAGAGCTGAAACATCAGGAAGAAGTGATGACAATTTAGAAGTTATTAAATATCGTTTAAAAGAATATAAGAATAAAACATTACCTGTTTCTCAGTTCTATAAAGACAAAAATATTTTTGTGCCAATAGAAGGTGTGGGAACAATAAAAAAAGTATATGAAAGATTGAACCATGCAATTGAACAGACTCTAAAAAAGGTATTGTTGAATGTTGTTATATATGGTAATCCAGGTTCAGGAAAAGGGACACAAGCTAAAATGCTTGCCAAAAAATTTAATCTTGTATATATTTCAACCGGTGATATGATCAGGAATGAGATTAAAAAGGGAAGCGAATTTGGTAAAAAAGCTCAACAATATTATAATAAAGGTTCTATTGTTCCTGACGAAATAGTGATACGATTAATTGAAAATAAGATAAGAAAACACCCAAAGGCAAATGGACTTTTATTTAATGGTTTTCCAAGAACAATGGTACAGGCATATATATTAGACGGATTATTAATGAAATTAAATACTTCTGTTTCATGTATGCTTGAAATTAATGTGCCTATTTTGGAGTTATTTAAACGACTATCTATCAGGGCAAAAACCACTGATATGAAAAATTATGACAAGCATACAGAGAGTATTGTAAAGCGATTAGAAGAATATGAGAAAATTACTGTACCTGTTGCAGAATTTTACAGATCACAAAAAAAGGTTTTTACTGTTGATGGCTTAGGATCAAAAGATGAAATTTTTAAAAGATTATCGAAATATATTGAACAAGCCTTTAAAAGAGCAAGATAAGCAAAATTTAGAATTGAAAAATTAATATATTTTCTAAACTATTCCTGTAAATCCCATAAAAGCAAGCGCAAGAATACCGGCTACCAATAATGCAGCAGGAACTCCTTGCATTCCTTTTGGTACTTTTACAAGGTCTAACTGTTCGCGTAAACCTGCAAACAAAATTAATGCAAGTGCAAATCCAAGAGAATTGCCAACTGAAAATACAACACTCTCTAAAAGATTCATATCTTTTTGAATAACAAGTATTGCTACACCAAGTATTGCACAATTGGTTGTTATAAGAGGTAAGAAAACGCCTAAAGCCTGATAAAGCGATGGACTTACTTTTTTCAATATTATCTCAACCATTTGAACTAAGGATGCTATAACCAATATATAAGAAATAGTTTGTAGATAAGCAATATCTAATGGTATTAGAATTTTAGTTTGAATAAGCCATGTAACAATAGTGGCTAATGTCATTACAAATAAAACAGCTCCTCCCATTCCTGCTGCTGTAGATATTTTATTAGAAACTCCTAAAAACGGGCATATTCCGAGGAATTGTGCAAGAACAATATTATTAACAAATATTGCTGATATTATAATAATTATATATTCCATAATAATTTAAGTTTTAACCCGATTTATTTAATTTTCTCATTAAAGCAATAAGATACCCTAACACTATAAAAGCACCCGGAGCAAGTACAAATACTAGCATTCCATCTGCTTCAATAAATTTATAACCAAAAATAGCATTACTACCTAAAATTTCTCTAATAGCACCTAATAATGTAAGTGCAAAAGAAAATCCCAAACCCATACCAAGTCCATCAATAATTGATGAAATTAAATTGTTTTTTGATGCAAAAGCTTCTGCTCTGCCAAGTACAATACAGTTAACAACAATTAAAGGAATAAATAAGCCAAGTTGTTCATGTAATGGCTGTAAATAAGCTGCCATTGATAAGTCAACAATTGTTACAAACGATGCTATAATTACAATAAATGAAGGTATCCGAACTTTGTTGGGAATAAAATTTTTCACTAAAGAAATTACAAGATTTGACATAACTAAAACAAATGCCGTTGCCAATCCCATACCTAGTCCATTAATAGCAGATGTTGTTACTGCAAGCGTTGGACATAATCCAAGAAGTAAAATAAAAACAGGATTTTCTTTAATAAATCCTTTTGAAAAATTTTGTAATTGATTCATTTATAGCTCCTCCTTTATTTTTTGTTATCAGTAAATGTATCGTAAGCTCTTTGAATTGCATCCAGAAAAGCTCTTGATGATATTGTTGCTGCTGTTATGGCATCAATTTCTCCCCCATCTTTTGAAACGGTAAGATTTGATGTGCCGGGATTTCTGCCATTAATATAACTGGATTGTTTATTTTCATTACTAAACCATGCGTCCATTTTGTCTCCCAAGCCGGGTGTTTCTTTATGTTCAATAACTTTGTAATTAATTATATTATCTTTTGTATCAAAACCTACAATTATCCATATTTTACCACTAAAACCATTATCTGTATATGTTTTAATTGCCGTTCCAACTAGTTTATCTTCTTTTATTGCCTCATAAAAAATAACTGAATCACTACCTGTTTTAGGCATTAAACTAAATGTATTCAAATTATCGAATTCTGGAACCACCTCGCTTATTGCATTTTCTAATTTTTGTTTTTTAGCAATTTCAATAGGTTTTTTTGTCATTTCATACATATAACCCAATGCAGTAGAGGCTATTGCCGTTACGAGAAACAGGGTTGATACCATATTGAAAAATGTAGATTCTTTTTTAGCCATCTTTTTTATTGATTAATGATTATTGTTTACTGTTAATTTTCTCTCCAAAACGTTTTGGTTTAAAACCTTTGTTAATTAATGGTACAAATGCATTCATTATTAAAATTGCAAATGAAACACCTTCAGGGTATACACCAAATACTCTTATTAATACTGTTATTACTCCTATTCCAACACCAAATATCAACATACCCTTTCCTGTCATTGGAGACGTTACCATATCTGTTGCCATAAATATTGCTCCAAGCAAAACACCTCCTGTTAAAATATGGAAACAAGGGTCAGCATATTGTTCGGGATTAATACCATATAATATACCTGTGAAAATTGCTATCGAACCAATCATTGCCACGGGAGTATGCCATGTAATTATTTTTCTGAAAAGCATGTATAAGCCTCCTAATATTATAGCTGCAGCTGATATTTCTCCAAGCGAACCTCCCATTTGTCCCAAAAACATATCGGAATATGAAGTAGGCAGATTGCTCATAAGGTCAGAGAATTTATCTCCTTTTGCAAGACCTTCTTTAATAATTGCAAGTGGGGTTGCCCCTGTTTCTGCATCAATCCCTGAAAAATTTAAAATACTAATTTTAGGCCAGCTTGTCATTTGAACAGGGAATGAAATAAGCATAAAAACCCTGCCTACTAAAGCCGGATTAAAAGGATTATTTCCTAATCCGCCAAACGACATTTTACCAATACCAATGGCTACTAAACTACCTATAATAATAATCCACCAAGGTAAATTACTTGGAACATTAAAGGCTAAAAGCATTCCCGTAATAATAGCAGAACCGTCAAATACCGTAGTTTTACCTTTTATCAAGAATTTTTGTATCAACCATTCAAATATCAAAGCCGATACAACTGCTATTAAAGTTACCTTAATAGCTCCTAATCCAAAATAATAGATAGAAACAGCAAGTGCCGGTATCATTGCAAGTATTACTCCATACATGATTTTTTTAACAGAACTATCGCTATAATCATGTGGAGAATGCGCTAATGTGAAAAAATTTGTACTCATTATTTTTGTTTTTCTCTTTTTATTCTCATTATGTTAGATTTTCCTAATCGGATATAATCTAGTAAAGGTCGTTTTGAGGGACAAGTATAGCTGCAAGAACCACATTCCATACAATCTAATGCTCTTTCTTTTTCAAGCATTTCCCAATCGCTTTTTTCTGCGTGTTGCATTAATAAATATGGTTCAAGTCCCATTGGGCATACTGAAACACATTTTGCACATCTTATACAGTTTTGTATTTCGTAACGTTTTGCCTCTTTTTTGTTTATTATTAAAATGCCCGATGTTCCCTTTGTTACTGGTATATCTATTGTATTAAGTGCTTTTCCCATCATTGGTCCGCCACTAATAACTTTTCCTGTATCCTCAGGTAATCCTCCTGCTGCTTCAATTAATTGTCTTACTGAAGTACCAATTCTAACAAGGAAATTTGAAGGTCTAACAAGTGATTTTCCTGTAACAGTAACAATTCTTTCAAATAATGGTTTGTTTTTTTGAACTGCTTCATAAACTGCGTAAACCGTTCCTACATTATGAACAACTGTTCCTACATCAATAGGTAATCCACCTGATGGTACTTCTCTTTTTATACAAGCTTTTATTAATTGCTTTTCACCTCCTTGCGGATATTGAACCTTTAATTTAACAATTTCAATTCCCAATCTGTTATCTGCAAGTTTTTGCATATACTTAATTGCGTCAGGTTTGTTGTTTTCAATGCCAATAATAGCTTTGTCAACATTAAGTGCTTTCATTAGAATTTTTGTTCCAATAATTAATTCATCACCTTTTTCCATCATAAGTTGATGATCAGATGTAAGATAAGGTTCACACTCCACACCATTAATTATCAATACATCGGCTTTCTTGCCTTTTGGCAGTGATAATTTAACATGTGTTGGGAATGTAGCTCCACCAAGTCCTACAATACCTGCCTCTAATATTTTGTTTATTATCTCTTCAGAGTTTAAATTGATTTGTTTTTGAATATTTGTTGAACGCTCAATGCTTTCTTCCCATTCATCGCCTTCAACATTAATGATTACGGATGTACGTTTGTAACCACTGCTGTCCATTACATTATCAATTTTTGCAACAGTTCCGGATACAGAAGAATATATGTTTGCTGATACAAAACCACTACTTTTGGCTATTAATGTACCAACTTTAATTTTATCTCCTTTTTCTACTACCGGACTTGCAGGAGCACCAATATGCTGTGATATTGGGATAGAAACTATTTTAGGCAATGCTAAAACTTCAATTGCCTTTCCTGCAGAAATTTTGTTTTCTGACGGATGAACGCCTCCTTTTGGAAATGTTTTTGCCACTTTTTTACCTCCTGTGTTTATTTAATTATCTTTCGTTTCTGTTTTATCTTCAATTTTAACTTCGGTTTTATTTTCAATTTCTTCTACCTTTTCAGTTTCTCTTTTAGTTTCTTCATTTTTATCGATTACAGGTTTTTCTTTGCGTGGGGGAAAATTTAATTCATGAATAGCACCTGTTGGACATTCTAAAACACATTTTCTGCATAATTTACATTTTTCATAATCAATATATGCTTTGAAATTTTCTATAACAATGGCATCGAATTCACACACCTTAAGACATTTGCCACAACCGATACATGCAACTTCACATGCTTTTTTAGCAATACCGCCTTTATCTTCGTTAATACAGCTAACAAAAATCCGGCGACTTTTTTTACCTATATTTCTTAATTCAATAATATTTTTAGGACATGCTACAACACAAGCGCCACAAGCAGTACAGTTTTTTTCCGATACCACTGGTAATAATGTTTTTTCGTCAATGTAAATTGCATCGAATTTACATACTGCAACACAGTCGCCCATACCAAGACATCCATATGGACAATCGGTATCGCCACCATACAAGCTATTTGCAATAGCACAAGTTTGTACTCCGTCAAATTTATTTGTGCGTTTACGATATTCCGGTGAACCCGAACATCGTATTACTGCAATCATTGGATCTTTTTCTGAGACTTCTTTTCCAAGAACTTTAGCAACATCTGTCATACAATCGTTACCGCCTACTGGACAAAATAAACTGTCAAGATCATCTGCTTTAACACATGCTTCTGCAAATCCTCTGCAGCCGGGGTATCCACATCCACCGCAATTTGCTCCGGGCAGAACTTCTTCAACTTCGTCAATTCTAGGATCTTCAAATACTTTAAATTTTTGTGCTATTAAATATAATATTACCGATAATACAATTCCTAATGAACTTATCGAAATAATTGTGTATAATACAATGTCACTCATCTTTTAATAATTTATATTATATTGTTTTCTTAATGTAAATGAAAAAGTTTTTTTAAACTTATCTTTTAATCTATATAAAATTATATAATATGGTATAAGTATAAGTATTGATAAAAGACCGGCAAGACCTTCGCTTTTAGATACCGATAATGTTATAATTAAAGTTAAAAATAATACTATAAAAGGCATAATGTATCCAAGAAATAATGCCTTAAACCCTAATCCCTGATGTAAAATTACCTCAACATGTTCGCCAATTGAATATGTTGTCTGGTTATTATTGTGGATTTCAATAATTTTTTCCTGCATTTCTGATGTACTACACATACCTTTTGCTTTGCAAGATGCACATGCCGATATTGCCATAATACTAACTTTGACAATGCCTTCATCAATACTATCAATTATTCCCTTATGTACTATTTCATTAGATGAAACCATAAAATGTGACCTTGTTATTTTAACAACAAATGTATAAATTAAAAAAAGAATTTAACCAAAAAAATATTGTAATTGAGTAAATATTCTATTAAAATAATATTTAGAATCACCACATTTGTTATATCCGATTTGGTCTTTATCCAAAATAATTGATTTCTCAAGAGTTTTTAAATACTCATCACCATATGCATCAACAATCGGTTTGTTTTCATATAAAAAATAATCCTGACCATATTTCATTGGAGTAACATTGGGCATAATCATATTTGCGCCGGCTATTAAACCACTATCAACTTCAAAATTATCTATTGAATACAAGGCAGTTGTAGAAGCCATATTAATATTTTTTAATATTTTATCAACTTCCGTTTTCATTTCAATCATAAATGGGTTCAATAAAATAAATTTTCTGAAAAATTTCAAAAAAACATTAAAGAACCCATAAAATGTTTAAAATTCATAATTTTTCTCTCCAAATTTTAAGTTAAAGCCATTTTATTTTTACAAGCCATTTCCGCTGCTTTAATTAAAGGGTATCCAACAGGAGAACCTGTTAATAAAGGATGTGTTCCTATTTGAGATGTTATTATAGAACTTAATGTCATTTTATTTTCAATAGCAAGACCAATTACATTTATTAATTCTCCAGTACTTACTCCACCCATAATTTCTCCGCCAAGTAATGTTCCTGTTTCTTTAGATGCAATTAATTTTATCATTTGTTTATGTGTGGCTGGTAATGAGCCGGGATGTTTATCGGGACCTTCAAAAACACCTGTAATTATATCAAAGTCTGCGTGTAATGCTAAAGTTTCTGTCATGCCGGCAGTAGCAAATGCTGTATCACCAATAGCAGTGGAATATATTGCAATGGTTCCTCCAAATTTTCTCGGTGTTGATAATTTATATAAGTTAAATCCAAGGACACGGGATTCTGCACAAGCTGTTGAAGCAAGCATTGTTGAGCATGTATTTCTTGTAAAAAAATCTTTTTTCTCAGCACAATCGCCTGATGCATACACATCTGTTTTGTTAGTTCTAAGATATTCATCAACTTTAATAAATCCTTTTTCATTAATTTCCAGTCCACATTTTTGAGCTAATTGTGTATTTGGAGCATATCCCATAGAAATTACTACTACTTCGGCTTGTAATTCTTGACCATTTTCCAGTAATACTCCCGAAACATTATCTTGCCCTATTATTTCTTTAATTCCTGTTCCTGTAATTAGGTTAATTCCTCTGCTTTTCAAAATTTCCTCAGCCTCAACAGCAAATTCTTTATCAAAAGCCGCACCTAAAATATTAGGTAATATTTCAACAAGTGTTACATTTTTTCCCGCTTTTTTTAGCTCGTCTGTTACTTCAACACCAATAAAACCTGCACCAACAACAACAATATTTTGTTTATCTTTTATCTTATTCTGAAAATTATCAAGATAAATTTTGTCTTTTGGAATTGTAAAAACATTATCCAACTCTGCCCCTTTTAACCATTTTGGCACAATAGGTGTTGAACCTGTTGCAATAATAATTTTTTCATAAGCTATTTCTTGTCCATCAGCTAACTTACAAATTTTACCGTCAAAATTAATATCAACAATCTCGCCTATTTGAATATTTATCCCGGCTTTTTCCAAGCCGGCATCCGGTAATATATTTTTTTCCGTAGTTCCTACTGTCCCAAAAATATATGGGATACCACATGGTATCATTACTTTTTCTTCTTTTCTGATTAAAAGAATTTCTTTATCCGGATTTTTCATTTTTGAAGTAGAAGCAGCTGTTGCTCCTGCTGCACTTCCTCCGATAATTAAAATATCTGTTTTTTTCATATTATTTTATATTTATGTAAATTTATATTAACTATCATTTTGTGAAAAAAATTATTTCGAAATCATTTCATTTTCAATTAGTTTTGCCAATGCTATTTCTGTGTCTTTATTAAAATCATTGCAATCATTATCTTTATTTGGAGGTTGAACAGTAATTCTGATTAATGAATTATCATCTCCGTTGATATTTGAATATTTTTCGTGATATTTTACAATAGTTCCAGAAATTCTATTCATGTTTTCTTTATAAAAAAGTATTATTTTGTCACTCTTTTCTTTCTCGTTTAAAAACATTTGTTTTCTATCAGGGTCATTTATAGTGGGGTTTTTTTCTGTAAGACAAATTTCAACTGGATAAGATTTTTTTAGCAAATTATTATTAAGCATTAATCCTATTCCTTTATTTCTTTGACAAATATTATCATAAATAAATAATGTTACATTTTGGCTATGTCTGTTTGTTATTTGCATTTTATAGATTGTTGTCGGTAGTGTAGTAGATTGTTTGCTTTCATTTATCTGCTCATCTTTTAAATAGAAAAAAGCATTGTTTAAAATACTGATAAGTTCAATTTGTGATACTGGTTGAACTTCATAGTAAAAAATTTTCTTTTGACGATATAATGTTTCAAATTTTGAACCTGATTTATCAAATACAATAGTTCTTACATCAGGAAATTTTTTATTAATTGTTGATACATATTTTGGTCCCGAATCAGATAAAGATTCAGCATCTAATAAAACGATAGAACTTCCTTCTTTTTTTATTGTATCTAATATATGCTCAATTGATTCCGCAGCATTAATTTCATAACCTAATTTAGTTATAAGTTTTAAATAATGATTTTGTTTTTCAATATCCTTACTAAAAAATAACAATTTTCGTTTTTCGGCTTTTGATAAATCATCTTTAAGATTTTCGGGAATAATACGTGCTATCCAATTGTCATTATTTTTATTGTTTTCAAATAAAGATGGATCGCTTATTAAACTTGTATTTAATTCCACAATTTTTCCTGTAACAATTGAAGGAATAGTATATTTAGCATCATTTGAAAGAGTAATTTCCGCAATGGGTAATCCCCTGTATATGTAGTCATTTACATTTGGGGTGCTAATTGATTTTACATATTTGTTTAGATATCCCTGTAATTGCCCCCCAACCCTTACATGACCTTTCTGTCCCTTTTGCAACCATGCTGAATTATGAAACCAGTAATTATTTTCAATGCTTTCCCATTCGAATAATTTTTTTAATTTTTCTTCTTTTAATGGTTTATTTTCTTCGGAAAAATTTATTTTTTCTAGAATATTTTTTACAGGAGATAGTATCTCATTTGGAGTAAATGGTTTTAAAATATAATTTAAAACACCAAAACTATTGGATTTTTCTTTACTTTTTGTTGTTGGATATCCTGTAACAATTATTACTGGTTGATCAGGTTTTTTTATTCTCAGTTTATCTAGCAATTGCAGTCCATTTAATTCTCCCATGATTATATCCAATAATATCACATCATAATTATTGTTAATTGCATTTTTAAATCCCTCAATAGGATTTGTACAAGTTTCTACTTTATAACCCTCATTTGTGAGGATACGTTTACAACTGTCGCATATGATTTGCTCATCATCTATAACCAATACTGAAGATTGTGATTTCATTTTTTTAATTTTTAAATGTTTTTTTACTTGTTTTCGATTTTGCAATATGTGTACCAAGTAAAAAATTGAAAAAAGAATTTAATTTCAAAAGGGCTCAAAACCCTTTAATAGGAAGGCCGTGCGAACAAACAAAATTAAGTAATGTGTTAATATCAAAAGGCAAAAACTGTATGGTTTTAACATACACTGTACCGTTAAACCATACACCAGAGTGAGCTGTATAATGGTATCTCTGCAATTATTTTCTTGTTATATACTTTGTCTTATAAGTGTTTTAATATCTGACAGAAAAACTAAAAAATCAAATAGAAAATTTCGAATATAATTTTGTTTAATGGTATATTAATTGAAAATTGTATTAAATATTTCATAATTTAGCATAATTTGAAAATTTCAATATGTAGAAAATATTTAGATTAATTTTTATTATGTCATTACGATTAAAAATAGTTTTTGGATTAATTATTATTATTATAACATCATATCTTATTTTGGCTTTTGTAACTAATAATTATGTAAATAATTTATATGTTGAAGAAGTCCAGAAACGCGTACGTCTGGATCTGAATTCTGCTCATGATATCTATGATAATTATCAGGAACGTATTAATAATATCTTACAGGTAACCGCTATGCGTCGCTCAATGGACCAACCATTACAAGAAGAAATTAAAGAAGATTTGGGCGTGGTGTTAAATAATATATACCAACAAAGCGGAATAGATATCCTGATACTAATTGATGTAAATGGTAATGTTATATACCGTGCACATAACCCGGATGTCAAAGGAGATAATATTTCCGAAATATCAATAATAAAAAAATTAATGCAGGAATGGAAACCTGTAAGCGGAACAATTATATTAAATGAACAGATGCTGGAAAAAGAAGGAACTGATTTGTTAAAACGTGCTGAAGTTAAAGTGAAAAGCACACCAAAATCGAGGCTAGAACAAAAGTCATCAGAAAAACGAGGAATGTTTATAACAGGGGCAGTACCGTTAACTTCTTTATACGGCAATAAAAAAACAGGAATTCTATTTGGTGGTTATTTAATCAATAATAATAATGAAATTGTGGATAAGATTAAATCCAAAGTTTTTCAGAGTCAAATTTATGAAGGGAAAGATATTGGTGCAATATCAATTTTTTTTGATGATGTACGTATAACAACGAATGTAAAGCAAAAAAATAATATAAAAGCATTAGGTACAAGTCTTAGTATAGAAGTTTATAATCATGTTATACGCAAAGGGAAAATATGGGCAGACCGTGCATTTGTTGTTAATGACTGGTATCTCACAGCCTATGAACCAATAAAAAATCCTGAAGGTAAAATAATCGGTTCACTCAGTGTCGGACTTCTTGAAGCTCCCTTTAAACATCCTTCAAGAATAATAATAATTTTCTTTATCATTGCCATAAGTATAACAGCACTGGCCAGCCTTATTTTAGTATTTTTCTATACAAAATTGATGATGCAGCCAATAGATGACATCGTTAAAATGAGCAAAACAATAATGGAGGGAGATTTTAGTGTTCGTTGCCGTCATGTCAAACAATCAGGAGAAATGGGAATACTATGCAAAACTATTAATCAAATGGCAGCATCAATAGAACAACACGAGAAAGAAATACAAGAAAATGCTCAGAAGCAAATCATCCAAAGTGAAAAATTAGCTTCAATAGGGAGACTTGCTGCCGGCGTAGCACATGAAATAAATAATCCTCTGACAGGTGTGCTTACCTTTGCTCATTTTTTAAAAGAAAAACGTGCAGATGATAAAAAGGATATGGAAGACATAAATGTAATAATAAGAGAAACGATAAGGGTGAGGGAAATCATAAGAAGATTATTAAACTTTGCACGTCAGTCACCTTCAAATAAGGAACCGACCAATATAAATGAAATCATTCAGGAATTGTTAAAATTAGTAAAAGGGCAAAAAGAGTTTAGGAATATACAAATTATTGAAAATTATTATGAGAAATTGCCGGAATTGTCTGCAGATAAAAATCAATTACAACAAGTATTTTTAAATATCGTACTTAATGCAGCAGAATCGATAACAGAGAAAGGAATAATAACAATAGAAACATCAATTATAGATCAAACCATACAGGTTGATATTTCTGATTCCGGATGTGGTATTAAAGGTGAAGATATGGATAAAATCTTTGACCCATTTTTCACAACTAAACCAGTAGGCAAAGGAACTGGCTTGGGTCTTAGCGTTAGTTATGGTATTATAGAACAACATGGAGGAATAATTAAATGTAGAAGTAATGTGGGCAAAAGCACAACTTTTAATATTGTCTTTCCGTTAAAATAATCATAATGTATATATGAAATAAATTGAAAAATAGTTAAAAATGAAGAATAATCAGAACGACATTCTAAATAAAAAAAAGATATTAATAATTGACGATGAAACAATATTAGGAATCAGCTGCAAACGCATACTGGAACAGGAAAATTATGAAGCGACTTTTCGAAATAACCCAAAACAAGGATTGGCAGATGCTTTAACAGGAGATTATGATCTAATTATTCTTGATTTGCTCATGCCAGAAATTGAAGGTTTAGAAATATTGAGAAAGATAAGAACAGAAGGCATCCAATCTGATGTAATAATAATAACAGGTTTTGGAACAATTCAAACAGCTGTAGAAGCGATGAAATTAGGAGCATCCGATTATGTAAACAAACCATTTATGCCTGATGAACTCAAAATTATTGTTAAAAAAGTTTTTAAACATTCTGATTTAATAAAGGAAAATATTTCTCTAAAAAAAGAATTGAATATTCACCAAGGTTTTAAAGGAATTATATGTGATAGCACTAAAATGAAAGAAATATTGTCTGTTGTACAGCGCATTGCTCCAACCAATGGAACCGTTTGTATTACTGGAGAAAGCGGAACAGGAAAGGAAATTATTGCACAAGCCATTCACAGAATGAGTAATCGTAAAAATCAACCTTTAATTGCATGTGATTGTAGTGCACTAGCTCCAACTTTGCTAGAAAGTGAACTTTTTGGACATGAAAAAGGTTCTTTTTCTGGTGCAATTTCAACAAAGCAAGGTCTTTTCGAAGTGGCACATACAGGAACATTGTTCCTTGATGAAATCTCAAATATCAGTTTAGAAACTCAGGGAAAACTCTTAAGAGTACTTGAAACTAGAGAACTGAGAAAAGTCGGTGGTACAAAAGAACAGAAAATTGATATACGATTGATAACAGCCTCTAATCGTGATTTGTTAACAATGGTTAAAAATGGCAGTTTTAGAGAAGATCTTTTTTATCGTTTACAGGTTATACCAATTCATCTACCCCCTCTAAGAGAACGTCCTGAAGATATTCTCAAATTAGCAATTCATTTCCTTAATGATGTGAAAAAGAAAAATGATGTAAAAGCAAAGCAATTTGCTCAGGAATCAATAAAAATAATGGAACAATACAGATGGTCGGGTAATATAAGAGAATTAAAAAATATAATTGAACGTATTGCATTACTTTGTGATTCAGAAATTATTGAACCCAAACATTTTCCCGAAGAGATGAAAATCCCTCTATGCGAGCCAAGTACCCGCAAAATACCTGACACATGGGAAGATTTTAAAATATATAAGCATCAGGCACAAAATGAGGTCATTTTAAAGATTGAAAAACATTTTATTATAGAAGCATTGAAACGAGCAAAAGGAAATATCAGTAATGCAGCTAAAAATGTAGGCATGCAACGTACAAACTTCCACTCATTATTACAAAAGCATAACTTAGATGGCAAGAATTATAAATAATACTAAATTTTAAACAATTTGTTGAATAAAAAAAAGGTAGAATAGTAACTTATTATATTTATATTGTCAACATTACTGGGGTAGCCATCGTAAAAAACGTGCATACTTAATTTAAGAGAAGAAAAAAGTTGCCAGATAAGATTTCGTTAAAGACAACTAAAGGCAAGACATTTACAATAAACAACATAAGAATCCATGTAAAAGCATATGTATGAAAAAAGGTTTCAGATGATTATATTTTTGTTGATAATTATTGGACTAATGTGCAATTCATTTTGTTATAAACAAAAAACCCTTTCAAAAAATGAAAGGGTTCTAAAAATATTATTTGAATGAATTTATAATTACATCATTCCAGGCATTCCGCCACCCATTCCTCCTGGAGGCATCATTGGTGGATCATCTTCTTTTTCATCAACAATAATACATTCTGTAGTTAACAACATGCCCGCAATTGAAGCAGCATTTTCAAGAGCAATTCGTGTAACTTTAGTTGGATCAATTACGCCCGCTGCAAGTAAATTTTCATACTTCTCTGTTCTTGCATTAAAACCAAAATCATCTTTTCCTTCTTTCACTTTCTGAACAACAACAGATCCGTCCATTCCTGCATTTTCAACAATAATTCTCATTGGCTCTTCAATAGCTCTTTTTATAATTTGAATTCCTGTTGTTTCATCATCGTTTTCTCCTTTTAGTTCATCAATTGCTTTAATAGCTCTGATAAAAGCAACTCCACCACCCGGCACAATTCCTTCTTCAATAGCTGCTCTTGTTGCGCTTAATGCATCGTCAACTCTGTCTTTCTTTTCTTTCATTTCAACTTCGCTTGCTGCACCAACATACAATACTGCAACACCGCCTGTAAGTTTAGCTAATCTTTCCTGTAGTTTTTCTTTATCATAATCTGATGTTGTGGTCTCAATCTGAGTTTTGATCTGATTTACTCTTGCACCAATATCTTCTTTTTTGCCCACACCATTAACAACAGTTGTGTTTTCTTTATCAATAATTATTTTCTCTGCAGTACCACACATTTCTAAAGTTGCAGCATCTAATTTCAAGCCTTTTTCTTCAGAAACAACAGTAGCTCCTGTAAGAATAGCCAAATCTTCCAGCATTTCTTTTCTTCTGTCACCAAATCCGGGAGCTTTTACAGCAGCAACTTTTAATGAACCTCTTAATCTGTTTACAACAAGTGTTGCAAGAGCTTCTCCGTCAATATCCTCAGCAATTATCATCAAAGGTTTTCCTTCTTGTGCAGCTGGTTCAAGAACTGACATAAGGTCTTTCATTGTGGATATTTTTTTGTCAGTTAAAAGAATGTATGGACTTTCCAATACTGTTTCCATTTTGTCAGTATCTGTAATAAAATATGGAGAAATATATCCTCTGTCAAATTGCATACCTTCAACAACTTCAACAGTTGTATCTGTACCTTTTGCCTCTTCAACAGTAATTACTCCTTCCTTGCCAACTTTTACCATTGCTTCGGCAATAAGTTTACCAATAGTGATATCATTATTCGATGATACTGATGCAATTTGCTCGATCATTGTATTATCATCGCCAACAGGATTGGTTTGTGCTATCAAACTTTCATTAACTTTTTTAACAGCTTTATCAATACCACGTTTCAAATCCATAGGATTTGCTCCTGCAGTAACATTTTTTAAACCAACATTTACGATTGATTGAGTTAAAACAGTAGCAGTTGTAGTGCCATCACCTGCATCATCGTTAGTTTTTGAAGCAACTTCTTTAACCATTTGAGCTCCCATATTTTCAGAAGTGTTTGCAAGGTCAACTTCTTTTGCAACAGTAACACCATCTTTTGTTACTTGTGGTGCACCAAATTTTTTGTCTATTACTACATTTCGGCCTTTAGGTCCTAAAGTAACTTTAACGGCATCAGCCAACTGGTCAACACCTTTTTTAAGCAAGTCTCTTGCTTCTATATCAAATTTAATTTCTTTTGCCATTTCTTTGATTTTTTATATTATTACTTATTTTTCAAATAATTAAACAATTGCTAAAATATCAGATTGAGACATGATTAAATAATCATCTCCATCGATATTAATTTCTGTACCTGCATATTTTCCGTAAAGAACATTATCACCAACATTAACTTCCATTTCTTCATCTTTTGTTCCTTTTCCAACTGCAATTACTTTCCCCTTTTGTGGTTTTTCCTGTGCAGAATCAGGGATATAGATGCCACTTGCAGTTTTTGTTTCTGCATTATGAGCCTCAATCACTACTCTTAATCCAAGAGGTTTAATTTTAATTTCAGACATATTATTTTAATTTTATAAGTTAAACATTATAATTTTAATAATGTCCTGCACTTTTCATAATTTGTGCCAAAAGACAAATCATAAATTAACTTGTTTAAAACAGGACATTATTTCATTATATCTACTACCTTATTATGTAAAATATTAAATCTTGTCAGAAAATATGACATACTGTCAGAAAATAAAAGTTGTTGAATATTTAACTCGTGTTAAATCAAAAATAGGATTATGCAAACTGTAATTAAAAATACTTTACTTCTTTCTGTTTCCCTGTTTCAAGCTTTCCAATTTCTGAGATCAGATTATTTGCTAGCCTGCTTGCTCCTATTCTAAACAGCTTGTTATTAAGCCATTTTTCTCCCAAATTATTTTTAACTATTGCCATATATAGTAAAGCATCATCTGCTGTAGAAATTCCTCCTGCAGGTTTGATTCCAATCTTCTTTTTTGTTTTTTTATAATAATCATTAATGGTTTCAGTCATCACATAAACAGCTTCGGGAGTAGCCGAAGTTTCAAGTTTTCCTGTTGATGTTTTTATAAAATCTGCACCTGCTTCCATTGCTATAATACTTGCAATTCTAATATCATTTAGTGATGGTAAAACTCCTGTTTCAAGGATAACTTTAATATGTGTATTTTCAACGGCTTCTTTTATAACTCCTATTTCTGTAAAAATCTCATTGTATTTTTTTTCAAGAAATGTTCCAATAGAAATTACAATATCTATTTCATCGGCTCCTTTGGCAACTGCCATACGCGATTCTACTACTTTTATTGCAAGAAATGTCTGTGACGAAGGAAATCCTGCAGTTACAGATGCTATATTTACATTTTCTTTTTTAAGATTTTCTTTTATTGTTTCTACAAGTGTTGGATAAACACAAATTGCAGCTACATCAGGCATATTAGGATATTCCTTTTGTAAATTATTTACATTTTCACAAAACTTTTCACCTATAGCTTCTGAATCTGTAGAATTCAACGTTGTCAGATCAATTAAATTGAATAACTTTTTTAAATTCTCAACTGTTTTAAGTTTTGGGATTTCTTTTTTAAGTTTTTCAATTTCTTTTTTAACATGCTCTGCGCTTATTTCCTTTTGGTATGCTTTTAATACTTCCTGCATTTTATTTTATTTTATTTTAAAATATACTTCAAAGATAAACTAAATATTATACCCGTGAAAATTCCTACACAATTTGCAATAAGATCATAAATATCCATACTTCTGCTTACAAAAATATATTCTTGCATTATTTCAATTATACTTCCATAAACAAACGATATAATAAAAGATAACATTAACGGATATTTTGAAAATATATTTTGTGTTTTTATCTGCTTAAATCCTGCTGTCAACAAACAAGTTAACAAAAAATACATATTAAAATGTATAAATTTATCGAAATGCGGTATTTTAAATTTTGGCAAATTATTAAAACTATCGCCCGAAACTGAGCTTAACACAAAAACTATTACTGCCCAAATTAATGCCAACCATAAATATTTTATTGATCTTAATCGCATTATAAGGTTTTACAATTTATGGGGACTTCTAAAAATTAAATACTTGTATATCAGTTAAGAATTTGTATTTTAGATGGAATTTTTGATAAAAAAATATGATGTATAAAAAACAAGGAAATAAAGGGTTATTTGACGAAGAATTTACGA
>Ga0208648_1000206_pt1 | contig 61713 bp, 70 predicted proteins | sample AntAceMetag02UKL_FD_184772 | JGI IMG/M metagenome (GOLD analysis project Ga0208648, IMG submission 184772) | Saline lake microbial communities from Ace Lake, Antarctica - Antarctic Ace Lake Metagenome 02UKL (SPAdes) (version 2) | ecosystem: Environmental > Aquatic > Non-marine Saline and...
GAAATAAAAAAGGACCTTCAACTTACATGGACATGTGTATAGAGAGCTGGGATCCAAAGTGTGTCCAGTTCCAGTTGAGGCTGTTTGATTATTTCAAAAAGAAGTCGACTGCCGTCAAATTGTGAGCGCACTTGTGCTTTTGGATATCTACCTTTAGATTAATAAATCTTTAAGGCACCCATTTCTTTTCTTACACTTAGCCTTCAAACTAAGGCGTGATGGAACTCCTATCATTTATTTTAATATTTGCCGCAGCTCTTCTTGGTGGGTTTTATGGCAGCCTTAGCGGGGGTGGAAGTCTTGTTACAATCCCTGTAATTCTCGCATTAGGTATCCCGCCGCAGATCGCAATAGCATCAAACAGGGTCGGCGTCATAGGCTTAGGTGTTGTCGGCTGGGCAGGCTTTGCAAAGAAGGGGTATGTTGATAAAAAATTAGGATTTATAATTGCAATACCCGCCGCCTTTGGTGCAATAATCGGAGCGTATGTACTTCTGGCAATAGAACCGTTTCTCATTAATTATATAATTGCAGGAGTCACGCTTTTTGTCCTGGCGCTAATGGCGCTTAATCCGCAAGCTGGTATGAAAAAGATAGATATGAGCCCCTCAACTAAGAGGTATCTACTAGGAGCCACAATCGCATTTTTCCTTGGAATCTATGCGGGCTTTTACGGAGCCTCATTTGGGACTTTTCTAGCCTATATGATGATATTCTTTTTTGGTCTCACTTTTCTTGAGACAGCAGGTACCAGAAAGATTGCGGTTTTATTCTGCGCGATAATATCGGGCACCATATTTATCTGGGCAGGGCAAGTGAACTGGGAGGTAACTCTTGCCGTACTTCTTGGGATGACACTTGGCACTATTCTTTCGTTAAAATACGCCGAACGCCTTGGCAACAAATGGATTAGGAGGATATTTTTTGTCGTGGCAATTGCCGCAAGCATTAAGCTTATCTTTTTCTAAGCTTTCTTCTTAGGCTTTTTCTTGGGAGCAGATTTCTTCCCTTCCTTGATCTTTTCTAACTTTTCAACAAGTTTGTCATAGTCTTTTTTCTGGACAAGGCCAAGCGACTTTAAGCTTTCAGAGATGCTCTTGTCAATATCTTTTGCAAGGGCATTGTGGTCTTTTTTCTGCCTTTCCATGACCTTTTCAGCCAGCGCCTTTGCTTCTTTCTTGTCAATTATCCCCATCTTTTCAGCCTGGGTCAGATATTCGTTTAGCTTCTCTTCGGCAATAACGCCAAAGCCTGCCGCAAGGAGAATTACCTCCTCAATTATGCTTTTTGTCATTTCAAGTCCATTAGATTAAATCTAATTATATAAAAATATACTTACTTTTATACTATTCCTGATAAGAATAATGAACTTAAAAATGGAACTAAAAGATCCACAGATCCTTATTGCAATTATCGCAGGTATAATTTTAGTAATCGCCATTGCAGTCTTCTTGACAGGCTCCGCGCCCGTTGTAGAAAAGAATGTCACAACACCTATTACAAAAGATGTTTGCGGCGATGGGGTTTGTTCTCCCGGCGAAACAGGTGAATCATGCCCTGCCGACTGCCGTGCACAAAAAAGCGAGATAGAAAAAGTCATAGGAGCCCTTGACACCAAAAAATGCGAAGGCCTTTCAGTTGCCGATGCAAATTACCTTTCATTAACAGAGAAACAAGACTACTGTTCGTGTATCAACATAACTGAAAAAAGAGACGCCTGCAGAATTGCCCTTCTTGATAACCTTTATTACACAAACGCAATAGACACTTTTGACCCAAGCCTTTGCCAGTACATTGTCTCTAAGGAAACAAGGGATGCGTGCACATCAGTATCAGGTTCCGGCAAGGCGTATGTGGAAGCTACCGGTGAGTACCAGACACTTGTCTTATCATACTTGTCAAACCAAAATTATGCTGAACTTATGCCCCTTCTTGAACCACTATTAATTGAGCATCCTGACGACGCATGGCTCTTATCTGTTGCAGTCGATGCTTATTCAAATCTTGCCTGGGAAAGTGGCCCAGAAAGTGGAAATGCAACAAAGGCGATAGAACTGGGCAAAAAACTCGTTACACTAAAACCTCTTGATTCAAACTCGTTTGTATCTCTAGGTCATGCTTACGAGGCGGTCTTAATGCCGTTTAACGCTTCAGATCAGTATTCAAAAGCTCTTGAAATGGATGCTAAAAATATTCCAGCGCTTGTTGGGCGTGGACACGTTTATGCATATGCAGGCATCCTTGAGAATGCGACTCAGGATTTCCTTGAAGCAAAGGAATTAGACCCAGATCATAAGTACACTGAAATATACCGCCAGCTTTGCAGTATTCTTAGCACTAATGATAATTACTTAACTGAGGCAATAGAAGATTGTGAGATAGTTGTAAACTCAGATTCAAGCCTCCTGGCAACAGAAAAAGCAGATGCATACATCTCAATTGGATATCTGCAGACAAGGGCTGGAGAATACGATGCTGCAATAGGCGCATACGAGATGGGTATTTCGTTCTTGCCGGAATACGCCCCGCTTTACTCAAGTATGGCACACACGTGTAGCATTGAAGGCGATTATAAGAAAGCCCAGGACAGCGCGCAAAAAGCAATTGCAATAGATGCAGGCAGTTCAGCAGCATACTATGAGCTTTCCTATGCATTATACAAGCAGGGTATGCTTGACCAGGCAGAAACGGCTGGCCTTAAGGCAGCAGAACTTTTGCCAAGCGATGAGACACTAATTGCGTCAACTGCATTATCACTTGAAACAGACATCTATGCAAATCTTGCAAACATATATTCAGCAATGGGTGAGGGAGACAAAGAAGCCGAGTATGCGGCAAAGATATCAGAATAAAAATGGACTCTAAAACACAACTGGGAATCTTAATAGGACTAGTACTTTTGCTTATTCCGGCAACAGCACTTGCGGCAGCACCGGGGCCAGCTCATGTAGTTCTTGAAGATGATGGCAACTATTCCTGTAATTATATAACTAGAGTCAACACTTGGGGAAATTGTATACACCACGTCCAGGAAGCAACAGATGTAAACTGGAATTCCGTGCGCGTTGCTTCACCTGCTTCTGATTGCGAACACGTAGTCAGTTTAGAAAAATATTGTAATTCAAGACCTTCTGCAAGGATAAGCCTTATAAAAAATACGGCGGATGAGTTAATATGTAGAGTACTAAACTACGCAGATTCAGAAGGGGACGATTTGTCTGTCACATATATCTGGTCACCCTCTGGGATTCATGTTACAACAGACGGCCCAAAAGACGTATCTGAGAGCTCTTCTTTTGATTCTTATGTTGAAGGTGAGACTGTTGCTTGCGACGCGACGGTTTCTGATGGAGAAGGTGGAACGATAAGTCTTCATACAACAATAAACACACTAATTATAAATAATCCGCCGGCAACACCTCTGATTTCAGTAGAGGGTGGATTTACAACAAGTCCTTTATCAGCCGTCATATCTGGATATGATCTATGTGGGCCAGATTGCCCAAATCCCAGTATACTCATTGATTCTGACGGGGACATAGTATCATTTGATTATGAGTGGTACAAAAATGATGTTAAAACAGCTTACACAACAGCAAGTGTCCCAGACTCAGCACTAGTCGAGGGCGATATCTGGAAACTTAAAGTAAGGGCATTTGACGGGATGGACTTCTCACCCTGGGCGACATCGACTGCTGTGGAAATCAGGGAAGTTCCTGAGTCATTTATAGCTGATACATACCTTACATCCCACACAAGGCAAGTTCAAAGGAGCGTTTCTTGTTATTGGGAACGTATTGGAATCTTTTACCATGGACCGAACTGTATCTTGATTTACGATGATGACCTCACCTATTATACTAGCTCTTACGCGAGTTCTAATGGAGGTTCCTGGAGCCGCTGTTCAGCGGCATATACACCCACAGGCCAAATGGTGGGGACATGTAAAAGAGGAGTCAATTGCCGTCACGATTCTTATGCGGTTCGCAATACCTGCACGGGCACATATTATTGCAGTAACACATATGGCGGTTCTTATTCGACAACAATGACTGTTACCGAAAGCTACCAACTCTGTAATTATATAGATGCAGTAACAAGCTGGACGTCTTGTCAGGATCATACCCAGTATGCATCAACTGTAAGCTGGGCAACGGTAGAATCAGAAACGTGCGGACATGCAGTTCCTCTTGAACGTACATGCAATAATGTTCCTTCAATGCCTGCGGCGCTAACAATTCCTGAGGATTCTTGCATAAACGCAGACCTTGAGTGCAGGGTGACAGGAACAAGTATTGATTTTGATTCAGCTGATGAGATAGAGTACCAGTATGAGTGGTATTATGGTGGTACAAAGGACGATTCAAAGACCTCGCAAAGCTCGTCTACAACTGCGGTTATAATCCCGGCTTATGGACAAAATGGAGAATGGGCTTGTCAGGTGACGCCACTTGACGACTGGGAGACTGCCGCGGCTCAAGGGTGGTGCGTGGAAGACGCATGTCCGCCACAGTCAAGCTATCCTGTTGCAAGTGCGGATTCTGATGTCGATGAATGTATTGATTGTACAACAGACGCAGGAGCATGCGACCCAAGTCTTTGTCCTGAAGGTTATTATGAATGCGTTGGCGCGACATCTGGCAGCTGTTACTGTTATTCTAGGATAAATTGTACTGATGAAGAATCGGGTGCATGTGATCCCTCACTTTGTAATAGCATATTACCTTACTGCAACGATTTAGGCAGTTATTGTGGCTGCAGTGCCCAAAAGGCCTGTCCAGCAGGACACCAGGCATGTTCAAGTGATGCTGACTGCCCGGCAGGAACGCCAGACTGCAGAGATGACGGTTGTTGTTATGAATTCACAGAGTGCGAGAACACAAGTGCTCCGGGTGCGTGTGACACAAAAGATGATTGTCAGACTAAACTTGGAACTCTAAATACCCAATGGAAGTGTCAGGAAGACATAAGTGCATCAAGTGGAAGCATTAATCCTGATGATTGTGAAAACTGCGCGTGCAAACAGATTCTCCCCTCTTGTAATATTGAAGACGGCATACTGCTAAATGGTGAAAGCTGTGACTCGGATGATGACTGTCCAGATGGAGGTTTCTGCAGTCCGGAAACTTGTCAGTGCGTTTGTGAATCACCGACTGAGTGCCAGGCGGCAAGTTCAAGCTGCTCTATATATGATGATTGTGAGAGCGCGTTTGGCTCTGGGTGGAAATGCTCTGAAGTAATTGACGGTGGGGTTACAACCTGTGATTGTGTTAAGACGACAATAGAAAGCTCTTGTGGCGATGGCTCCAAAGATGCTGATGAAGTATGTGATCCGATGGCAGACCCAACAGGATGTCCTTTAGGCGAATCCTGTACAAGTTCATGTGAATGCAGAGTCGAGTGCTCTAATGCGGGTGCATGCGATGCGAGTTTATGCGCTTCAGGCGAGGCATGCGTTCCTGAAGGGGCTGATTGTTATTGCAGTTCCTGTACTCAAATCTCTTTTGAAGACTGCAATAGTGATGCTGATTGTTCCAGCGGCAGTTGTGAGGGCGGTATATGTTCTACAGACGGAACCGCGCTTTCAGGGTCGGCTTGTGATAGCCCCGTTGCTCAAGGAAACGGATATTACTGCCAGCCGCACGACAACGCCAATTCAGAAATAAATGGTCAGAACTTCAGAGGCTACTGTTTCCCAGATGGCTATGCTTCATGTGCCAAGACTCTTGACCCGGGCGCCTGCAATGAAGATTATACCGGCGAAGTGACTTGCGACTTCCTGACAGAATCCATTTCAGCTGAGCCCGTAGTCTTTAAAGAGAAATCAACGCTTACCTCCAACAAGGCAGGTATAAACATACCCTGGGACTTTGATGTTCAGTTCGGACAAGGATGCACGGTATATTCTGACACTCTTGGAGTAAGTTCAATAGAACACGGCTCAACAGAAGAAGTCGGTACGGTAACAGTTGAGGTACCAAAAGGATATGTGTGCGAGTATAACGTTCTAATGACTGCGCCTTCTGGTGCTTCAAAAACACAGAAATGTTATGTCTTTAGTCCAGAGTCATTGCTTCTCCCCAGTGAGAGCGTGCCTGAACTTCCGGCGATAACTCATCCGCTTGGAATGTACTCGACAAGTCCGGCAGACGCCGCAGAAGCATACACCAAAGCATTTATCGCAGTAGATAATTGTCCGGGAGCTGAGGATTCCCTTACGGGCGCAGCAGCGTTCCTCAGGTCGTGTAATGAAGGTGGGGCAAACGCAGACCTTTCATGTCGCCTTGCGCAGTACTACTCACAGCGCGCAGAAGAGGATATGAACTTTGGCAGGTGTTAAATCCTGCTTTTTCTTCGTTTTTCTCACAAACCTTTTTATACCCTTACCTTCAAAGATAGCGCTTTCTTCCACATTGGAGGAAATAACAGGCACCCGCCTTCTCTGTTTAGGCGGCTATGCGATAATTTTTTGCATTAGCCCTCTAGTTAACTAGGTGGTTGCCATAGTCAATAAATATATAATGGCAAAACATCACAAGCCACGTTGTGGATCTACAGGGTATTCCCCAAGGGTCAGGGCAAAGAAGGAGACGCCCTCAATAAGTGTGTTTCGTCCTGAAACAGAAGTAGGAGCTTTAGGCTTCCTCTGTTACAAAGCAGGAATGACACACATTATTGCAAAAGACCTAAACAAAGGCAACCCGACTTACAACATGGATGTTCAGATTCCAGTAACAGTCCTTGACTGCCCGCCGATGAAAGTCATTGGCATAAGAGCATACGTTGATGGATATGAAGGAACTGAATCCCTCACTGAGATATTTGCAGAAAAACTAGACTCCGACCTCGCGCGTTCCATACAAATCCCAAAGGAAGTCAAAAACGCCGAAAAGGAAAAGAAGGTCGCAGACTACATGGATAAAATCACAAAATTCGTTCTTATTATCGCAACTCAACCAAAGCAGTCAGGCATCGGGAAAAAGGCGCCTGCTGTAATGGAGCTTGGAATCGGTGGTGATGTTTCTGCACAGTGGGAGTACGCTAAAAGCATTCTTGGAAAAGAAGTTCCAATCGCAGATATTTTCTCTGAATCAGATTTCATTGATGCAATAGCAGTCACTAAAGGAAAAGGATTCCAAGGACCCGTTAAGCGTTGGGGAATCAAGATACAAAAAAGAAAAGCCAAGCGTGCAGGGCACATGAGGCATATAGGTTCAATTGGTGGTTGGAAACCGGCAAACGTCTCATGGCTCGCCCCTATGGCAGGTCAAATGGGATATCACAACAGAACAGAATTCAACAAGCTCATACTAAAAATTGGTGAGAAGGGCGAAGAGATAAACCCCAACGGCGGTTTTGTCGGTTACGGCATAGTCTCCGGAAACTATCTTATGGTAAAAGGTTCAATTCCCGGTCCAAAGAAAAGAGCCATTGCACTCAGGACTTCAATCAGACCTCCACAGGCCAAGACCTCATATTCAATAGACCACATTTCAACAGCCTCACAGCAAGGGGCATAAGAATCATAATGGCAGAAAAAGCTACATCAGGAACCAAGAAGACAGAAACGAAAGTAAAAAATACGCTTTCGGCAAAGATTCTTAGCCTTGAAGGAAAGGCAACAAAGGATATCAGCTTACCTGAGGCTTTTGAAACCGAGCTTCGCCCCGACCTAATACAAAGGGCATTTGTCGCAGAAGCGTCATGGGCTCGCCAGCCGTATGGAACAGATCCTCGTGCAGGATTCGAGTCAACAGCAGATTGTTTTACAAGAAGAAGAGAATATTACAGGCTTACAGTAAACCGTGGAATGTCAATCTTGCCACGTCAAAAGCTCCCTGGCGGTGGTCTTGGACAAGTCAGGTTCGTCCCACAGTCAAAAGGCGGTCACAGAGCACACCCTCCAAAGGCTGAGAAGATTTGGGAGAAAAAGATTAATGAGCGTGAGTGGATACTTGCTTTGGCCTCAGCAATCGGTGCAACAACTAACGTTTCTTTAGTAACCGGAGAAAACCGCAACCACGCAGTCTCAAAAGACATAACTTTACCACTTATTGTTGATAATTCCTTTGAGTCCATCAAAAAGACAAAGGATGCAATGGCAGTATTTGAGAAACTAGGACTCTCAGATGATATCGTGCGTGCAAAGGATACAAAAGAAAAAGCCGGAAAAGCACGCACAGGCAAGAAGAAGACAAGAATATCAGCACTTGTTGTCGTCTCAGGTTCATGTGATGGTGCGCGCGCGGCAGAAAACATTGCAGGTGTTGATGTGATTGATGTTGACGACCTCACCGTAAGGCTTCTTGCACCAGGCGGAAACCCGGGCAGGCTGACTCTCTGGACAGAAGGCGCAATAGAAAAATTATTAAACTAAAACGATGACACTACTCTTTCCAATATTGACTGAAAAGTCCTTTGACCTCCTTGAAAAGGAGAATAAACTAGTCTTTGCAGTTAAGGATTCGGCAACAAAAGGAGATATAAAGGCCGCAGTTGAAAAGGAATACGGAGTTAAAGTTGAAAAAGTCAATGTACTTAACGACTTTGCCCGTGAGAAAAAGGCGATGGTCAAACTCTCACCGGACTCCGATGCGGGAAAGATACTCGGTGATTTAGGATTAATGTAATAAAATGGGTAAGCGACTAGTATCTCAGGCAAGGGGCAAAGGAGGCCCATTATATCGTGCATCGTCTCACAAGTTCGTCTCAGACTCAAAGTATATGGGTCTTAACGAGTTTAAAACTGGTGGTGTGATGCAGGTAATCGATATTGTCTGCGATACTTCCAGAAGCGCACCTCTTGCAAAACTCTTAACAGAAGACTTTAAGACGACATATCTTGTCGCCCCCGAAGGACTTTGTGTCGGGGATATTTTGGAGTTTGGAAAGAAAGTTCCAGTTTCAACAGGAAACTTAATGTGCATCGAAAACATACTCGAAGGAACTCAGATATATAATCTAGAACTTACTCCCGGAGACGGCGGCAAGCTTGTTCGCGCCTCAGGACTCAACGCATATGTAGTTTCACAGGATGCCGAGACTAAAAAGACAATAGTCAGGCTTCCATCAAAAAAGAAAATCGAAGTTCGCTGGGGTTGCAGAGCTACAGTAGGCTCTGTTGCAGGTGGCGGACGGACTGAAAAGCCCTTTATGAAAGCAGGCAACCGCGCTAAAAAAGAACGCGCACGTGGCAAACTTTATCCAAAGACTTCAGCCGTTGCGATGAATGCACAAGACCACCCGTTTGGCGGGCGCACAAGTATTGGTCGTGCAACATCTGTTAGCAGAAATGCTCCACCAGGACAGAAAGTCGGAAACATCGCACCAAGAAGAACTGGTGTTAGAAAGAGCAAGATTAACAATTAATTATAATGGCAAAAAAAGAGTTTTTATTTCATGGAAAGAAGCTTGCAGAGCTTCAGGCGATGAGTATCAAGGAGTTTATAGTGCTCCTGCCATCACGCGAGCGTAGGTCTATTGAGCGTATGTTTGCTCAAAAGGATAACAGCGACATGTATAAACTTTATCTTAAGATAAACGCGAAAAAACCAAAGATAAGAACCCATTGCCGTGAGTTCGTAATACTCCCCGAGATGGTGGGTACGACAATAGCAGTTCACAATGGAACTGAATTCAAGGACGTTATCATCGTTGATAAGATGCTTGGTCACAGGCTCGGCGAATATGTCCTTACAAGAGTATTCTTAACACATTCGACACCGGGAATCGGTGCTTCGAAATCAACTAAATTTGTATCGGTGAGAGCATGAAGGTCGGTTACGCATATACTCCGGAAGACGAAAGCTTCGTCGCAAAGGCTTGTGGAAAAGAGCTCCGCGTTAAGATTAAAGACTGTATTGAGGTTTGCGCATTTATCCAAGGCAAGAAAGCCAAGGATGCACAAAAAGTACTCGAAGATGTCCTTAACGAGAAAGCACTTGTTCCAATTAAAAAGACCAAGAAGCAAAGCGGTCACAAAGCAGGAATGGCGCCATACGGTGCACGCCCGGTTAAAGCGGTCGGCGAAGTTCTTGATGTCCTTAAAGCCGCCATTACAAATGCAGAGTTTAAAGGTCTTGACGTTGACAATTGTGTAGTCATATCGGCCCTTGCATTGCGCGGGCACAAGATGCGCCGCAGGCGCCCAAAGGGTCGTCAGGCAGTATATGAAATCCACTTAACAACAATCCAAGTGTTCCTTGAGGAGAAATCAGAATAATGGCTATTGAAAGACTATTCATAGGCGAAGGCGTTAAAGAGGCCGAAATCAAAAAGTACCTGACTAAAGAACTAAAAAGGGCTGGCGTCGCCTCAATTAAGATACAGAGGACGCCGCTTGTAACCCGAATAGTCCTTGAATGCGATCGTCCTGCAATTGTTATCGGACGAAAGGGTCGCAATGTCAAGAACATAACACGAACCATAGAAGAAGATTTCAAGATAGAAAAGCCAGAACTTGAGATTAAAAAGGTTGAAAAACCAAATCTTGAACCTACAATTGTTGCATACCGTATCGCATCAGCTCTTGAGCGCGGAATGAATTCAAGGCGCGTTGGATACAGGGCACTTCAGTCTATAATGCATGATGGCGCAAAAGGCGCAGAAATCTCACTTTCAGGAAAGCTTGTTGGAAAAGGAGGACGTTCACGTGTCCTTAAGATGAAAGCAGGATACATGAAAAAGTGCGGAAAGCCTGCAATCGAGCAAGTTCTTCACGGTGCAACAATAGCAACATGTAAGGCTGGTGTCATCGGCGTTGAAGTTAGCATCGTTCCACAGGGAGTAAGATTCCCCGACGAAATAAGTATTATTAAGCCAGAGGACTTTGAGATTGTTGAAGAGGCAGTCGAAGCAATCGAATCCAAAGCTGAAAACGCAGTAAAAGAGACTCCCAAGGCAAAGCCTGAAACCAAAGCTAAGGATGATGCGCCAAAGGAAGCTCCAGTTGCAAAGAAAGTAGTTGCAGAAGAGACTCCCAAGGCAAAGCCTGAAACCAAAGTTAAGGATGATGCGCCAAAGGAAGCTCCAGTTGCAAAGAAAGTAGTTGCAGAAGAGACACCCAAGGCAAAGCCTGAAACCAAAGTTAAGGATGATGCGCCAAAGGAAGCTCCAGTTGCAAAGAAAGTAGTTGCAGAAGAGACACCCAAGGCAAAGCCTGAAACCAAAGCGTAAAATGGCAATAATCAAATCAAGTGAGGCAAGGGAGATGACTCCCGATCAGATTGAAGAGAAAATAAAAGAACTCAATACGGAAGTTTCAAAGATGAGAAGCCAAGTTCGTTCGGGCGGCGCGCCTGAAAACGGCGGCAAGTTAAGAGAAATCAAGCGAACAATCGCAAGACTCAAAACAATTAAGTCTCAAAAAGTAAAAAAAGCGTAAGCTTTTAATACCCCAAGCATCAAACTAAGCACATCAAATGTCAGATATTTGCGATAAATGTGGATTGCCCAAAGACCTTTGCGTCTGTGGAGAAATTTCGAAACAGCAGGCAAAGATTGTAATCCGCTCTGAAAAAAGGAGATATGGCAAAAACGTGACGTTGGTTGAAGGTCTTGAGTCTGATCAAAAAGAGATCATGAAAAAACTTAAGGCCAAGCTCGCATGTGGTGGGACAGTTAAAAGCGGTATAATAGAGTTGCAGGGCAATCACGTCGTGCGGGCAAAAGTCGCCCTTATAAAGGAAGGCTTTCCCGAAGACACAATTGCAGCATAATGATAACGCCTGATAACATAACAAGGCATGAGCTATTGGGTCTTTTGGTCAAGGTCCTTGGCGCAACAGACAGTGGACTTGTCGGGATTTCCGGTGAAATAACCGGTGAGACAAGGAACACAATCACTCTCAAAAGCCCCACGGGGCAAAAAACGGTAGCAAAAGAGAAAACTTCTCTTTTGATCCACACTGACAGTGGCGATGAGTTACTAGTCAATGGGTCACTCCTTCTAGGTAGACCCGAAAACCGCATCAAAAAAAGGCCGAAGAGGCTATGATGCAAAAAACAAAACAGAATGGCTGAAAAAGCTGTAGAAAACAAAGAGGTTCCCACGCAGGGGATTGCAACAAGAGGCTCTGTAATTGAGGGTGTAGTCATAAGTGACAAAATGCAAAAGACAGTTACTGTCCGCGCAGAATACATAGTAAAGGTTCAAAAATACGACAGGATGAAGCGTCGTCATTCAAAGATTAAGGCGCGCAACCCTCCTGAGATTGATGCCAAGGCAGGTGATTTCGTAAAGATTGCCGAATGCCGTCCGTTATCAAAAGACGTTCACTTTGTTGTAATAGAAAAGAAATCCAAATCACAGTAAAAATGCAAGGAATTACCTCAAGTATATCAAGATGTTTGCCTATAGGGGCGCAGCTTACAGTTGCCGATAATACTGGCGCAAGAGTCTTTGAGATAATTACAATTAAAGGATATCGTGGAAAGCGCAGGCGCCTTGGCGCAGCAGGTATCGGCGATATGGTTATTGGAACTGCCAAAAAAGGCAAGCCAGAAATGAAACATCAAGTTTTAAAAGCAATTATCATCCGCCAAAAAAAGGAATTCAGGCGTCCTGACGGGACGCGCGTAGAGTTTGCAGATAATGCATGTATCCTAGTTGATGATGAGGGCAAGCCGAAAGGTACTGAGATAAAAGGGCCTGTTGCAAAAGAGGCACTTGAGCGCTGGAAGCAAGTCGGAAGCAACGCAAAGATTGTAGTTTAAGATTAAATCTAATAATGAAAATAAAAACTGTTCAGGCAAGAAAGCAGCGAAAGGCGCTTGCAACACTTACTCTTCACGAGAAGCATAAGCTTCTTTCAGCAACGTTCTCAAAGGAACTTAGAGCAAAGTTTGACCGCAGGAACCTTCCTTTGCGAAAAGGAGATCATGTAAAAGTTCTTGTTGGCAGTTTTAAGGGAGCCGAAGGCGAGGTTATGAAAATAGACCTTAACGCTCTTAAGGTATATGTAGACAAAGTCGTATCAAAGAAGCGTGATGGGTCAGAAGTCCCACGCCCGATAAAGGCATCAAATCTAATGATTACAGAACTTGATATCAGAGATAGAAAGAGACAGGCAGTCCTAGAAAGAAAGGTTTCAAAGACTGTTGTTGAAGCTGAAGTCAAGAAAGAAGAAGCAAAGCTAAAAGCTGAAGAAGAAGCAAGAATAGCCAAGGAAGCTGAACTCAAGGCAAAAGAGGACGCTGAAAAGGCAAAGAAAGTCGAAAAAGCAAAAGCTTCCAAGACAAAGGCTGGAGCCAAAGAGCAAAAGGATAAAGTTTCTGAAAAATCAATTGACCGTAAGACTAAAAAAGACTGGATAGCTGAGAAATGAGCCACTTAAAATCACTTGCGTCGCCAAAGACGCTAAAAATACATAGGAAGGAGACTAACTGGGTGATGAAGTCAGCTCCGGGTGCGCATCCATTAAACGCTTCAATACCACTTGGCGTACTTTTGCGCAATCAGCTCGGTGTTGCTTCAAATAGAAAAGAAGTAAATTTCATTCTCCACAACAAGGGAATTCTTGTCAATGGCAAGGTTATAACAGAAGACAAGCTTCCGGTAGGTCTTTTGGATTTTGTTGAGATTGTTTCCTTAGAAAAAGTTTATATCATAAAAGTAGACCACAAGGGGCGACTCTTTGCCGAAGAAGTCGACAAGACAAAGACTTCAGAAAAAGTTTCAAAGATTGTTGATAAGACAATGCTTAAGAGCGGCAAGATACAAGTCAATCTTTATGATGGAAGAAATATTCTTATCGACGCAAAAGATTCAAAGAAGTACCCTGTTGGTGCAAGCATAGTCTTTAAGTTCCCGGAATTCAAGATATCCTCCATACTAAAACGTGAAAATGGCAATTTAGCACTTGTTGCAAAGGGTCGCCACGCAGGAAAGATTGGGAAGATTGAGGACATATCAAAATCAGGACTTAACTTACAAAGCCTTACGACAATCGATGTTGATGGCGAGAAAGTAATAACAAACACAGACTACATCTTTGTAGTTGGTGAAAAAGAGTCTAAAATATAAGAATGGCAGGTTCAGATTACGAGAAAGATTGGGAGAATCCCATGAGAAAGCCACATGTGGCAAAAGTAGTGCTTAATATCGGTGTTGGCTCAGGCGGCACAGATATGGAGCCAGCCATGAAACTCTTAACAAAGCTCACTGGAAAATCTCCAGTTCAGACATATTCAAAACACAAGATTCCGGCATGGGGGTTAAGACTAGGTCTTCCAATCGGGACAAAATTAACTCTAAGAGGCAATGAAGCCTACGATTTCCTTAAACGCTCGCTTTATGCGATTGAAAACAACATTAAAGAGAAGAGCTTTGATAACCAGGGGAATTTTACATTCGGTGTTGAGCAGTACGCTTTTTATGAAGGTGTCAAGTACGACCCTGATATCGGAACAATGGGCCTCCAGCTTTCAGTGACTCTCGAGCGTCCTGGTGCAAGGGTACGTTCAAGGAAGATAGACAAGACAAAAATCGGCAAAAATCACCTTATTGGGAAAGAAGAATCAATCGCTTATCTCAAAAAGGAATTTAACGTTAATATAGAAGAAGAGTAAAATGGCTGAGGAGAAAGTTTGTAGGATTTGCGGCAGAAAGCAGGCTGTCATAAGGAAATATGACCTTAGAGTCTGTAGACAGTGCTTCAGGGAAGTAGCTAGAGACCTCGGCTTTGAAAAATACAAGTAAAAAGATGAAAAGGGACATACTAAACGACGCGCTCGTTGCAATAAAGAATGCAGAAGCTGTTGGAAAGCCTGAGGTAGTCTTCGGTCCGACATCAAAACTCTTATCAGGAGTCCTTGATATAATGAAGGGCTTAGGATACATCGAAGCTGTCGAGAACATAAATGATATTCGTGGCGGCAAGTTAAAGGTAGTCCTTAACCACAAGATTAACAAGTGCGGTGTCATAAAGCCACGCTTTGCAATAAAACGCACAGAGTATGAAGGTTGGGAGCAAAGATATCTTCCTGCCGCAGACTTTGGTGTGATAATCGTTTCGACCTCAAGTGGTCTTATGACTCACTACGATGCTAAAAAAGGAAACTTAGGCGGCAGACTAATAGCCTACATATATTAAATATTAAAAAGATGTACTCACTTGAATTCGAGCTTCCCGATGGCGTGCAGGCCGAGGTAAATGGAACCGAACTCTTTGTTCGTGGAAACGGCAAGGAGAACCAGCGTAAATTTAAAGCAAAGCATGTCACCATTTCTGTTGAAGGGAATAAGGTCTCTGTCGCAACGACCTCCACTAAAAAGGGGGACAAGGCGATTGTCGGGACAATACTTGGCCATATCAGGAATATGGCAATAGGTGTAAACGAAGGCTTTGAATACAAACTTAAGATGGTATATGCCCATTTCCCAATGACGATAAAAGTTCAGGGTGGCAAAATTTCAGTCGAGAACTTCTTAGGTGAAAAGACAGCGCGCAAAATAAACGTTGTGCCTAATGTTGATGTGAAAATTTCGGGTCAGGATATTACTATTACAGGATTCAATAAAGAGTCAGTTGGACTCTGTGCAAGTCAAGTAGAGCAATTATGTAAAACTAAAAAGCTTGACCGCAGAGTATTCCAGGATGGAATCTACATAGTCGAGAAAAACGGCAAAAAACTTGTATAGAAATGGTTGAAGAGGATATTAAGCGGACTGAGAAGAAAGAGGTTTCAAAGAAGCCTGAGGTTTCAAAGAAGCCTGAGGTTTCAAAGAAGCCTGAGGCAAAAGTAGCTAAGACCGCATACAAGATGCCACGCTCAACAGAGTCTTCAAAGAATGCGCGTGAAAAGTCTCGTCTCGAAAAGAAGAAAGGTAAGTTCAAGCGTCAAAACGAGGGCAAAAAACTCCGTGTACCGCGGCGTTGGAGGACTCCAAGAGGAATTGACTCAGGACACAGAATTGACGAAAAGTCAAAGCCCGCACATCCGCGTTCAGGTTATATGACACCAAAGGCTGTCAAAGGTCTTGATGTTACAGGATACGAAACGATTAGAGTCTTTAATGTAGCGGAGTTAGAACCGATTAACACAAAGACTCAAGCCATAATCATAGCATCCTGTGTAGGAAAGAAGAAGAGGCTTGAAATCCAGAAACTTGCATTGGAAAAGGCAATACCAGTACTTAACTATAAAGAATGAGCAACTTAAGGAGTCAAAAGAGGATAGCATCAGAAGTGCTTGGTATCGGCAAAACTCGTGTTTGGATTAACCCTGGGGCAGCCGAAGAAGTTTCACAAGCAATGACGCGTGATGATGTTCGAGAGGCTGTAAACCAAGGTCTTATTCAAGAGAAGCCAAAGAAGGTACAGACTCGTGAGGGCGCAAAACGTCGCCTTGCTCTGAAGAAAAAGAGAAAAGGTATTGGCCAAGGAAAAAGGAAGGGTGGAAGTGGAAGCCGCCAGTCCAAAAAAGAACGTTGGATGAATCGCGTTCGCGCACAAAGAAAGCTCCTAAAGTCGCTTCGCGAGGGAGCGAAAATAGATGCTCACACTTATCGTATTTACTATTTGAGGGCAAAAGGAGGCAACTATTCCTCTTTAAAAAACTTAAAAGAGTCGATGAAGACAGATGGGGCATTATAATTAAAAGATGGCAACAGGACCAAAATATTCCGTGAAGTTTAGAAGGGCGCGAGACGGCAAGACAAACTATAAGACACGCCTTGCGCTTCTTAAGTCAAGGACCCCCAGGATGGTTGTTAGGATTTTCAACAAAAACATAACCTGCCAGATTATCGAGCACAAAAAGGATGGCGATGTCATTCTTGCAAGTGTATGCTCAAAGGATATCGCAAAGCTTGGATGGACTAGTGGCGGTTCGAATATACCTGCAGGTTATCTTATAGGCTACCTTTGTGCCAAAATAGCAAAGAAAGCAAAAATCAAGGAATGTATTCTTGACATGGGTCGCTATAATGCAGTAAAAGGCACAAAGCCTTTTGCAGTCCTTGCAGGCGCGATAGAAGGTGGTCTTACTATACCTTATGATGAGAACATACTCCCAATACAAGAGCGTTTAATAGGTACGCACATCAATGAGAAAATACCCACTCAAGTTTCAGAAGTCAAAAAGGCAATTGATTCCAAATTTTAAAAATGACAGCAGATCAGACTAAGGAAAACGTGGCAAAAGAGCCAGTCGCAGCAGAAGCAAAGGCTGCTGTTAATACTACACCATCTACAACACCATCTACTACACCTTCTAATAACAATAAGCCTGGCGGAGGATATAGACCCGGCGGCAATAATAGATCTGGAGGCAGTCAACAGCGCGGGGGTTACCAACAACGTGGAGGTGGCAGCCAAAAAGGAGGCTTCCGAAAGAAAACCGGCAACAGGCCACGGCGCAAGTTTGACGATGATGTAGACGTGATTTGGGTTCCAAAAACAAAAATTGGAAAACAAGTACTGGCTGGTGAGATAACGGATATTGATACTATCCTTGAAGCTGGAATCCCGATAATGGAGGTTGGCATAGTAAACAAGCTCCTCCCTGAATTAAATGAAGAAGTGCTTGACGTCAGGCGCGTTCAGAGAACTCTTGACTCTGGTAGAAGAATGAGATTCTCAGTACTTGCAACAGCAGGTGACAAGAATGGACACGTTGGTGTCGGTATCGCAAAAGGTGTTGAAGCAGGCCCAACAATAAAAAAGGCGATAAACCGAGCAAAGCTCAATATTATTAAAGTAAAGCGATCATGTGCCTCATGGGAGTGTGGTTGCGGTAAAGAACACACAGTACCCTATAATATAACAGGGAAGATGGGTTCAGTCAAAGTAACGCTTAAGCCCGCACCAAAAGGCGTGGGTCTTGTTGCTGGAGATAACTCCAAAAAAGTATTAGAGTTTGCGGGAATAAGTGATGTATGGACTTCATCAAAAGGTCACACAAGGACTGTTATCAATCAGGTTCTTGCAGTATACGACGCACTGAAATCCGCGACAAGTTACAAGGAAGAAGCTTCAGGAAAACTTAAGAATAAATCCAAAGCATGATGGCAGAAAAAATCGCAATAGTTCGCGTACGTGGCGAATGTGATGTCAAGAAGGACATAAAAGATACCCTTAAAATGCTTGGTCTACAAAAGATCAACTGGGCAACTATAATTGACCCGACTCCATGTAACATGGGGATGATTAATAAGGCTAAAGATTTCATAACCTGGGGTGAAATTGACGAAAAGACTCTTGGAGCCCTCATCGCAAAATGGGGTCGTAAAGGAAGTGACAAGAGACTTGAGTCAAAAGAGGCCGAAGAACTTACAAAAGCAATCCTTGCCGGAAAAAGTACACTTAAGGATGCGGGCGTAAAAAAAGTCTTTAGGTTACACCCACCAACAAAAGGGCACCCTGCAGCTGGCATAAAAGTTCACGTTAACATTGGCGGTGCGCTAGGATACCGTGGAGCCAAGATAAATTCCCTTATCCAGAAGATGGGCGGGATAAAAGAGTAAATATTAATAATCATAATAAAGATGGCACAAAAAAACCGCAAGATTCACACGAAGCGTGGAACGAGAAGCTGCGGATATGGATGCGCGCAAAAGCACCGTGGTGCAGGTTCAAGGGGTGGTCGCGGAAACGCAGGAACTAGCAAGCACCATCAAATAAAGGCACGCCTAGACGGCAAAGTCTTTGGAAAACACGGATTCAAACGTCATCTAAGCTTAATAAAAAAGGCTAATTACATAAACCTCTCAGAACTCAGTAAAAAGATTGAATCCTGGGTTGAAGCTGGATCCGCCAAAAAAATCGTCGGAGGCTTTAGTGTAGACCTTGGCGTCTTAGGATACGACAAGCTTCTGGGCGCAGGTAAAGTCACATTAAAACTTGAGGTAACAGTTGTCTCCTCTTCTGCAAAAGCAATAGAGAAGATAACTGCAGCCGGAGGAAAAGTAATTACCGGAGATGACGTCGATTCTGTATAAGTTTGAGCCTCTCTACAGGCACTTTCCAGAGATAAAGCCTCCTTCGAGGCACATTACACTTAAAGAGAAGTTTATCTGGGTTGGCATTGCTCTTGTGTTATTCTTACTTATGGGGCAGATAACGCCTGTTGGCGCCGTTCAGGCCTCTGAAAGCAGTCTTGGTGTCTTACAGGTTGTTTTCGCATCAAACTTAGGTACTTTAATGTCTGTTGGTATCGGACCAATAGTTACAGCCTCAATCATACTTCAGCTTCTTGTTGGAGCAAAATTAATTAATCTAGATCTTCAAAACCACGAAGATCGTGGCGTTTTCCAGGGAACCCAAAAACTTCTTGTTGTAATAATCGCTATTTTCGAAGCATACGCATTTACAAGTGTTGGTGCAATACCAATCAGCGAACCTGGCAATATGACCCTAATAGTCATGGTCACATTACAGATAGCATTCGCTTCAATAATACTAATGTTCCTAGACGAGGTTGTCTCAAAGTGGGGCATAGGAAGCGGTATCGGGCTTTTCATCGCAGCAGGAGTATCTGTTGTAATAATCAACGGCGCGTTTTCACCTCTTGGTGATGGCACAGGCGGATTTATCGGAGACATACCAAACTTCTTTGCGCAACTGGCACAAGGCACTTTGGATCTTGTCCTCTTGTGGCCCATAGTTATGACTGCACTCGTATTCCTGGTAGTCGTATATTTTGAGTCCCTAAAAATCGAGATACCCCTTTCTTATGGCCGATTTGGGATAGGGGCGAGGTACCCCTTAAAATTCTTTTATACCTCCAATATACCAGTTATCCTAGCCTCAGCCGTACTCGCAAATGTTGTAATATTTGCAGGACTATTTGGGCTTACAGTCAATGGTCAGATAGAGCAAGGAACCATACCATATTATGTAACGGCAAATAATCTTCACGGAATACTGTCTCCTGCAAACATAGAGAGGCTATTTACGGCTCAGGAAATAATGCACTTGATAATCTACACAATACTTTTCATAGGGTTGTGTGTACTGTTTGGCGTATTTTGGGTCGGAATGCAAGGTATGGATCCAGATACTGTCTCGGAACAGATGGTGGGGTCTGGATTGCAAATACCCGGGTTTAGAGCGGATAAACGGGTCATAAAACGAGTACTTGAGCGGTATATCCCGCAATTGACTGTCGTTTCGGCAGTTTTTGTAGGGCTTCTTGCAGTTAGTGCAGATTTAACCGGAGCGCTTGGAAGCGGGACAGGAATCTTACTTACCGTGGGTATCTTATACAGGATGTATGAGGATGTCAAAAAGGAGCAGTTAAATGAGCTTTCGCCCGCATTAAGGAAGTTTATCGGCGGTTAAGCTCTCCTTTTATTCAATTGATTTTCACTAATAATAAAATATACAAAATGCTTTGTGTAGTGTTGGGAATACCTGGTGTCGGAAAAACGACAGTGCTTAATGCCGCGGCCCAAAAAGCCGAGATGAAGAGGCTTAATTTTGGAAACTACATGTTTGAGGTTGCAAGCGAGAAGAATCTTGTTACAGACCGCGACGACATGAGAAAGCTTCCAAGGAAAGACCAGAGAATGCTTCAGGAGGCAGCAGCAGAGAAAATAAATGCAGACTCCCGCGAGGGTAACTGCATCCTTGATACTCATGCTTCAATCAAAACACCAAAAGGCTACATGCCAGGGCTCCCAGAAGCCGTCTTAAGAAAGCTTGGACCTGACGCATTTGTCCTTGTTGAATGCGATGCAAGCGATATATTTAATCGCAGAAACCGCGACGCGACGCGCGTTCGTGACGGGGACACTATGGAGGCAATCACGGAGCATCAGATGATAAACCGATGTTTTGCAGCAACATACGCAGAACTTACAAATTCAACGCTTCTTATTGTTAAAAACGAGGAAGGAAAAGTCGAGGCGTCAGGCGAGAAAATCTCAAAAGTCTTTGACTAATTCCTGATTATAAATTATTTTAATAGACTCTTAAGTAATCAAAACGATGATTTGGGAAATTTTAATACCCTTGCTGGTTGTAGGCCTTCAATTTATAACAGTAGCTTTAGAGCTTCTAATGAAGGATCGCAATGTTGCAAAGGAACTTGAGTTTACAATCATCAGAAAGCAAAGGAAGATAAAAGAGCTTCAGAAGGCAAAAGATACAGATGCCATGATGGCGGCAAACAAGGAGCTCATGTCCCTTATGGGCAAGAAGATGAAGCTTCAGCAAAAGACTATGCTTATATCTTTTCCGCTCTTTTTGTTCCTGTTCTTTTTTGTTTTATATCCTGTTCTCAACGTAGCGCCACTCACCGCAGGAGAATTTAATCCAGTTGGTGTCTATGTAAAGAATTTAGACGCAGGCGGCAGAACCTTGCTGGCCACACTTGACGGCGAATCCGAAGTCATGGTAAATGGCAGTTCAACACAGGATCTAGAGCTTTCACCAACAGGAGTATCTGGGGATAATAAAGAGCTTTGGTGGGGAATAAGTTCTAGTGTCGGCGATAGGCAATACACTATTGTTTTTACAGATGGGGCAACTAATGATTCCCAGACATATAACGTTCACTTCTCAGAAAAAGGTGCGCTTACCCCCGATTTTTCACCCGATAGTTCAGAAAAGAAGACACTTTCTGAAAGCCTCAATGTAAAGCCACTTTACAAAGGTGTTGAGATAACGCTTTTTGGCATGACAATAGGATGGTTCATATACTATTTTGCATTTTACCTCGTTTTAAGCATAGCCATGTCCCCCATTAAAAATCGCATAATATGGGGTCATCACAAGGGTGTAAAACACCTTGAGAAGATGGCATCAAAGAAAAAGAAGGAAGAAAAGTAGCTTTTAAACTAAAAGAGTCAAATATCGCCGCAAAAATGAAGCAGAACAAAAGCAAGAAAGGAACACGAACTGTCCAGAGGCGCACGCGCGCTGGCAACACAGTCTCACATTCCTCAAAACAGAAGCCAAGCGCAGCCAAGTGCGGACGCTGCAGTGCTAAACTTTCAGGTATCGCAAGAGACGTCCCAAGCAAGCTAAAGAAACTCCCCTCTACAAAAAGAACTGTAAAGAGAGAATTTGGCGGTGTCCTTTGCCCCAAGTGTGTAAAGGAAATCGAAGTATACCGCACTCGCGTTGAGGACGGTTGCGAGATAAAGCGTGATCTTACGATTGAAAAATTCCTCCCGAAAGGCTGGTATGCATCAATCGATGTAAAAACGCCGGAAACAAAGGAAAAGAAATCCTCGGCTAAAAAAGAGGCCAAGGAATAAGCATCCTCTCAAGTTCCTTTGTCCCCACTTACTGATAAAGATGATTATCACAGTCGGCGGAGATATCGGAAGCGGTAAAAGCACTCTTGCACGCTCTTTAGCAGGAGAACTAAGGCTCGAATATAATTCTGTCGGAGAAATCCTAAGGAAGATGGCCGACTCAAGAGGCATATCTCTTCTTGAAATGAGCAATTTGGCAGAAAAAGACGAGAAAATAGACCGCGAGCTTGACTGCCGCCAAAAAGAAATAGCAAAAAAAGGAAATTGCGTTATTGATTCGCGTCTTGGAGCATATTTCATCCCCGCGGATTTTAAGATATGGCTTTCAGTATCTCCCGAAATCCGTCCAAAGCGTGTTGCAGAACGTGATGGCGTTTCAGAAGATGAGGCAAAAAACAAGATAATTGCCAGGCGCAAAAGTGAAAACGGCAGGTATGCAGACATATATGGCATAAAACTTGAGGATACCTCAGTATACGACCTTGTACTTGATACAGATAATCTCTCAAAAGAAGAAGTCTTAAAAGAGACTCTTATCGCATTAGGTAAAAAAGGTATGTAAGGTCATCGGACGAGTTTTTATAACATCACTCTCAAAATAAGCAAGAACGCCCAAAGAAAGAATGGTTGCAATTGAAATAGGCAGAGTGTGCAGGAAGCTTCAGGGAAGGGAAGCAGGTAGGCACTGTGTGGTAATTGAAGAAGTAACAGAAGGTTACGTCGAGATAACTGGGCCAAGGGAGCTCACAAATGTTCGCAGGAGAAAGTGTAATATTCTCCACATTGAGCCGACATCAACAGTAATTGAGATTAAGAAAGGCGCATCAGACGCAGAAGTACTTAAAGCCCTTGAGGCAGTAGGCATTTCTGAGAAAATCGCCGTTAAAAAAGAGCGCCCAACTCCTAAAGTGGAGTCCAAGGGTAAAGAATCAGCTCCAAAGGCAAAGAAAAAAGAATCAGCTCCAAAGGTAAAGAAAAAAGAATCAGAGCCTAAGGTAAAGAAAAAAGAATCAGAGCCTAAGGTAAAGAAAAAAGAATCAGCTCCAAAGGCAAAGAAAAAAGAATCGAAGCCTAAGGTGAAAAAGGACTAAAGTCCTTTAGTTTTAAGTCAAAGACAAAAGTCATTGGCAACTCTTTTCTCTTATAGATTTCTAATATCTCTTAAATAGGTTTAACTTTTGTATTTTTTCCAATGGCAAATAATGTCTCTTGTCCCCCAAAGAAAACTTCTAAGGAAGTCCTTATGCGAAGCGAAGGGGAAACAGATCCGGCTTACGGATGTTCACCCGATAAACGCCCAGTAGAAGAACTTTTGTCAAAAGGAGTGATAAATCTCGATAAGCCAAGAGGTCCAAGTTCCCACCAGGTTTCTTCATGGGTAAAATCCATGCTAGGGCAAAAAACCGGCCATGGCGGAACTCTTGATCCTGCAGTATCCGGCTCTCTTCCGGTCTTTTTAGGCTCTGCAACACGCCTTGCAGATATGATGCTTCTTTCAACAAAAGAATACGTCTGTTTGATGCGACTTCATAAACATGTCAATGAAAAAGAGATTCGCAATGTATTCTCACTGCTCCAGGGGAATTTATGGCAAAAGCCGCCTTTAAAGTGCGCTGTTAAGCGTGAATTAAGGCAAAGAAACGTATATTCGGTTGAGATTCTTGAGATAATGAACAATGACGTCCTTTTTAAGATTTCATGCCAGGCAGGAACATACATAAGAAAATATTGTAATGATTTCGGCTTTATAACAGGAACTGGCGCACATATGCAGGAGCTAAGGAGAGTGAAAAGCGGGCCGTTTAAGGAAGACACAAATTTAGTAACCCTCCAAGACATAAAGGATGCCTACGTCTTTTGGAAAGACGGCGGGGAAGACAAGTTCATAAAGCGATGCATACTGCCAATGGAATATGCTGCTGCAGATATACCAAAGATTTGGATACGCGACTCTGCAGTTGATGCGCTTTGCCACGGCTCAGACTTGGCCGCACCAGGCGTTGTTAAACTCAATAAATTTGGCGTAGAAAAAACAGTTGCCATACTGTCCTTAAAAGACGAGCTTGTGGCAATCGGGCAATCACTTGAGGCAACAGAAGATATCGTGCGCCTAAAAAACGGACTTGTAGTTAAGACAAGTAAGGTGTTTATGGAACCAGGCACTTATCCTAAATTATGGAAAAAAGAAGAGAGCGAGACTGAAGCGCAAAATGGAGAATGATCATTATTTTACAAAAAATCCGACATCAGTCGAACATCCACGGACAATAAGCATTTTTGTCAACGGTAAAAATATTCTGTTTAAGACTTCATCGTCAATGTTTTCTCCAAAAAGAATAGACCCTGCAACACTTCTCCTAATCGAAAACATGCAGCTTCCGGAGGGAACTCCACGAGTCCTTGATATGGGGGCAGGATACGGTCCAATAGGCATCTGTGCTGCAATAGGCCGCCCCTCAGCAGAGATTGTAATGGCTGAGATAAACGAGCGGGCAAGCAGGCTTGCAAAAGAAAATGTAATTGCCGCAAGAACGACTAATGTTACTGTTGTTGAATCGGATTTTTTCTCGAATATAACAGGCAGTTTCGATGTCATACTTTCAAATCCGCCGATTGCAATAGGCATGAAGTGCATTGAAGAGTTTATAAGAGAATCCAAGACTAGGTTAAACCAGGATGGCAGTTTACAGCTCGTCGCACGCCACAATAAAGGTGGTTCGCGTATAGCGGGAATGATGGAAAATGTTTTTGGAAACTGCGATACAATAACAAAAGGCGGAGGGTTTAGGGTTTATATAGCATACAATTCAAAATAATCACTTTTATCTCTTAACTAACTTTATTTGCTGAGGTGGCGGAATTTGGCAACGCGCTAGACTGCTAATCTAGTTTCCTCCGGGAATTCTGGGTTCAAATCCCAGCCTCAGCGCCTTATTTTTATTATAGTAGTCCTAACAGGAACTGACTTTTCCCCTTAGAAAAAAGTTGAAAGAGTCGCCTGCCGGCTTCCTCTTTGTGGGTGCACTCTGTTTTTCTGGTACATAGGCGGTTTTGTCTGAGTGAGAATCGCGATATCATGGCCCCCCTTAGGTGGCGAGTACTGCGCGCAGACATCCTTAAAGAGGCAGTAATTGCAAAGCGGCCCTTCACACTTGGGAAACTCAATACACCCTTCAATTTCTTTTATCTTTGAGACAACGGTTCTTACATGAGTTGCGAGTTCGTCCTCAGTTCTTTTCGATGTGACTGCGCTTGCAAACTTTAGCATCTCCCACCTTAACTCGATTTCTTTTGCTTCGGGAAATTTTTCATGTGCCCATTTTCCATACATTCCCAGCTGGCGGTCTTTGTCTGCGCTTGCCTGGTTAATCATGCGGCTTGAGGTCTTATAATCGCAAACTATTAGTGTATCACCCCTCTTTGCAAGACGGTCAATTCGCACGTACCATTCGTTCCCGTCCGGAAGCTTTAACAAATCATTTGTTTCAAGGTCAAGGGTGACTTCAGAGTCAAATGGTGCATAATTCTTATAATATTCACTTAAGCATTTTTCGCCAGTCTTAAGGTAGTCTTCCATTCTCATCCCGGCTTTTGCGATTATAACCGAATCAGTCCATTTTTTGCCCCAAGCATCACTATAATCCGAGATAATATTTTCTAAAGTTGGAACGTCACCTTTCATGACATGGGCATAAACACCTTCAAGAGCATCGTGTACCCGGCTTCCCATGAATGTTTCAACGGTATCGGGATATTTTACCTTTACCCTGTCAATGTATTGAAACTTGTACTTTAGGCGGCACTGCTCAAATGAACCTATCCTCGAATTGGAGTAACGCGTCATCGTCTTTAGTTTGAGCTTGACCTAACAAAAGCTATAAGTCCATCGTGCCGTTTTTAGACGGTATCCTAACATCGCTGTGAAAGTCGCAGAAGGCCTCAGGGTTAAGCGTATGGATAGGTATTAGGATATCAGGGCTTATGCGTCTTATCATCTCTTTAATGTCATTTGGTGCCGCGTGGCCCGAGCAATGAACCTTATGCATCTTAATATTATAATGTTCAAGCCAGTTTAGCATGACTGTCCTCATCTTCTTGTTATCCTCACCTTCGAGAAAGTGCTCGGATGAAGAATATATGTAATCCCCACCCTTTGGATTGATGTGAGCCAGTTCTATGAATCTTGTAAAATTAACAAATAGCACGTAGTCTTCTGGATTTTCTTGAAGCTCTTTATATGTCAGCGTCCATTTCCCCATATCCTCCTCTGTGCGATACATGCCAGGTTTTCTCCTGCCGCTTTTTTGAAGCCAGTCTTCAGGGAGCTCCCCTCCATAGTACCCTTTCCATACTTTGTCATAGTGCTTTTCGCTCCAGTCACCCTTGGAATTCAACCTGTAATAAAGACCAAACTCATCACGCGAATCCGGAAGCCAGTCTATCTTCTCATTTAACGAGTCGATAAGAAACGCATAGCGCGGATCTATCACGAGTTTTCTTCCAGCCTCCTTTGCCGCTTCCCATATGCTTTTTAGGCGGTCAACATTACACATGGCAAAGTGAGCAAAGACAAGACCATTTGATTCAGATATGATATCAAAACAGCGCTTTTTAACTTCCGCCTCACTTTCAGAACTCTTTTTTTCATCTTCTTCCACCTCTTCTATTTCTCCAGCACTAAGTCCTGTTTTTTTAAGTTCTTTTTCGGGAACTGGCATTCTGGTCCCTTCGCAAAGCATTATTTTTGGGCAGGATTTTTCTGCCTCTCTTATGAATTCCTCTGTCATACTTGCCATATGCCCATGCATCCTTAAGTCGCCGCTAAATGCAATATTTCCTTCTTCTTCGTTTTTGATGACATAGCCGTAAGCACCGGGTGTTGAATGCTCAACGTGGATAGGATTGAATTCAAGTCCCTTGACCCGCACAGAGTCTCCGCTCTTAAAAGGATGCATGCGTTTTCCAATAAATTCCTCATCACGCGAAAGGCAAGAATCGTCATACCCGTATTTACAGAATCGTGGGTAAAGTTCAGCATACGTGCGCATAATGTCTAAGGTCCCATGACCTAAGTGCACAGGAATTTGGGGGTCTAAGAACTTGAGTTCTCCTGTATGGTCTGAATGGTGATGCGTGAGGAATACTGCGTCAATATCCCCCTTTTGGTACTTAAGGTCTGTATGGTTTAACATCTCTTTTGAATAGAGTCCGGGAACTTTTGGAACAAGATTCCAGGCAAAATATGGAGCGAGGCCATCCCCGATTCTGGGACTTAAATTCTCTTCTTCAAGAAAGACACCTTCGCCAAAATCAAAAGGCATCCCGAAATCAAGATAACACTTGGCACCTCCACCCTCAAGAAGTATTTTATTGCCGCCGATTTCCCCAGCACCTCCGTAAAAAGTGAATTTTGTCATAGCGCAGTTATTTTATACGGAGATTTAATAAGTCTATTTGCTATAAAAGCACTGGTCACTCGCCAAAACCCCCTTTTATATCCATTCCTTCTAATAAATCGCTTTTTAATCCTAATTAAAACACATACAACAAAGGAGATAATCAAATGGCAGAATGGGGAGGGTGGTGGACGAATAGAGGAAAAGACACCATCGTCAAATGCACTTTTTGTGGAAGAAACGTGCCTAAGCACAAAGCGGTAGAAGTTAAGGTCGGCGGGAGACTCTCGCGCGACGTATATGAAGTGGCAGAAGTGGTCTCAATGGCCTCAACCAAAGGTTATGCATGCATAAGCTGCGCTAAGCATCGTCACATAATAAAAGACGGTATCCATACGACTGAAAAAGAAAAGCGTCTGAAAAAACACGCAAAAGCTAAGCGTGAAATGGACAAAGTTCTTATAAGAATCAAGGAAATCGAAAAGGCTGAAAAAAGCGCAAAGCCAAAACCTTTGGATAATAAAACATCTGAAAAGAAGGTTGTTGAGGCAAAGAAAGCTCCAGTCGAAGAAAAGAAGGAGTAATCCTTCTTAGTTTTTTATTTTCTATTAAACTCTAGTACTTTTTCTGCGAGGGTGCCGGAGTGGTCAAACGGGCCAGGCTTAGGACCTGGTGGCTTAGGTCTGCGCGGGTTCGAACCCCGTCCCTTGCACTCGTTTTCTTTAATTATGGATGGCAACAATACAAAGGATATAGTCCGTAAGAAATATTCTGCCATAGCTTCTGCTCCTTCACCTTGTTCATGTTGTCAGCCCAGCGCTTGTAAATCTAAGGACGTAATGTCTGAAATCGGATATTCATCCGAAGAGCTTTCAAACGTCCCTGAGGCGGCTCTTGGCCTTGGATGTGGGAACCCAACTGCGTTTGCTCAGATACAGGAAGGTGACACAGTAATTGACTTTGGCTGTGGTGCGGGGATAGATTGTTTTCTTGCCTCTAAAAAGACAGGAGAAACAGGCAGGGTAATTGGAATTGATATGACTCCAGCCATGATTGATAAGTCTAAAGAGTTCGCAGAAAAATATGATTATTCCAATTGCGAGTTCATACTCGCAGATATCGAGGATATCCTACTTCCTGATGATTCTGCAGATGTGATAATAAGCAATTGTGTAATAAATCTTGCACCATCAAAAGAGAAGGTATTCTCTGAAACCTATCGTCTCCTTAAACCGCATGGGCGACTTGTAGCTTCAGACATGGTTCTTACAAGAGAACTTACAGAAAGCCAAAGAAATGACCCAGACCTTATTGCAGGATGCGTGGGTGCTGCGATACTGCGTGACGACTATCTAGACCTCATAAAAGCAGCTGGATTTAGTTCAGTAAAAATAGTTTCAGAGAACAAGGACATATCAAAAAGCCAGTATCAGGCTATGCCTGTTTTAAGCCTGCGTTATATTGCTGAAAAGTAAGATTATTGTTCTGTAAAATCAGAACTCATCCTTAGCTCTTCTTCAGCCTTAAGATCGTCTATATCCTTTAAGATTTCAGGGTCTATTATATACTCCAATTCCTGCTGCTTCTTTTTCTCAAGGAGTTTTATCTCATGGATTTTATTCCTAAGTATGCGTTTTTCTCCACCTTTCTTTAGTGCGCGGCCCAAATGCTCAGAAGCTTCTCTACCGCCAAGTAATTTTAAGTGAATAACATAATCGGCCCCCTCCCTGTAGAAGTCTATTGCATTCTCAAGAGTTTTTGCCGTGACAAATATTATTGCCTTGGGGTTGACGTCACTAGTCCTGTTAATGATGAACTTTGAGTCGTCTTCATCGGGTACCGTGGATATCACAATCTTTGCATCGTGAAGTTTTATCTTCTCAAGAATCTCAACATCTTCTATGTCCCCGTAAAGGCAGTGGACTCCGCGTTTCATAAGTTTCTTTATTACTTCTGGATTATGGTCTACAACGACAAAATGAGTATCAGTCTGCTGCAGTTTATTAACAATCTCCATCCCCATTATATGCGCCCCGAAAAGAACGACGTGATTTTTCATCTCACGATCCGGGAAATGCTCAAGCCTGTGTTTTTCTCCGTGTTTTTGCATGCGTTCAAAGCGTGAGAGTATACCTGAAAATGGCATATACATGGCGTTGCCGTATTTTATTAGGTATGGAGTAAGCGAAATTGTCACAATCGCCATAATCAAAGTCATTGGAAGAACATAGGCTTCGTCCCCCCCCGCAAGACTTCCACCAGCAATAGCCATAGGTATTCCCAGTACAAGGATAAGGGAGAATTCGCTTACTTGACCTAATGCAACACCTGAGAGAAAAGACGTTCGTTTCTCATAGCCGCTCAAAAGCGAAAGTATTGTTATTACAGCAGGCTTTATTACCAGCAAAAGTCCACAGAAGACAAGTGCGGGAATAAGGATTGCCCCATAATCTATGTTAAGGGTAAACTGCATTCCAAGAGACACAAAGAACATTATTGCAAAAAAGTCGCGCAACGGTTTTATTTTTGAGGCGACCTCAATGTTATATGGGAAAACCGCAAGCGAGAGCCCACCTATAAAGCCACCTATCGCCATAGAAAATCCTAAGGAGTAAGCCATAAGTGCAAAGATAAATGCCATCGATAAAGCAAATAAAAAGACAAGTTCGCTAGACTTTGATATGGGTTTAAGGATTTTTGGCGATACATACCTGCTTAAAACAATGGCAATAGCGAAAAGTCCAAGAACCGTGATAATCGCATTTGCAATTGGTTCGATTGAAATTGCACCCATCTCTTCAGCCGAGGACAGTACTGACATCACAATTACAACGAGAATATCCTGCATAAGAAGGATACCTAAGATTATTCTACCGTGAAGTGTTTCAATTTCATCACGATCAGAAAGTATCTTGATTACAACCATAGTGCTTGAGAATGCAAGGATTAAACCAAGATACATTGCAGACATGGCAGAAAAGCCCAGTACAGCCGCGGCAAAATAGCCTATAACAAAGGTTATCGCAACTTGTCCTGTGCCTATTATAACTGCTGCCTTGCCAACATCTTTTAAGCGCGATAAGTCTAGTTCGATTCCTACTGTAAAAAGAAGGAAGGTTATGCCAAGTTCAGAAAGAGCTGTAACAAAAACCTGGTCTGCGATTATATTATGTTGGAATATGAGTGTGCTCCCTATCGGCCCTATTAGTATACCTGCGATAATATAAGCAGGTATGAGAGGTTGTTTTAGTCCCGTTGCAACAAACGCGAGAATTGTTGCCATGACAACAACGGCCCCCAGTTCGGCAATTATCAAGATTTCGCCATGGACGTCTTCACCCAAAAGCTCCTCTAGGCCATTTTGTTCACCATCCGAAAGGCCAAAAGCCATGGGGATTAGTATGAAAAGTGCAATAATCGCAAAAAATATCTTTTTCATTCTTTTGGGCGCTTAATCACTCAGATATTAACGAGACAAGAAATTAAAGCATTAGCCCTCAACCGTTCCGATTCTAGGTATTTTTCCAACTTTTCCAACATTCCTGCCTTTTACTATGAAAACACCGTCGATTTCTTTGCCCACGTATTCTTTAGCAAATAAGATGCCGTCCTCTATTTCTCCCACTTTATTTGCAATAGCTGTTGCAAAGGCATCGGCAATTGCCGCGTTTTTGGCAAAGACAATTGTTGCGTCACAATTTCCAAAACTTATTGAATGTCCGACTTTCCCTGACGATGTGCATATGGCATAACCGCTTTCTTTTGGGTTTATCTCAAATACGAGCCTCTCAGATACTGGATTATTGCCAGCGTGTACAGATACTTTAAAAATTCTGTCCCCATAACAAAATATATCCCCACCGTTTTCAACTATTGCCCAGGAGCACCCAGATTCTTTTAGCTTTTTGCAAATAAGTTCAGATACAGTCCCTGCAACAGCAGCCATCGGCCCAACATCCGCTTTTTTACTTGCATCCAGCATTTCACGGATGATTTCAGGGAGATTTTCTTCACTTAAACTTATCGGCTCATGTGATGTTTGGAAATAGGGATCTTTTTTGATGACCCCCTCAAGAGTATGCCTTAGGTTTGCGATTTCCTCTCGTATGAGCTCTCCTGCGTCTGTTTGTGCTTCAACAGAGATAATAGAGTCCTTGTATCTGAATGTTTCGAGCATTAGAATTCAGGTTTTTTAAGGGCGCCTCTGGGACAAGCATCAATACAGTTGCCACAAAGCGCGCACTTATCTTCATCATATTCAAGCTTACCTTCCTTGTTTATGCTAAATGCCCCAACTGGACAAATGGCGACGCACGCTCCACAATTGATACACTTTTCTTTATCATAAAGCACAGCGTCTTTTTGTTCGCTTGTCGGAACTCCCCTTTCCTTTAAGAATGAAAGAATAGTTTTTTCTTTTTCTTTTGGGAACCTTATCAGAATATTCCCATTGGCATCAGCCCTGAGCATGTTTATGGGGACGCCTGTCTTAAGGATACATTCGGCAAGAACCGGCTCGTTTACTTGTTTTTCCGTTAATTTTATCAGGTATTTTTTAGTCATACTTTCCCCCCTATTTCCTTAATGCGGATGCTAAGTCCCCGTTTGTAATAATACCTAAGATCTCACCCTTTGCCCCTATCACAGGAAGTGCTGAGATATTGTTTCGCCTCATTTTTTCTGCGGCAATAATGGTTGTTTCCTTAGGACTTGTTGTGATGACCTTTCTTGTTGCAACTTCCTCTAGCTTTTCTTTTCCTTCAGCAAGAGCGCGCGCGAGATCCCAAGACGTGACAATACCCCAAAGCTTGTCCCCCCTTTCGATAAGTATGTGGTTTATCCCTTTCCCTATCATAAGTTTCGAGACCTCCGTTATAGTCCCGGTTTCCTTAATGGTAATTGCCCGTTTCATTATGGAGGATACTTCCGGTCCGTTTTGTCTCATTGGACGCACAATGGATTTTTTCGGAAAGTATGAAATGGGTTCGGCAATACTAAAAGCATCTTTTTCCACCCAGGTTTTAAGCTCGTCTGCAATTTCCCTTGCGAGGTCTAAAGAAGCTAGAGATGAAGTCCTTACCTCCTTATTTCCGAGTTCAATTTTCCCCGAGCGAAGCTCTTTATAGTTAACTTCCTTTAGTATGGGTTTTCCCGGTGCCGAATAGTCAAGTACATTTGTAAAAATCTCTTCGTCCTTTATCGCGCAGCGTTTTGCGATATCCTCATTGAGTATTGGTATTGGTATTCCCAGTCCAACATAAAGACTTACGCCGTATCCAGTAAAGCTTCCACCACGAATGTATTTCGGACTGCATCCTTTGAGGTCGCCTTTTACTGCAATAGTTCCGGCAGGTCCCACAGGAACGCCGTTTTTGCGCGGAACCTCGGTGTTAAATTGGGTACCTTCTCCAATCACAAAGCCTTCACCACCACCTAAGAATATCCGAGTGCCAAACCCTATTGTCTCAAAGTAAGGGTCGTTTATCAAAGGCGAAAGTTGAGATGATGTAGTATAAGTGACATTACCATTATCTGGAAGAAGTTTCCCCATGTATGTGTATATGGGCGTTTCAGAGGAGTTTGTCGCGGCCGCATAGTTCTGGTATGCATTTCTTGGATTAAGGAGCCAGGCCTGGTTGAGGTCGTTTAGAGTAAAATCAGTCTTTACTTTCTTTCTGGGATAGCAGTCTGTTCCATTAGATGTTGCCCTAAGCTCGATTTCCTCGCCCTTAAGCAAGTCTTCGATGACATGGCCGCCTCCGTATGATATTCCTTCAGTCTCTGAGAGCTGAGTTGCGCCTAAGTATGCATCAACGGCTGCAATCCCGGTATATGCCTCAACATCGTTAAGCCATACCTTCTGCATCTTGATAGGGGGGTCTGAATGTCCGAAATTAAGAAGGGCACCAGATGAGCACATGGCCCCAAAAGTACCTGTTGTTACTACATCAACCTCCTTTGCAGCAACACTCACGCCGTTTTCCTCGACAAAAGAGATCATTTCTTCAGCAGTCAGGACTAGCGCGTCCCCGCTTTTAATCTTCTCATTAATCTCTGCATAGCTTTTAGTATGCGCTTTGTTGCTCTTTGTCATTTCGAAACCTTATTGATAGTGGATATAAAAAAGATTCTAAGTAAGGATATTACTATAAGTAATATAAAAAGTAGGTATCCAAATGCTTTTTAGGCCTATTTCTCAAATTAGGCACTTAGAATGCAACTAATCGACACCCACGCACATCTGGATATGGCGGCTTTTGATGGAATCCGCAAAGACGTACTCAAACGAGCAGAAGACGCAGGGGTAAGCGTTGTTAATTGCTCACTTAGGGCGAGTGAGTGGGAAAAAGTCCATCCCTTGGCAAAGGATTTTGATAATCTGCACTTCACAATAGGTTCTTGTCCATATCGCCCTGAGTTTTATAACGAGCAAAAAAAACTCATGGAAAAGCACGCAAAGGATATTGTCGGGATAGGTGAAATAGGGCTTGATTACTATTGGGAAAAAACGACAGAGGGCCGAAATTCCCAGGAAAAAGATTTTAGGGGACTTTTAGAATTGGCCAGCGAACTAAAAAAGCCGGTTCTCATACATTCAAGGAACGCTGAAAAACAGAGCCTTGCGATTCTTGAGGAAATGGGTGTAAAAAAAGCGATTATGCATTGTTACTCAGGGGACATAATGTATGCAAAAAAGGCAATAGAACTGGGTTATTTGATATCAATTCCAACCAATATCGTAAGTTCAAAGCAAAAGCAAGGATTTGCAAAGGACTTGCCCTTAGAGTCAATTGTTCTGGAAACAGATGCACCTTATTTGTCCCCCGACCCGAAAAACACAATAAACGAGCCAAAAAATGTACTAGGGTCTGCTAAGGAAATAGCTAAAATCAGGGGTATTGATGTTGAAGAAGTGGCAAGGCAGACAACAAAGAACGCAAAAGCTTTCTTTGGAATCTAAAAGTCTGAGGACATAAGGCCCCCACCCAAGTCGTATACTTCCTTAAAACCGAGATTGTCCATAAACTCTAAAGTTCTTGCGCTTCTTGCCCCCCTTAGGCAGTAGACAAGATATTGGATATCCCGATTCAACTTATTTGATTCTTCCTTAAACAAGGGAGAATAGAAATCAAGAAGAATCGCCCCGGTGATATGATTTAGCCAAATTCCCACGGGGTTCGCAGATCAAGAATTACAAGGCCTTTTTAGTAGAAATTAGTTCTTTTGCTTCAGAAGAGTTTAAGACATTAAACATTATTCTTCATAGACCCATATGCCTGTGGGTTTATTATAGATGAGTACCTCTTCATCAGAAAAAAAGATTGAAATCTCGCGCGCGGCAGACTCCTTGGAATCCGAAGCATGCACGAGGTTCTTTCTGATAAAAAGAGCAAAATCCCCCCTGATAGAACCTTTTTCGGCTGAAATCGGATCTGTTGCGCCAACCATCATTCGTACTCCTTCAATTGCACGGTAACCATCGATTACCATGACAACAACAGGACCAGAAGTGACATATTTTAGGAGGGCATCATAGAATTCTTTGTCCTTATGGATGCCATAAAGCTTGGATGCTGTTTCAAGGTCTAGCTGGATGAGTTTCATCGCAGCAATATTAAGTCCTTTTTTCTCAAAGCGCCCGATAATATCCCCCACAAGATCGCGGGCAACAGAATCCGGCTTCAACATTACAAAAGCCTTTTGAATCATAAGAAAATTGAATTCTAGTTCTTATTCTTCCTTCTTTTTGACGACTTCCTTCTTTGAGGCCGTTGCCTCAGTGTCCTTTAAGTGCTGAATACGGATGTTTTTCTCCTTTCTGTATTCAGTCGTCCACTTGACTTTTCGCGCGCGCCTCTTTAGACCAGCGTTCTTTTCGCATTTTGAAGAGCAATAAAGGGAAATAGCCCCTGAAGCTTCGACAACCATCTTGCCGGTTCCTGGGTCAATTTCCTTGCCGCAAAAAGTACAGATCTTTCTTGTTATCATTCTTAGATAGCTCTTGCATCACGCTCAGTTTCTTTGAGCATAAGTATATCGTTCTCTTTTACAGGACCACGAACATTGCGTCTAAGGAGGTTACCTTTATCGCGTCCCTCAACTATCCTTGCAAGGACCTGGTAACATTCACCATAAAGTCCAGCTTTTTTAAAGACTTTGACAATCTGTGCGGGTGTTGCTCCTGCAACACTTGCATTACTCGTAGATTTTTTGACTTCCTCAGTGGCCTTTGCAGATTCTTTTACCTCAGGTTTAATTTCTTTTACCTTGGGTGTAGCTTCCTTTACTTTGGGTGCCACATCCTTTACTTTTGGTGCGACATCTTTTTTGGAAGTTTCTTCCACAATTTTCTCTTCTGTCATTTTTACTAAATTTAACTATTTTACTAAGCTCTTTTTCCAAAAAGGTAAAACCTTTCTAAGCTTGGAGCTTTGCCACTTCTGCTACTATTGTCTCAATGTTCTTTTTCGCTTTGCCTTCATCAAGAACTGCAAGGGATGTCGTTCCAACCTTTAGTCCGGCAGACTTCCCAAGTTCGTCTTTTGTCTTGCAATATGCAAATGGAATCTTTTTCTCTGCGCAAAGTATCGGGATGTGAATCATGAGTTCCTGTGGGTCAACGTCTTCTGCCATTATGACAAATTTTGCGCGTCCGCGCTCAATTGCCTTTGTAACTTCGTTGACACCAACCTTTACTTTTCCTGATGCTTTTGCAATCTCTACTGCCTCAAGGGCATTGTCCACTAGTTCTTGTGGAGTTTCGAATTTGACGTATGTTGCCATTTTATTCCTCATTTGTTCATTTCAGGCAGTTAAGCCTGATTCCAAATTCATAGGCCGCATCAGACACTTGATATGTCAGCGGAGTGCTTTAAGAATTTGTGCGAGTTTAGAAGCTGATGGTATAAAAGGCTTTAAGTTCCCACGGAGCTTATTTATTTTGGTTATTTATTCCTAAAAGAAAACACTATTTTGATATCTCGCGCGTCTCTTGACTGATTTATCGTCTTTTTATTGGAGCTTACATTATATTAAACACCTAACGGAGTAAAAATGAGTCATACACTTGTATTCGTAGCACAGCTCCTCATGGGTATCGTAAGCATACTACTTGGTGTCCTTGTACTTGTAATACCAGGAATGCTACAAGTACTTGTTGCAGCATACTTCTTTGCAATAGGACTACTTGCAATAGTAATGTCTTTTGGTACCCTCGCTGTAAAAAAGGCTGCTGCATAAGTCCAAAATATCTGGATGTAAAAGCCTTACCCTTTCTTTTTTTATTTTAATATTCTCAGGAGTCCTTATGATAATTCCTGCGATATAACAAGCTATTCGTGGGCAAAATAGCAGACGACATTGCCGTCTTCAGCGCTTTTTACACGGCAAAAGCCAAAGCGCACAAACTGTATCATATCGCCATGTTCTAAGTGTCGACAGTCTTTTTCACAGAAGCCTGCGACTTTTCCGTCAGGCCCAAGCACCTCACATCCAAGCGAGTCCTCGGGAAGCCACTGGAGTATCGGGACTTTTGTGTTTTTCTCTTCAAGGTAGCGTGCCATAAGCGGACGCACTTCATCTATTTGAATGTTACAGAAGTTCTTTAGACGCAAGACATCCCCCTTTTTAAGGTTTTTGGTATCGTCTTTTGCCACTAGTAACCTGGTCATGCCTTCAGAATCACGTTTGATTTCAATATCACGGAAGCCCCGCTGCGGGTAGTTTGGATGAAGCGGTATTTTTATGACATCAGCATCCGAGGGCACACCCTTTATCCAAACCTCAACAGGCTTAGGCACAAAGAAATAGCGGTTTGCCCTATCCTCGATTAATTTTCTGTTTTCAGCATAGAGATTCTGCCACTCAAATTTTGAGTCGGTGTCCCCAATACCGATTGCCTTCATGACACTCCGTATTGCTTCAGGTTCAATTCCCCTTCTTTTAAGCGCTCTAAGCGTTCCGAGATGAGGGTCCGCCCAGCTGGAGTATTCACCGCTGTCAATACCCTTTTTCATGGCAGAAGTCGAAAGATTGACTCCTTCAATTGAAAGAAGTCCATTGTGTATGAATTCAGGAGGCTTCCAAGCAAAATAATCATAGATGTAAAGTTGTCTTTGGGTGTTTATTATGTGGTCCTTTCCACGCAGGACATGAGTCAGCCCTGAGAGATAATCATCAATTGCAACAGAAAAACTCATTAAAGGGTAAACGTCCCAGTCGCTTCCTGTTAATGGGTGCCTGTCTGTTGAGACCCTCATTATTGGAAAATCACGCATAGCCGGGTTCTTGTGCGCCATATCAGTTTTAAGATTAAGGACAAGGTTTGTGTCTCCCTCAATCATTTTATTCCAGCGCGAAATGTTCTCTTCAATACTATTGCCCCTACACGGACAGTTCTTTTTTGCGTCCTTAAAAGCTCTGAACTTTTCTTGCCCGCAGGAACAGGAATAAGCATGACCTTCCTTTATCAATCTAAGGGCGAAGTCGCGGTAGACAGCAAGCCTCCTGCTTTGAGTGATGATTTCATCAATCTCAACGCCAAGCCATTTTAAATCCTCCTCAATCATACGATATGCGTCCTTTTCAACGCGCTTTGGGTCGGTATCCTCAATTCTTAAAATAAGCTTTCCACCATACTTTTTCTTGTATTCATCATTAAGGACTGCGGTTCTTGCGTGGCCTATGTGAAGCGGTCCTGATGGATTTGGGGCAAAGCGCAAGACTACTTCACCGTTTACATTAGGGAGCTCCGTAATCCTACCTCTTTTCTTTTCTTTTTCTTCCGGCGTTCCGTAATGAGCGAGTTCTTTTTCGACTTCCTCTTTTGATAATGAATTTACTTCGGCAATCACGTCCTTAACAGCCTTTATAGCCTTACTTGTATCCTTCCTATACTCTGGAAACTCCCCCAAAAGTTTTCCAAGGACGTTTTTTTCTTGCGCCGAGCCGTAGCTTGCCGCATTCTCGACTGCGTATTTTTTTGCTATCTTGTAGAGGTCGTCCATTTTATTTTGAGTAAGATATGAAAATCTGTGCTCCTTCTATTTCAGTTTTGCTCTTTAAATCCTTTGGGTCGATTTTATCAAGTTCTATTGCACTCGCGCCTGTTGCCTGTGCTATCTCAGTTTCTCTTTTCTTTATTAGTTTAAGCAGTTTCTCATCTCCGTCAAACCTAAGAACGATTTTTTCTGAAACATCAAGCCCCTCCTTTTTGCGCATGACTTGTATCTGCCTTAACAAGTCGCGGAGCATACCCTCTTGTATCGCCTCAGGACTCCTGATTTTTGATATCATGATGCGCCCGCTTGAGAACTCCTTTATCACCGGGGCGTTTGGTTCCTTGTTTGAGAATGCGACCTCATTTACATTTGCCATATTTTCAATTACTTCCCTTACCGTCTCTAGCTTCTCTTTCGTGTCAACTGTAAGTGCATCAAGCGGCCAGCGCAGTTTGATTCCAGCTTCATCGCGCGCGGCATTACTTGCCTCGACGATTTCTTTTGCAAATTGCATCTCGCGCTCAAGTGAAGCATCAATCTCAAAGTTGATTTCCGGCCAGCCTGATAAGAAAACAGAGTCGCCCCCCTCTAAGTCGCGGTGTATGTATTCAGCAATAAACGGCGCAAAAGGTGCAATCATGCGCGCAGTCTTTGCTATAGCATACCACAATGTCGCAATTGCTGCGTCTTTGTCTTCTCCAGTGGCTGAGACCCAGGTCCTGTCCCTTATTATCTTGATATACCAGCGGGACAAGTCGTTTAATATGAAGTCTTCAATAGCTTTTGAGGCGCCGAATGGAAGGCAGGCATCAAACCCATCTTTTACCAATTTCTCAACAGAAGCCAGTCTTGATAAAATCCACTTGTCCTCTGGTTTAAGGAAGTCCCGTAATCCTTCTATATCGACTACGCCCGCTTCAGAATAAGTCTTTGCAAATTGGTAGCAGTTCCAAAGGGTGTTCATAAGCCGGAAAGTTATCTTGACATCGTCTGCGTTGAATTTTAATTTTTCCCAAACTTCTGATTCTGAAACAAGGTAGAATCTTGTGATATCCGCGCCATACTTTTCCATGACCTCGTAAGGCGAAGTGACGTTGTTTAAGGACTTACTCATCTTGTCCCCTTTCTTATCAAGCACCCATTCGTTCATGAGGATTGTCTTAAACGGAGTTTTCCCAAACATGATTATGCCTTCAAGCATAAGGGTGTAAAACCATCCCCTAGTTTGGTCAAGACCTTCTGTTATAAAGTCCATTGGGAAGAACTTGGTAAAAGGTTCTTTTTCCTTAGGATAATTCATCCCGGCCCAAGTTGCAGCACCAGATTCAAACCAGATATCTGTTATATCAGGTACCCGAGTCATTTCTTTTTGGCAATCAGGACAGCTAAGTTTTATCTTATTGGTATAAGGAACATGTAAATCTGGCTCACCCTCAGGCATCTCTATTGCCTTTTCCTTTAACTCTTCAAAGGAACCGATTACTTCACGCGCGCCGCAGGAACATTCCCAAATTGGGAGAGGTATCCCCCAAAACCTCTGGCGGGATATGCACCAGTCGCGTGCTTCTTTTATCCAATTGGAAAAGCGCTTTTCACCTGCCCAGTCCGGATTCCATGTAACTTTCTTGTTCTCAGAAATCATCAAATCTTTGACTTTTCCGACATTGATGAACCACTGGGGCGAGGCTCGTGTAATAATTGGGGTCTTGCAGCGCCAGCAATGCGCGCAGCGGTGCGTTATCTTTTGCTTTCCGGCAATGGCACCGCGATTTTCTAATTCTTCGATTACAATAGGATTTGCTTTCTTGACATAAACGCCCTCAAGCTTCCCGCCTTCCTTTGTGTAACATCCGTTCTCTCCAACTGGCGAAAATGGCGGAAGACCGTATTTCATACCAACAGAATAATCGTCAAGCCCGTGGCCGGGTGCCGTGTGTACACAACCCGTCCCGTCTTCAAGAGTTACAAAATCCCCCAGAAGGATACTGTGTGTGGCAGGAGCCTCTTTTTCAATCTCCTTATTTTCAGGAATCCAGTCAGGAAGTATAAACTCGTATCCTACCCCCTCAAGCTCTTTTCCTTGCTTTATACTGTCTTCAAGAATCTCATAATCCCCATCTTCTATCTCACAAGCTTCCATTACCTGCGGGACTAACTCCTTTGCCATAAGCCACTTTTCATCGCGCGGAACTGAGACCAGACAATATTCATATTTTGGATTAAGTGTAACACCAAGGTTTGAAGGAAGCGTCCAAGGTGTTGTTGTCCAGATTAGGACAAATTCACCAGGCCTCTCCTTAAGCGGGAACTTGACATAAACAGAGTCATCAGTCACGTCACGGTATTCGTCTGTTGCCTCGTAGCCGGCAAGCGCCGTCTGGCAGCGCGGACACCAGGCTGTTGATGCCTTGCCCTTGTAAAGAAGACCATCCTCCTCACATTTCTTGAAAAACGCCCAGGACGAACTTATATAACTGTTATCAAGAGTCTTATAAGGATGCTCAAAATCCCAGTGCATGCCAAAACGTTTGTAGAACTCAGTAAATACGTCAACTGTTTCAAGTGCGCGGGTACGGCAGATGTCAATAAATTTTTCTGCGCCATAATCCCAGATATCTTCTTTTCGCTTAAGACCAAGCTCCTCTTCTACCTTGATTTCAATTGGAAGTCCATGGCAGTCATAACCCGGCTGAAGATTTACGTCTTTTCCTAGCATCACCTGATACTTTAAAATCGGGTCGCGAATAGCGCGCGTCCTTGCGTGGCCCATATGGGGGTTCCCATTCATATATGGAGGTCCGTCTAAGAAGAAGAACTTCTCACCTGCTTCATTTGCTTTTTTTATCTTCTCAAAAAGCCCTAATTTATCCCAGTACTCCGAAATCTCCTTTTCGATTTCAAGGGGTCTAAACGGTTCCACGATTCGTTCCTTAGATATTCTTTAGATAATAGAGAATCTTAAGGGTTATTTTTGGCGATTATTGGATAAAAGTTAAAATAGCAAGGTAGGGGTGCTCTTATCTAGTGCAATAGCTACCCCCTTTTAAAAATAAGATGGGCCTAATGGGATGTTAAGGTGGATGCAACGCTATGGCATATGACCTTAACAGAGATTAGGACCATCGGGCATAAGCTAAGAAAAAAGAAGATGAGCCTAATGGGACCTTGAGGTGGATGCATTGCCAATACCCATGACCTTAACAGATATTAGGGCCATTGCTACTAAGGGTGTAAAAAATAAGATGGGCCTAATGGGATTTGAACCCATGACATCTGGCTAGCTCAGAGCTTTCGACTCCATTCTTGGGAATCTCAAAACAGACGCGTGGATTTACCACACGCATGCTCGTATAAGACCAGCGCTCTAACCAAGCTGAGCTATAGGCCCACAAAAATGCCTAATATCAAAAAGTAAGATTTTCTTATTTTCCAACGTTTGCTTATCTTGGGTTGCATAGCAACCCGACCATACTCCTCCGGTATCTCGGAGAAAGTAAGATTTTCTTACTTTTTGTTTTGCTCATCCCTCGGATATCCGAGGCTTCTTATTTTGAGCCAAACTATTAAAAAACAAAACAAAATACCAACAAAGTACAAAAAACTCTCCAGGGCAGCTAAAAGTTACAGCTTTAGGCGACTCGTTTCACTCTTTCTTATAGGCTGTTTCATCACAAAGAATATAGAATCAGTTAAAAGAATTCAAATTTTAAGCAAATGAACACAAACAAATCTAAAGCGACACTTGCGGTTTTTTTGTTGTCGGCCTTTTTAGTCGCATCACAATCCGCAATTGGATCAACAAGCGGAGCGCAGACGCCAACGAGTCTGATTATCGACTTTTCGATAACACCATCAGACACAGAACTTGAACCAGGTGAAAGCAACATAATAAATGTTGCAATAAAAAACACAGGTGGTCAGCCCGCCGAAGCTGTAAAGCTTACTGTAAGCGGTACTGGGAGTGTGATTGCAGGAGGGGGCTATTATATCGGAGACATTCCTGCGGGAGACACAAAGACAGTCCCAATAACCGTCCGCGCATCAACTTCACCCCAAACAAGATTAAGCAGAGTCAATGTAATGATATACTACACAGGCTTTGATTCAAATGGAAATTCTGACAGGACTTATGACAACTGGCAGATACCTGTTTTTGTAGATATCCCCTCCATGTTCTCAGTCGAGACAAGTACAAACACGCTTTTTGAAGGGGCACCAATCCCAGTAACATTTTCATTATCCCCTTCAGATAACGCATTTAGTGTTTATGCAGAATTCGAATCGGATTGTGCAACGGTAATTGGTTCATCAAAAGTGTTTTTAGGCGATATTGTGGCCTTAACAAACGCCAATGACGAGCTTATCCCAGCTAAAGACGTCACCTTTGCATTGAGTCCAACAGGTTCAGATTCTTGTACTGGCAACTTAAAGCTTGACTACATAACAAAAGCAGGGTCAAACGCCAATGACGAGATTCCAATAGGCTTTAGTATCGGGGACTCTCCAGTCGATTTTAAGATTACGGGTGTCAACTACTCGACAATCGTTCCTGGCGGAACAACAGACCTTGAAATAACCCTCAAAAACGGGGGGAGTTTTACTGCAGAGGACACTACAATCTCCTTTGAATTAAAAGACCCGTTTGTCCCTATAGAAAGCTCTGAAGTCTATATTGGGGACGTCGCACCTGATGAAACTGTCACAGCAGACTTTAAGATGGGTGTAACTTGGGACGCAGAAACAACCATATACTCAATGACCTTTAACATCTGTTACAAGCTTACAGGCACTGAGGTCTGTCAGGAAAAAATGATAGGTGTTGACGTGGTGGGTGACATAATCCTTGAGATTATCGGCACAAGTTCCACGTCATCAGGACTTAGTGTTGAAGTTGCAAATCTTGGGACAAGAAGTGCAGATGCCATCGTTGCAACATATTACTCTGGAAATCAGGGAGCGACAACAGGAGAGTTCCCAACGACACAAAGGTCTGATTTTTCAGGAAAACAGAACTCAAACACTACAAGACCCAGTTCCGCACCCGAATCTGATATGCCCAGTGGAAATGGTATTGTGGACTACAAGTCAGACATAAAGGCGGGAAATCAAGGAACCTTTACGTTTACTGGCGCATCATCAACCGAAGGTGGAACGGTAGTTTTTGAGTATACTGGAGCAGGAAACCAAAGAATCACCCAAGTCGAGACCTTACCTTCCTCAAGTGGCGGCTCTTCAGCCACGACAGGTGACATGAATGCAAAACGCTCTTCTAGTGGCGGATTTGGACTTGTAGAAATAGCTATAATAATAGTTGTCGTAATAACCCTCTACTATGCGTACAGGAAAAAATATTTCGATAGGTTCTTAAAGAGGGAAAAAGGTTCTGAGTAATTAGTCGGGCCTTTTCCAAAAAATAACTGCCATGTCAACAACGCTAAACATCGCCGTCAGAAATATAACGCGCCATAAGGCAAGAAGTGCACTTACAATATTTGGAATACTTGTGGGTATCGGTCTTGTTATGGTACTTGGTGGCATAACTGAAGGGCTTAATCAGCAACTTCAGGACCAGTTCCAAAACATGGCTGCGACAATTACAGTTTCAGACTCAGGTGGTGACGGTATTGATGACGATGTGGTTGAGGAGATTCGTGGCATACCTGGTGTCGAGAGTGTTGTTGAAACAGGGACTTATAATATAGAGCGAAATGTTCGGGGCAATGAGATGGGCTTTGGCACCAAAAGCGGAGGCATAATGATGGATGCCGGACGCATGCCTGGCGAAGGCTCCTTTGGTGTTTCAATAACTTTTACAGCAATACCAACAGAAGAGTTCTCAAGTATTGTAAGTGACGAGATAGGAGTACTAAGCGGTCGCAAATTAGAAGGGTCTGACGAAGGTACAAATTATGTGGTTTTGGGTTATAGCTTAGCAGAGGCCCAGGGATTAAATGTTGGCGATGAAATTGAGTACATCCGCGAGATTAAAAAATCCCAGATTGATGAAGATGAAACAAGAGAGGAAACTCATTATTTTGAAGTAGTAGGCATTCTTGAAGAAGCGGATTCAGATGATATTGATAAGGCAGCATACGTTCCCCTTGACACCATGCAAAATATTGAGGAGGATGACAAAATATCAAAGCTAGTAGTAACAGTAACTGATGTGGATGTGGTTGAGGAGATATCTGAAGAAATTGAGAACAGGGTTGATGATGTTTCTGTGCGCTCTGCAATAACAATGGTTCGCCAACTCGAATCGATGCTTGGCGGTGTTCAATTAGCACTTCTTGGAATTGGCGCAGTTGCAGTCTTTGTCGGCGGCCTTGGAATAATAAACACTATGCTTACTTCAGTCATGGAAAGAAGGCGAGATATGGGTGTTATGAAAGCGGTTGGCGCAACTGAAAAGATGATTCTTTCCCAAGTGATAACTGAAGCCGTCATAATGAGTCTTATCGGAGGTATTGGCGGAATATTAATAGGGTACATTGCAGAGCGGACAATGCCCGGGATTATAGGTATGGATGTTGTTATGTCACCCTTCTTGGTAATACTGGGACTTGGGTTTGCAGTACTCTTAGGTGTTTTCTCTGGAATTTATCCTGCCCATCAAGCATCAAAATTAGATCCAGTGGAGGTGTTGGCATATGAATAAAAGTCGCGAGAGGGAACTGGCAGAAGAAGATCAGATTTCGATAAAATGCGAAGACCTTGTTAAGGTGTACAATAAAGGCAAACCAAATGAATGCAAGGCACTTGATGGAGTCTCTTTTGAAGTCAAAGAAGGCGAGTTTGTAGCAATTGTTGGCCACTCTGGGTCTGGAAAGTCAACGCTTCTCCATCAGATAAGTTGTCTTGATACTCCAACAAGTGGAATTGTTAAGATTGGAGGGAAATTAACAAAAGGTCTTAGCGGCGATGGAAAGGCGCAGCTTAGACGGGACAAACTGGGTTTTGTCTTCCAGCAATTTAATTTAATTAAAAGTCTCTCGGCACTTGAAAACATCACACTTCCTATGGAATTTGCTGGAAAAAGCAAGAAAGTGTCTGAAAAGCGTGGCCGTGAACTATTCGCTCTTGTCGGACTTACTGGCAAAGAAGAAAACCTGCCGACTCAACTTTCAGGAGGCCAGCAGCAAAGGGTGGCAATAGCGCGCGCCCTTGCAAACAACCCGCAGATAATAATGGCAGATGAACCCACTGGAAATCTTGATTCGGTCACAGAAAAAGAGATATTAAGAATACTAATAGAACTTAATAGAAAAGAGAAAAAGACCCTAATCATTGTCACGCATGAACCGTCTCTGGCTGAAACGGCCGATAGAGTAATAAAGTTAAAAGACGGCCATGTTGAATTCGATCGCAAAGGAAAAGGTAATGCAGAAAAGCTTCTTGGTGTCGGTTCTTTAAAGAGAATAACCTTGCATGAGGATTAAATCTCAATCAGATTCGCAGACTCTTCTTCGACCTCAAGAAATATGGCCTCAGAATTCTTGTGGCCCCCAGTGTTTAATTTTTCTCTATAATCTTCATCCAAAAGATGCGAAAGCATTACTAGAAGAGCGCCGTTGTGACTTACAACAATTATTGTATCCTCACTATGCTCTTTTTTGATATCTGTTATGAACTCTTTGACTCGCATTAAAACTTCGTCCCAAGTTTCCCCACCCGGAGCTCCCCAATCAGATCTCATAAGACTTTCTGGAAAACAATCAGAGCGTTTCTTTCCTGTATGAATCCCCAAATCCCTTTCTCTTAGTCTTTTGTCTGTCTTAAAAATCGTCTTTGGATGTTTGGATAGGATTTCTTCAGCCGTTTCTTTGGCTCGCCTAAGGTCGCTTGAATAAATGTAATCTGCGTTTTGGTTCTTTAACTCTTCTGAAAGTTCTTTGTTGCGCAACTTCCCTTCTTGACTTAAAGTTCCTTGCAAATGGCCCTGTAAAATGTCATTGATATTCTCTTCAGTCTTACCGTGTCTAACAAGAATTAGCCTCATGCTCTTAAATCTTTTCCCACTTACCCAGTTCAAGGATTTGCCCAAGACTCTTGCCACCCTCAATTTCAGCCTTTACACGTTCCTCTTTTTCCTTTACATAAAGCGCTCTTTTTGAGATTTCAAGAGCACGCTTCTTTGGGATTATGACAACGCCGTTTTTATCGGCAAGTATGTAGTCGCCCGGACACACTTCCTGCCCCCCGCATCTTATTGGAATATTAAGTTCTCCCATTCCTTTTGGCTCGCCGGCAGCAGGGCTTATGCAGCGCGCATAAACTGAGAACCCCATGTTTTTTATTTCATCAATATCGCGCACGCCTCCGTCGATTACAAGTCCTGCAATCTTCTTTTTAACGGCACTTAGCGTCGCAAGTTCGCCCCAGAGGGCAACCTGGCTTTCATGTGCGTCAATAACTATGACATCGCCTTCTTCAGCACGGTCTATTGACTGGACTGTTTTTGACCAGTCGCCGGGATACGCGCGCACTGTAAATGCCTTGCCAAAGAATTTATTGTTAAACGAAACTGGTCGCAGTCCATGCATTTCACCTCGTCTGTGCATGGCATCACTAACATGACATGTGCTGACCATTCCAAGAAGCTCTTCAACGCTTTGAGTCGCAATCTCGCCTTTTGTTTTGTGGGTCATGCGTGCATCGGCTATTGCTTTTTTGTATTCAGCAGCCTTTTCCTTTGCGTTAGCGGCTTTTGTTATGCCCCCGCCAACAACAATGACTTCAGCACCTGAAAGTATTGCATTTTTTGCACCCTCAACACTAAGTCCACCCCCAACGGCAATCGGAACGCTAGTAGTTCCTGATATTGCCTTTAAATCGCTAAATACGTTTTTTCCAATCATCTGCTGGTCGATTCCAGTGTGGACCATTACATAATCTGCTCCAAGCTCAACTGCGCGTCCTGCGGCCTCTTCAAGGCGCTTGACATTAAGCAAGTCAACGACAACTTCGCAGCCAAAGTTCTTTGCAGCTTCAACTGCCTGAATAAGTGTTTGTTCATCGGCCGTACCCATCACAGTTACGATATCAGCCCCGGCTTTTGCAGCCATCTCGGTTTCAATGTCGCCGGTATCGGCAATCTTTAAGTCAGCAACAATCTTATGTTTGGGAAATGCTCGCCTAAGCTCGCGCACAACATCCATGCCACAGGCTTTTATCAGAGGAGTTCCTGCCTCAATCCAGTCTACAGAGTCCTTTACTTCTTCAGCCACCTTAAGCGCGCGGTCAAGGTCCACAAAGTCAAGAGCTACTTGGAGAGTCATTTGAATTCCTTTTTCTGTGTTTGGGCGAATTGAAACTATAAGCTTAAAAAAGCATAGCATTTAAATCTGTAAATCTTATATCTAAGTAGATTATGCCATTTAAAGAATCATTAATGAGACCTTGGCTGAAGTATGTGCAAAAAAGAAACGAACGCCTTGGTCTGGACTATAAAAAAGCGATAAATTCTGTCGGCGGATATAAACTCGTTATAACTACAGATTCTCATCAGTTTACAGCCAAGGATCATGACTTATACTATAAACATTCAAACCCCAAACTCCATGTTGCAATAAATAGTTACAGCGAGATGCCCGCGCTTGTAAGGTCGCTGGGTCCGTTTTTAAAAGAAAGAGATATAAGCCATAAATTCATTGATTCGCCCCTAGGTATGCGTATTATCAATTCTGATGTGAGTGCCGGAAAATTTCTTACAGTTTATCCAAAAAGTCCTGAGCATCTTGTGGACTTAGTTCCTGAGATTGAAAAAGAATTAAAAAAGACGGGAGTAAAAACTCGAAAGCGAGAGGCAATACTTCCTCTTACAAGCAGAGCCATTGGGAAAACAGGCCTTGTTTTTTACAGGCATCCAATGCCTGAGGAAACTGGTCACAGAGTATATGACACCGAGAAAGGCGAATTATCTCATTCACCAATAGAGGATTCACGCGCAGCTAATTTACACAATCCAATATTTGGTCCAGACAAAGTTGCAGATATTGCCGCACAGAAAAAGATCCCCATAGAAGAATTGGACGGGATGCATGCAAGAAACCAAGAACAAATATCAAGAATTTTAAAGGAGAACAAAAAGAAGTTCCCTAGTTCTAAGGAAGTTGCTCGCCTAGCCCAAAACCAGAAAACTCTTAAGGATGTCCATAAGTTCAATAAACGAAACGAGAAGATGTATGGACCCAAAGGATCAATGCGAAATCGCCCAAAACAACACAGAAGAAAGTAACTCTCCCTTTTTATACCTTAGCTTAGAAATTTAGGGGGGAGGAAACGGCTTAGAATGCAAGAGATGCATTAGTACCCTTCTCACATGAGTCTAATTTTATTAGAAAATGACAATGCCTTACTTTTCACGGATTTTAAAGGAGAGTATCCCTATTCTTTTTTTGCTCCTTTTAGGCGAGCTTATGGCAGGAGTAATCCTCCAAGAAGGTGAAGCATCATTTGCTTTAATTCCAGGTCTTCTAATTCTTCTTCCGGCAATACTTTCACTTAGGGGAAACGTATCTTCAGCCCTTGCAAGCAGATTTGGTTCTTACCTCCACATGGGTCTTGTCAAGCCGGAGATGGGTATGGGTATCTTTAAGAAAAAGGTCGTAAAAGAGAACTTCTATGCCTCAATGGTGCTTAATATCATAATGTCTGCGGCACTTGGCGTCTTTGCCTATTTTGCAGCGGTCCTAACTGGTGCAACAGACGCAAACATCATAGTTTTAACATTCATTGCTCTTGTCGCAGGCATCCTTTCAGGATTTTTCCTGGTTTTCTTGACAATATTCCTTGCACTTTTCACTTCATCAAAAGGGATGGACCCGGACAATGTATTGTCCCCTACAGTCGCAACAATAGGCGACATATTCACAGTACTTTTCTTATTCCTTGTAGCTGATATTGCAATAATGATTTGGCCAATGGTATAAAGAAAGATTTTCACACTTAAAACACAATAAATATGTGATTTAACAAACAATGGACGAAGTTGAATCGATTGAAGAGATCTCTGATGAGGTTTTCGAAGAGAAGAAGTCGTTAAAAGACATTCTAGTCGAGATGAAAGACTTATCGGAAGCTACAACAGACTTGGCATATTCTGCAGTGCTCCTAAACAGCACTGAACTTGCCGAAGAAGTAGTTGAGATGGAAGTGCAGATGGATAAGCTTAGGATTGAAGCTGAGCTTAAGGCAATGCTTGCCTCACGTAATCAAGAAGACGCCGAGGATCTTGTTGCGATGCTTCATATTGCTGCAGCTGCCGAGAACATGAGTGATGCCGCAAAAAACATAGTCGAAGTCGTATTGCGTGGCGAAGGCGACCACCCTATTCTAAGGGGAATGGTGTCTGAAGCCGAAGAGACGACTATAAAGGCAAAAGTTTCAGAAGACTCAGTTCTTGCAGGAAAGACTCTTGGTGCATTATGCCTCTCTACACACACAGGTATGCTTGTTATTGCAATAAAGCGCGGAAAACGCTGGCTTTATCGCCCAAAGAAGCGTAGTGTGATACAGGCAGGAGACCTCCTCATTGCCGTCGGTTCTCAGGAAGGCGCTGAACTTCTCCAAGAAATCGCAGAAGGCAAGATAACTGAGATTTGTTAAAAAACAGGCATTATTTTTGCCTGTTTATACTTTTTCTATTTTTAAGATTTATTCGCATAAACTAGTTATGTACGCGCCACCAGACCCGGTTTCAAATCACCAGACCCAGATGATTATGAACATGGTAGTTTCAATATTTCTCTTAATAGGGGTACTAATTGTTCTCCAATACTTCAATTTTATCTACCTCAATGATATACCAGTCTTTGGGGGGTGGGCAATGGACATATATGAACAAGTATTTGGCACCCCAAAAGTCCTGATACTTCATGGCAATGATTCGGTTGGAGATTGGAAGGAATTGCGGGACCAGCTTAGCTCTGAGATGTCCATTAATGCGGGCATGTACTTTAACTATGAAGATATTGATATCCGGGAGTATGATGCGGGCATGGAAAGCAAACTTGAAAATTACGGTCTTGTTATTGTTGAAGATGCACTTGAAATAGACAAGGGCAAGCTCATAAACCTAGATAATTTCGTGAAAAATGGAGGTAATCTTGTTTGGGTCGGTGATGCAGGTACGATTGGTGTTGTTGAATATGAGGATACGCCCATTGCGATACAATATGGCTGGGAACGCTCTGTTGTTTGCGTAAATCCGGAAACAAAAACTGAGTGTGATTGCTCAACAGTTGCAAAAAACTCGACTTGCAAATACCTAAACGAACAAGCAGAGCGCACAAAAGTAGATTTCGAAGCAAGACTTGGCGCGGCATTTGTAGAAGATGTCAATCTCACAAATCCACAAATAAAGATTGTTGATACAGACCACTGGGCAATGAGTGGGATAAACCAGTTATTTGGCATAAATTCGACAAAAGCGGCCAAAGTCAAAAACGGATATGAGACAGAGCTTGTCGCAAATGTACTGCAGGGAGATGATACTTATCCTGGGGTATTTGTTCAGGAAGGGCCTGGAAGGACCGGAACTGTGCTTTACTTCGCATACCCTCCCGAGGATACATTAGAAGTGCTTTTACCGCTTATAGGGCGCATGAGATATTAACTTTAAACCCATTTGAATATTTATAGACTCAACCCTCTAAATTAGTCGGATAAAAACCACCCGTATAATGGCAAAGGACCTAAGTTATCTTATTGGACGCTTGCAGGGACTAAATGAGCTTGTAAAGATTCTAAAAGGCGTCGTTGACAAAGATAAGAATGCAGACTCAGAGATGGTCAAAGTTATGACCGACCATGTAGCAGAGCAACTCACTTCAATACTTTCCGATCTTGATGAAATTGGCATGGACAACAATCAGCAAGTCGCTCTTGCTGATATAAAGGCAAAACATGTCATGCCAAACGAACCAGAATCAAAAGATGAGGAAGAAATTTCTGATTTAAAAGACGATGCAGAAGGGGCCGAATCTAAAACAGACGAACCAGCGCCTGACGAAGAGCAAAAGCCTGCCGATATTGATCAGCATCAAAAGACAGTTGACGATCTCCTGCATGACCTTGAAGCAATGCAGACTTAGGCAATATAATCCCCAGTAAGGTTTTTCTTGGCAGTCCCATTTTATTCACATGGAAACTGCGTGCATGGGGGGCGCGGGATGTTTTGACCCATTATCATTAATAGTCCTTGTCCCACTCGTTATACTTGCCATTATCTTTGTATGGGCAATACAAAAGAAATCGCGCGCAACAATTGCGATAAAGGCTTCATACATATTCATAGCTTTAGACCTTGTTCTTTTTTTAATAGTTCCTGTATGCTCCGTACCCTTCCCATGCTACGTTTGGACTCTCGTACCGCTTGTGATGTTTGGTATGCTGATATTTTTCCTCCTTAGGCGTTTTAAGCACGACTACGAGCATGAAAAGAGGCTTGTTCACGCGATGGTAGACGGTCACATAGACCCAAGAAACGTTTCAGAAGTGCTTGCCGTAAGTTCAAGCAAAAAACAAGATAAGAAAGCCAGCACGCAGGAAGAAAAAAAGGAGAAAGAGGAAAAACCCACCGAAGTTAAGCTCAATGAAGTTGAAAAGATAATTTCAGAGGCAAAAGCCGCAAACAAAAAACGCAAGGTTGCGGCCAGTAAAAAGAAGAAGGATTAATCAATTATTTTTGTCTCTAGTTTTTTAAGCTCACAAAAATCAGTCGAAAAATTATATGCCCCGGCGTTAAGAAAAACAAGCTTGTCGCCAAGCTCTGGCGAGTCAAGGTATACCCTATATCTGAATAAGTCAACTGAACACGGCGTGCAACCCTTTATGACATACGGTTTTGCACAAGAGTCGCCTTTTTTTAATTCTCCAGCCACAATCAGTTTTACAGGAACAATTACTGCGTCCATGTCGCTATTGTAAACAGAAGCATCAATTATGATATTGTTGTCATAAATCTGCATTATATGTGTTATAAGTTTTCCTGAAGGTGCAGCAATAAAGCGCCCGGGTTCAACCATAAGCTTAATCTCCTTCTCATCAAGGAAACTACGCAGCTCAGCGATTTTCTTAAATATTGAGCTGACCACTTCAACATTGGTGTTTGCATACTCACTTGGAAGTCCCCCACCAATATTTATTATAGATATTGCATCAAGTGATTCCTCGCTAAGCATATTTTTTATGTCGTAGATAAGATTCCATTCCGAAAGATTCTGGGTCTTTCTATGGAAGTGAACACCCAATACTGCAATCTTGGGCTTATCTTTTAGTTCAGCGATTTTCTTGTTGACAAGCTCGCTTTTCATCCCAAATACAAAGTGGCGCTCAGTACGCAAGGTATTTTCTTTAAGTTTTATCCTAAGGAAAAGCTCTATTGCACAGCGGGGCGTGTTATTTTCAAGCCAAGAGCTTAGAATATCAAGGTCTGCTTCGTTATCGACTACAAAACGGAATACGCCAGAACCCACCAGCTCTGAAATGAACGCGTTGTCCCACGCCTGAGCCAAAAAAAGCACGCGGGATTTGTCCTTTACATGAATAAGCTCGCCTTCCATATGAAGCGAAAAAAGCGAGTCTGTTTCTTCTTCGAGAATTGGCACGATATTGGGATTTGTCTTTGAGCTGTATGAGACTATATCTGCTGCGTCTCTTGCCTTAGAGTATTGCGCAAGGACAGTTTTTTTTGATATCTCAAAATACGGCTTGCTTATCATTCTTTGATTAAGTCTTCCTTAGAGAGCTCGTCAAGCGAACGGCACATGGCAAGGGGGAACATTATTGTTACGTCGCCCACAACCGTTGCAATATCGCTTTCGTCCTTTATCTTGCCCCAGCTTTTAGCTTCAGAAGTCGTTGCTCCTGACATGGAGCCAGAAGTCTTGTGTGCAGTTGTCATATAGACTGCAAGCTCCGCCCCGCCGTTAAGAAGCGTTGAAAGGATAGCATGATGTTTTGAGACGCTCCCGCCAAGTGCGATTACTGCCTTTTTTTCGTCGTGGTTTGTCGCAAATATTATGTTTCCAAAATCTGATACCACATCCACAATAAAGTCCTTATGGTCTTGCTGGAAAAGATAAAGTTGGAAACCAAACGAGCCGTCTGTTATTGCAGGACAAAATATCGGGACGCCCTTTTTTGCCGCCTGGTATAGTATAGAATTCTCATCAGTTAGGCGCAGACCAATCTCGTAAAGAAGCTCTGAGACGCTCCACCGCGTTTTCTTTTTGTATAATTCTCCAAGTAGGGGTTGAAGCATCGCCTCAAGGTTTGCATAACTCTCGTTTTTTATCTCAAGGTTACCCACGCGGTTTATTCCCTGCTCGTGAAGCTCAACGTCATCAGAGTTAAAGCTTCCGATTGCAAATTTCTCACCTGACGCTTTCATGATATCTTCTTCAATAGCGCCAGCCGTTGTAACAATGATATGAGCCATATCAAGTCTTATTAACTGGGCAAAAAAGCCCCGAAGGCCTGATGTCACCATGTTTGAAGTGAACGTAAGAAAGATTTTAGCGTTCTCGCGCTTCATCTTGCAAAATACCTCTGATGCACGGTAGAGCTCAACACTCTGAAAGCCGACCTCGCCAAGACCGTCAACAAGCTCGGAGACCTTTATCCCGTCTTTCCATTCAAAATCAGATACGTATTCCATTTCCCTTCTAAAGATTTTCAAGCAAGAAGAAGTGCTATTTTTGAGTATTAAGCCTTTAAAATTAGTGTTTAGTCCGGATGCGATATTAAAATGCTAAAAAGTCCAAGCTACCAAAAAAGAATTAAGGGATTTGAGGTAGCTGGCCACCTAAATAAAAAAAGAAAGAATAAAACTTTAGACTCTAGGGGAAAACTAAAGAAATTTTACATTATCCGCGGAAAGTCAGAAGGCTGGATTGAGAAACAAGTGGGGCGGGATTTGCGTTCCAGACCACAAGGCGCAAATAGAAAGAACTCTTAAATGAAAATATTTAACAAAACCAGTGGGAAGTACATTTCAAAAGACGCAAAGGAGTGCAAGTCTATTCTTTCTCGCATGCGTGGCCTTATGCTTGCAAAAAAACCAAAGACCGTAGTTCTCATGAACCCGAAGATAAATATTGAAGGCGCGTCAATTCACATGTTTTTCATGCGCTTTCCAATCGATGTGATATGGGTCAATGAAAAAGGAACGGTAGTTGACGTCTTTAGGGCTGCAAAGCCGTGGGCTCTTAAAATATACCGCCCAAAACTCTCGGCAAAATATGTGGTAGAGAGTCCTATTGGTATGATTGATGCAAGCGAGACAAAAGAGGGCGACATAATAAAATTTAATTAAGAAAACGAGGTTTTATTCAAATAGCCTCAAAATACTTTGCAATGATTATATTCTCAAACCAAAAGTCAGCAGGAATCGCCCGGAGCGTCGCAAAAGAAACGGGAGCCGCGCTAGGGCAAATAGAAAAGAAAGTCTTTCCTGACGGCGAGATTTACATTCGCTTAATGACTCCAGTAAAAGGAAGCGATTGCGTCCTGATTTCCAGCACGCAAACTAACGATGATGTCATAGAACTTTTGCTCACACTTTCAGCCATTAAGGAAAACGGCGCAAAAAAGATAATCTGCGTCATGCCGCACATGGCTTACCAGCGCCAGGATCATGCCTTTAAGGAAGGCGAGGCAGTCTCTGCACGCATATTCCTTGATATGATTAAGACTTACGCCGACAAGATAATTGTAATCGACGCGCATTTCCTTGAGGATATTGGCGACATGGATTTTATGGGAATACCAGTTATGAATCTTGATGCATTTCCATTACTAGGCAAATACTTTGCCGAAAAGAAAGGCGCAGAAAACCTAATCATATTTTCACCTGATGCAGGCTCAAAAGCTTACGCCGATGCCGCAGGAAAAGCAGTCGGCTGCCCTTCAGACCACTTAATCAAAAAGCGCATTGACGGCGAAACTGTACAGATGCAGCCAAAAGAGCTTTGTGTTGATGGAAAAGACGCAGTAATCCTTGATGATATAATCGCAACGGGAGGCACCATGAAAAAGGCCGCAGAGATGCTTATTTCCCAAGGTGCAAAGTCTGTTTCGATGGGATGCGTTCACGGTGTCTTTGCAAAAGGAACTGACATTTTTGGCGACTTTGAAGTCGTTTCGACAGATTCGATTTTAGGGGAGCTCTCAAAAGTTCATGTTGCGCCGCTAATAGCAAAAGAGCTCTTATCTTAAAATAAAATTATCCAATAATGGAAAATAAAACTCTTGAGGATATTTTCCAGCTCAAAGAATATTCTCTTAGTTCTAAGGAAAAGGAAGAAGTTCTCTTGCCAATCATAAAAGAGGGCGTCAAAAGAGCCAGGAGAAACCCCCAAATAGACTCTTTTTTAGAAAAGGAATCATTTGATTCTGAAAAAATATCTTCCTTAAGTCAGATTCCTGGGGTACCTATACAGATGTTTAAGGATATTGACCTTTCGACTTGTGACAAAAAGGATATAATCCAGATACTAAAATCCAGTGGGACAACATCATCAGAACAAAGCAAAGTGCCGCTAAACCAAGAAACCTTAATCAATCAGGGGCGAGCTTTCCAGAGCAGTATCGTGAATTATTTTGGTTCTGAAAAACGCGTATTTCTTGTAATAGACCACAAAGGCATAATTGACCCAAAGCGTGAGATAACTTCACGGACAGCAATAGTCCGTGCGCCCTTAAGATATGCCAAAGAGACATATTTTCTCTTAAAAGAAACGGAGGATGGGAGATTAGTCTTGGACATGGACGTAATCAACGAGGTAATCAGAAAACACTCAAATGATGATATAATAGCATTCGGGTTTACTTACATTGTATGGAGCGTTTTTTATAAACAGGCAAAAGATGCAGGCATTTCCTTTAAATTTCCAAATCTCAAGCTTTTCCATGCGGGCGGTTGGAAAAAGCTCTCAGAAGAAAAAGTATCAAAAGAGGCGTTCTCAAAAGAGCTTGCGAGACTTTTTGGAATATCCTATAAGGAAGTTTGTGACTTTTACGGAATGGCAGAGCAAAACGGGGTAATCTTTATTGATTGTAAAGAAGGCAATAAACACGTGCCAAATTTTGCCAAGGTTATAATCCGGGACACACAGACATTAGAACCTGTACAAAAAGGCCAGACTGGGATAATTGAGATAATGAGTGCCCTTGGGACAAGTTATTATTCTCAGGCCATCCTGACAGAGGATTTGGGTGAATACCTTGGCGATGATGATTGTCCATGCGGTCGGCATGGCGAATACTTTAGATTCAAAGGAAGGCTCAAAAAAGCTCCTCTTCGTGGATGTGGAGATACCTTCAAGGAGAAAAAATAATAAACTGTTATTTTCTTTCAGGGAAAAAAGTAGAGAAACAAATTACAGATTTTAGCGAAATAGAAATTGTCTTAGAAAAGAATCGAAAAGACCTTTATAATATGGGTCTTGAAGGTGTCATAAAAATTCTCTCAGAACTATCAAAACATATTCTTTCCAACCAAGAACTTCTTCAGATAGGATACATGGAATATCTTTCAGATTGGTTAAGCGAAAAAAACCTTAGAGAAATTTGTAACAATAATTATGGCGTTAAAAATCCTTTTGAGCAAAGCCAAGATTTAAATGGTCTAAAAATTATTGCCGCACCAAGAGGTATTGCTAGTCATTGGGTCGCCGAGAACATACCGACTATTGCAATTTTCTCACTTGTCCAGGGACTTCTTTCACTTAATGCCAATGTTATGAAAGTTCCAAAAAATTCAGTACACCCAATCTGTTTAATTCTGGAAATACTCTCCGGAATTGAACTTGAGTTTAATGGAAAGAAACTTTTAGGTTCAGACCTGTCAAAAAATGTGGTTATCACAACATTTCCCAGTTCAGAGACTTTCGCAGGGAACTCACTTTCACAAATAGCTGATGTAAAGCTAATTTGGGGTGGCAAAGAAGCAGTGAGCTCAATTACCCAAATGCCACAAAAAGAGCATTGCGAGATTCTAACATTCGGACCAAAATACTCATTTGGCGTTTATGCTAAGGATGCAATAGAATCAAATCTTGAAGAGAATCTAAAAGGTTCTGCCTTAGACATCGTACTTTTTAATCAGATGGCATGCTCATCCCCACATGTCTTATTTTTTGAAAAGAGCAAGTATCCTTTGGATGAAATAGCCAACAAGCTAGCTGAGGCATTTGACTCCACACCTAAAAAATATTTTATGCCCCTAAATGATGAACTTGTATCAAAAATTATGAATAAACGGGGCGAATATCTTCTTGACAAAAAGAAGGTTATAAAAAAATCAAAGACTTTGGAATGGACAATTCTACTAGATAACAAGCTCTCCTTAGAAGAGCCGATAGCAGGTCGTTGCATTTTTCTAAAGGAAATAAACTCCATTTTGGATGTAATCCCACTAATCACGCATAAAGTTCAAACAATAAGTCTGGCGTGCCTAGATGACAAATTAACCAACAAATTCTTTAAGTGCGCAGCTTATGTGGGAGTAAGTCGTATAACTCCTCCCGGAAAGATGCTAGATTTCTATTCGCCATGGGATGGCATGATGCAAGTTTCAAGACTCGTCAGATGGGTAAGTCTAAAAAATTAGAATAATAGAGCATTATTTACTTTTTATTAATTTTAATATAGAATACACAATGTCAATTAATGATAAATTATTACCTTTATTAGAGAAAATCCATCTTGCAGGGTTTTTTGAGGAAAAGAATATCCCGCCCATTGCGTTTCCAATAGGAATGATTGTTCTTATCGGAATTATCGCATTTTTGTTATTTTCTGGCGGGTCATCTAATGTCATTTGTGGTGACGCTTTATGCGACTCTACAGAAAACTGTACAACTTGCCCTGAGGACTGTGGCAATTGCGCTGACAGTAAAAAAGAGTTTGAGGGCTTGCCTGCAACAAAAGAAGTAAGTGTAATTTTGACGGGCGCCCCCATACAATCCACACTTAGTGTTTCACTTCAGGATGATTCTGGAACGACTTTACAAGGCAAGACGGGTAAATCCTCTGAATTCACCTTCCAGATTCCAACTACCGCAAACGTTGTAAGGGCCATAGTAAAAAACCTAGATACTGGCAATGCAATCAATTCAGATTTTTTCTCTATCGAAGTTGGTGACCCCACAATTCCCGTAATGATTCCATCTGATTTTTTTGACCAGGGTCATGAAGAAACGGCAACGCTTATTGTGTCACTAAAAAACGCAAAAACGATGACGCCCATATCTGGCAAGATTTCAATTGTGCTACCCAGCGGCTCTTCTTATAGTGTGGTGGAGACTAAGCAGTCTACAGGCGGGGTTGCAAGTTTTTCTTTAGAACCAGGCACATATGCAGTCATTACAGAAGCAAGTGCTTACTCAAGTTATGACAACAGGAATAGCCCAGTTACCTTAAGCTCGGGTAGGACGCTTTCAATAACTGCCCCTATGGAACCTGTGACAAAGACAAGAACTATAAACTTTTGTGCAGGTCAAAACGCCCCGATTATCGCGGTGTATACTAGTTCAGGAACCTTACTCTCAGAACTTACAACAGATTCTTTTGGATGTGCCGAGTTTGAAATGGACGAGGGAACAACGGGTTATGCCAGAGCAATGGCCTTAGACCCCTCCTGCAGCTCATCTGATGCTATGTTTTCAGAAGATTCCTCAAACTCATTAGTAATCAGTGTAGTATGTGGAGACATGGTTTCGCAAATACGTGCAGAAGTCATAGGGCTTAACAATGAAGTGCTCACGGAAAACGCTACAGTAAACCTTTTTTATGAAGACGGAACACGCATAAGCGGAAGCGGGACGGCAGGCGCACTGATGCCCAACGGAACTGCTACAGAATATGTCCATGTCGACTCCACAGACACAGTATATTTTGTCGTTACAGGAGTTAATGGATACCTTGATTTTACCTCGAGAAAATACGAAGTGCTTCAGGGAGAAGCTAAGACTGTAAAACTTAATCTCATTGTCGCGCCAGAACCCAAACCCGAGATGGAATTCAGGGAGCTATATTTTCCAACAACGGCAATCGCAGGAAAAGAGTTTAAGGTCAGTTTCCAAAAAGCGCTTTGCAATGGAGAAGATGTCACGGCAACAGAAAACTTCAAGGTTTCTTTTACAGGAGGTAATTGCAGCATACTTGGGACAACGATAACTTATCTACCCTCAGTCTCTCATTTAGGAGAACAGACAATAGAGATATATAATAATGATAATGCAGACTGCATTGCACTAATAAAAAAGAACATAAGTGTTTTTGAAAGTGGTGAGAACCCCTTTGAAGTAATACCTTATGCCATCACGGGGTTAGACGCCCCAGTGACAGTGCCCTTTGCAATAACCTTTAACGGAACTCCAATACTAAATGATTTTGATTACATATTAAAAGCAAAGTACAGTGAGGGTGGGATTGCCCTTCCCGAAGAACCTTTATTGTCTGAAGCAGATGAATATTTATATACAAAAATTGATTCACCCTTTACTGGAGATCATGCTTTGGAGATAAATCTTAGCAAAGTAGTAGGCGATGTCTATTACGCAGGCTCTTTTGAGATAAGTAACATCAGAAGCTATCCCAGAAACCAAAAGATAAAAATAGAGAGTACAGTTAGCCCCAGGTTCCCTTATCCAACGGAAGGATTTTATGTTGCAATCAAATTACAAGCGGGATCATGGATAATAAAAGGCTTGGAAAACGTTTATGCAGAATTTTACAGTACGACTCAAAAAATGTACTGGAACCCGGCATCACAGATTTATTCTACCTCGTTTGAAGCACCCCTTAGCGAGGGCATATTTCCAGTGACCTTTAAGGTGGGTGGGGCGACTCTTGCTGAAGAGAACGTTTATGTCGCAAATACCGCCCTTGAACGCTCTTCTACGTGTGAAATAGCAAACTGTGCGGATATAAATGATGTCAGAGCATGCGTATACTCACACAACAAGCAGTCCATGCACACAACGCGTGAAGTGATAGGTTGTTTTGAAAATGGGTGGGGCACAGTACTTTCATCTGAAGAGTTTTCACTACTTCATTGTACGGAGGACAGTGCCTCAAAAGGTGATTGGAACAACAACTGCTATCTAGACACGACAGGGGAACTTAGCGACCGTGCGATATTGTCTGAAGCCTTGTCACGACTGTCTGAAGATGAGCTTTACAGTTATCTGGGCTGTGGGGATATGGACAATGACCTTGATGTGGATAAAGACGATTTAGTATGCCTTACAAACGTTGCTTCAGGCAAATGGTTTGGTGACACAGGTACTAGTTCAAATTCTGATATATGTTCCTCACAATTAATGGGTGGGTTTTGTTTTGATATCAAAACAAGCTCTGCAATCCCCGGTGATTTTAATAATGACAAGGATATCGATTCAGATGATATAGAACTAATGCAGGACATAATAAGGGCTGTTAGAAGTGGAGTCACACCACCTTCAAAATTACTTGCTTTTGCAGATTTTAATCAAGATAGGACAATAGGGCAAATCGATCTCGAGTGTCTTGAGAAATTTAAAAACGTCAATTTTGATTCCTATGAGGCATACGGACAACAGGTGTCGTTTATACCTTCAGAGTGTTTGGCTGTCTTTAACTTGGAATGTGGGAACAAAGGTGATATTAATGATGATGGTAAGATAGATGAAATAGACTTCACTATAATAAAACTAGCAGCAAATGGCCTTATATCAGAAGATGTAGTCGGAATTGAGTGTCTGGATGTGGATATAGATTCAAAAATAACTAAAGATGATGTTACGTGTCTAAGTGAATATTTCAACGGAGATATGGATGAGTGGATGCTTTGCCTTAATTGTGAAGAAAACTTACCTCCTGAGGCCTGGAGCACTCTTGAGATTTGCAATGACGGATATGACAACAACTGTGATAACCTAAAAGATTTAGAGGACCCGATGTGTTCCTGCATAAATTCGACTTCATGTGATATGGTTTACGACACAGATCGCGGAGTTAATGTTGGTGTTGAAGATGATAAGTACGAAGTATGTCGCAGCGTCTCATGGGATGATCATAAGGGGTACACATGGTATGAATTTCCGTTCCCTCCAGAATGTGAAAA
>Ga0208648_1000209_pt1 | contig 61356 bp, 60 predicted proteins | sample AntAceMetag02UKL_FD_184772 | JGI IMG/M metagenome (GOLD analysis project Ga0208648, IMG submission 184772) | Saline lake microbial communities from Ace Lake, Antarctica - Antarctic Ace Lake Metagenome 02UKL (SPAdes) (version 2) | ecosystem: Environmental > Aquatic > Non-marine Saline and...
TGGACTTTCAGCGATGACTATGCAGCGTGCAGCGAAGACTGCACGCATGTGGCCGAGTACCAGGCAGTCGGTGCTGCAGGTTGGGCAGCGCTTTCTGTCACCAGCGATGATGCACAGGGGTATGCTTTGGTTGCGCTGCCAATTGACAGTCTGCAAAACGCCACAACGTATGCCTTCCGGTTTTCAGTAACCGATTGTGCCAATCAGAGTGCGCAGTCGCAGACGTATTATTTTAGGGTGGCAACAGAAGATGATCCTCCCGCAATCGCCGCCGGTCCCTTTCTAGCGGCAGGCGCATGGACTGTGTTGCCGACAACATCTGAGAGCCCCATGGTACTGACTCAGAATGAAAACGTGCTGTGGACCTTCAGTGATGACTATGCAGCGTGCAGCGAAGACTGTATGCACATAGCCAAGTATCAAAAAGCTGGCGACAGTGAGTGGATCGATCTCACTGTAACCAGTGACTCAGCAGAGGGCTTTGCCTTAGTTTCGCTGCCCATTGAGCAGCTGAAAAACGCTACGTATGCCTTTCAGTTTTCGGTAACCGATTGTGCCGCTCAAACAACGTCGTCGGAAATATACTACTTTGAAGTTGATCGCCCGGATCAACCGCCTGAATTTCTTAGCGAACCCCGATGGGTAGCTCCTTGGACTGTGATATCTGCAGATGTTTCTGCTCCGGACAAATCGCAAAGTGAAAACGTGGTTTTCTATGCATATGATGATGATGCACAGACGTGCCAGCAAGACAGCCACTCGGAAACACTCTGGATGTATCGGCCAGTAGAGTTGCAGCAAGGCGAGGTTGTGCCATTGGGTGAGTGGAGCATTGAAATTCCATCGTGGTCATTCTTGTATTGGGTTTTGATTGAGGAACCGACTATAGCCGACACTGTCGGCCCTGGACTTTTCGAATTTAAAATAATCTTGACTGACTGTATAGGGCAAACGACTAATTCGGAAGATTTTTTTGGTAAACGCTACTACTTTCAGGTGGACTAAGTCAGTGTTTCACTTATAACCAAGTACGGATACAGGCAGGGCCGACCAGCGGCCCTGCCTTTTTATTGCGATGCAGCACAGGGGTATGCTTTGGTTGCGCTGCCGGTTTCCAGCCTGCAAAACGCTACAACGTATGCCTTCCGCTTTTCAGTAACCGATTGTGCTAATCAGAGTGTGCAGTCGCAGACATATTATTTTAAGGTTGAATAGATTCAGCAACAGGCAGGGGTGATCACAAACAAGACGCAGCCCGCAGGTTAAGGATAAGGACCTGAAGGAAGGCCTCATCGAAGAGGTTGTCAAGCACGTTATCCCTGCGGATATGATGGATGAAAATACAAAATTTTACCTTAACGCCACCGGACGTTTTGTGGCTGGCGGTCCTCAGGGTGATTGCGGACTTACCGGCTGTAAGATCATTGCCGATACCTATGGCGGTGTGGGGCGGCATGGTGGCGGTGCATTCTCCGGCAAGGATCCTTCCAAGGTTGACCGCTCAGCCTGCTACATGGCACGCTATGCTGCCAAGAATGTCATTGCTGTCGGTTTGGCAACACATTGTGAGGTTCAGCTTGCCTATGCTATCGGTGTTGCAAAGCCTGTTTCGATTATGGTCAACACGTTCGGCACCAGCGTTATAGCTCCTGATAAGATTGCAGCGCTTATGAGCGACACCTTTGATTTCCGTCCTGCGGAAATTGTCAAGCAGCTTAACCTTCTGCGTCCGGTGTACGCCCGGACCGCAGCCTACGGACATTTCGGCCGGGAAGAGGATGGATTTACTTGGGAAAAAACCGACAAAGCAGATATTCTGAAGGAAAAAGCTGGTATCTGATTTACTATCAGGTACGTTTTTCATATTGTTTACAAGCCCGGGCTTTTTTTGCGCATGAAACTTTGTCGTGTGCAGATGAGAGTGCCCATATCATGCGGTTTGTAGTGAACACTTTTCTAAAATTTAAAATTCACCTCGACCTGCAGGTTGTTCTCGTCATCACTGAAGCCCGTAAGCGGACGGCTGTAATAATAATTGGTCGCAAATCGAACATTATTCATCAACCCGTACGAGAATTTCAACACACAGGCTTCAGCGTTGGTCTCGCCGCCATAAGCATCAGCATTCGGGAACGTATCAAGCCATGCATCCCTCTCCAGGCGTTGGTAATGAACAGCGGTCTGCCACTGGCGTTTCTTTGAAACCTTCTCGTGGCCGAACTTAAACCCGACAATATATCCGTTATCCTTACTGCTGGTCGAGGTATTATTAACATATTCACTATACAGGGCGGCAAACGGTATCAGCGCAAGACCGGTTTTACCGCCCAGTTCGCCGGACACTACGACCGCGTCATAGTCCTTTGCCAGGGTATTGTCGGGGTTGCGCGTATTTGAGCCGCTTGAATACTCAAGTTCGTTGTCTTGAACATTCGAAAACTGATATACAGTGAGTGCGTTCTTGAAATATGCTTGCATTCCCAATGCAAGTTTATATCCTGGCTGCACAACCAACATGACCGGATCATCTGAATCATCTTTATATTCATCCAGAATCCAGAACCCGCTGTTCATAAAGAACTCAACTCCGCCCACCGTGTGATTCATAGACGCAGAAACACCTTCAGGCCTGATATCACTGTCCCAAAGAAAGGAGCCTCCAGGCAGCCAGAGCGGATTTTTAAACTTACCGCCTATAAGTTGCAGCCAGTCAAAAGGTTTGTAGGAAGCATAAGCATAATCAAGCCGGATATCAGGGCTGTCAAATGTATTGTTCATATCCTGATTTGTGCTGCGTGGGTTACTGCCGCCGGTAGCAATCCCAAAGCCCACGTCCACTTTTTCATTGACCTTGGTGACAAAGCCAAGACGCAGACGGTAGCGACCGCGATTCCGATCATTATTACCGTTTTCGCGGTCGGTGTACTGGTAGCGCAACCGAAAATCGCCCTTAAACTCTGTATTCCTAATCCAGGCCGGTAGTGCCTCTGCCAGCATAAAGGGTGCATCCTCACCGGTCATAAGTGCTTCACGCGTAGCTGCGATGGTTCCCTGGCGCTCCTTCTCAGCTGCAATGCGGGTTTCCTGTAAAATCTCCCCAGCATCCTGCTGGCTTAAGACACCACGTTCAACCAGCTTCTGCACCAGGATATCAACCTCACCCGCCATGGCCGAAGCCTGACATATGAGTAGCAGCATGCTAATTATAAATAGTGTCCATGTTTTCATATATTTCTCCATTGAGAGTGCCGGGTTTTTCAAATAGTTTGAACATTTTGAAGTTAATGCTTACTTTTTGGTCCGTATGCCATTCGCGTTTTGAAAAATCAATTGCTTTCACTATGGTGCCGTTAAATTTCAAACCCAGCTCCATAAAACTTCCTTTGTAGCGAATGGAGGTAATGGTCGCTGAAAGGCCACTGCTGTTTTGGTTAATAACGATGTCTTCAGGCCTTACAAGCAGAACCGTATCCTCCTTTGCATCCCGACAGGCCGGACTGTCGCCGACACGGCAATCGGTCCCCTTGACGAAAATCCCGTCCTTTCTTACCGTTGCGTCAATACTATTGATGTTTCCGATAAAGCTTGCCACAAATTTATTCTGCGGATTTTCGTATACCCGACGTGCGGTCCCGGTCTGTTCGATGTGCCCCTTATTAATGACGATAATTTTATCGGAAATATCCATGGCTTCATTTTGATCATGCGTCACAAAGATGCTGGTAACATCAAGTTTATCGTGCATCTGACGGAGCCAGCCTGCCAGACTTTCCCGTACCTTCAGATCCAGGGCACCGAACGGCTCATCCAATAGTAGGATTCCGGGTTCGGCAGCAAGGGAACGTGCCAGTGCAACCCGCTGACGCTGCCCGCCCGACAGCTGGTCAGGGTAGTGCTTTTCATACCCGTGGAGCTTAACGAGATCAACCAGGTATGCTACCCGCTCGGCAATTTGGCGTTTGGGTATCTTGAGCAGACTTAGAGCAAACCCGATATTTTCTCCAACCGTCATGTGTTTAAAGAGTGCGTAGTGCTGAAAAACAAACCCTACCCTTCTATCCCGCGCCGAAAGCGAATTGACATTACGACCGTTTAAAAAAACGCTTCCGGTATCGGGCTGTTCCAGGCCGGCTATAATCCGCAAAATCGTGCTTTTACCGCAGCCGCTTGGACCAAGCAGTGAAACGAGTTCACCTTTCTCCACGTCAAAGCTGACATTGTCTACGGCCAGGAATGCATCGAATTTTTTACTGATAGTGTGAACGTTTATAGACATAGTATTATTTTCTTTTTTGAATATATTGCATGATTACCAACGTAATAAACGATACGCTTGCCAAAACAACAGCGGCGGCAAAAGCTCCGCTGTAATCAAAGTTTGTAAACTGTTGGTGGGTAAAAAGGGTTGCTGTTTGGGTTTTGTTTATTATTGCCCCGCTGACCACCATGACTGCGCCAAATTCACCGATGGAGCGGGCTACCGTGAGTGTGATTCCGTAGACAAGTCCCCACTTTATAGACGGTAGGGTTACCTTCCAGAACGTTTGCCATTTTGTTGCTCCCAGAACAAATGCTGCCTCCTCCTGCTCCACGCCGTACTCCCGCAGAACGGGTACGACCTCTCTGACAACAAAGGGAAATGTGACGAACAGGGTGGCGATCATCATGCCTGGAAAGGCATAAATAATTTTGACTCCGTGTGCTTCAAACAGGCTGCCGATCCATCCGTAAGGCCCATACAGGGTAATAAACATAAATCCGGCAACAATCGGTGAGACGGCAAACGGCAGGTCGATGAGCCCGTTTAAAGCAAGTTTTCCTTTAAACTCTTGCCGTACCAGAACAATGGCAAGAACAATACCGAAAAAGGTATTAACCACCACTGCCCCGACCGTCAGCATCAGCGTTAAATAAAAGGAATGCAGGGCGTCCGGCCTGGTGATCGAAATAAGCCCTGAAAAAAGGCCGCTGGTGCAGGCTTCTTTTACGATCCCGTAAAGCGGCATCAAGATCAGCATACATACCCAGACAATAACGACAGTGACTAATGCAGTCTCCGCTGTTTTTTTCTTGGATCCGTATCCAAACGACTTAGGCGATTTCATGGCGACGGCTCCACTTTTGTAGACAGTGTATGGTAATCAGGATGAGAAACGAGATCAATAGAAGCACAAATGAAACGCTGGTTGCCCCCGCCCGGTTGTAGCTTTCCATTTCGCCGTATATATAGACAGGGGCTACAAGGGTTTTAAACGGAATGTTCCCCGCCACAATCACGACCGATCCGAACTCCCCCAAAGCGCGGCTCAGCGAAAGGGCCCCGCCTGTGAGGATGGATGGCAGAAGTGTCGGAAGAATTATCCGGACAAACACCTGTGGCGCGGTGGCCCCGAGCGTTTGAGCAGCCTCCTCCATGTCTCTTTCCATTTCTATGAGTACAGGCTGTACCGCGCGCACAACAAACGGGAAGGTGACAAAAAGAAGAGCCAGTACAATTCCCGGCTTGTTGAAAATAATTTCAATGTCACATTTCTGTAAAAATCCACCAATTATGCTGTTGGGCCCGTAAAAGGCAACCAGCATGATGCCGGTAACCACTGTTGGAATCGCAAAAGGCAAGTCGATAATCGCATTGATAACTTTTTTTAATGGAAAATCATAACGCACAAGGACCCATGCGGTTGCCGTCCCCGTAATAATGTTTATGAGAGCAATAATAAAAGCCAGAATCAGGGTAAGCCGTAACGAAGCTATGGCCTGGGGTAGGGTGATCTGGTGCCAGACGGTTCCCGCCCCTGATTGCAGTGCTTCATATGAAAGAGCACATACAGGCAAAATGATCAACAAACTGATATAACCCAGTGAAAGAGTTCTTAACAGCAGGTCGCCACTGGTTATTGTTTTATTGCGCATGGGAAAGTTCTTCCATTATTTTCGACCAGACTCCGTCTTGACCATAAATTTCAGCGCTTACAGCCCCCCATCCTCCCAGATACTCAACGGTGAACATGTATTTGGGAACAGGATATCGATCCTCAAACTCTCTGGCAACATTAGCCTCAACAGGCCGAAAGCCGTATTGCGCAAAAGCTGTCTGGGCGGTCCGGGTAAAAAGAAACCGCAGAAACTCCTCGGCAACTTCACGGTTCCCGTGTTTTTCGACATTTCTATCAACAATTGCCACGGGATTTTGAATAAGGATGGTCGCCTCGGGAAGAATATAGGGAAAGGATTTACCCTGCTTTTGTCGCAGCAGGGCTTCATTCTCATAGGTTACAAGGGCATCACCAATGCCGTTCTCAAAGGTGGTCACCGACATGCGGCCCGAGCTGTCCATAATACGGACTCTTTGTTGTATCGCTTTGAGAAGTTCACGCGCATGGGTTTTATTCTGTTTTCCCGTTGAAATCTCTGAGAGCTTCAGGCCTGCGCCGTATATGGCGTTAATGTCCCACATCGCACCTCCCGATGTTTTTGGATTGGGATACAACACATCAACATCCTTACGCCTCAAATCATGCCAGCCCGATATTTTTTTCGGATTGCCTGAACGGTAGGCGATAACCACCACCGAACATGTCACAAACCCGTCACCCGGAACTTTTTTCCAGTTATGGGTTATGAGGCCAACTTTCGACAGACGGTCGATGTCTTTTTCAAGGGAAAGAGCGGCAATATCGGCTTCAAATCCGGATTCAATTGCCCGGGATTGTGCTCCAGAAGCCGCATATGATTCTTCAAACCTGACCGTCTGCCCGGTTTTTTCTTTCCAATATGCTTGGAAGGCGGGCAGGATTTCCTTTTGATATGCATCTTTCGGAACAGTGTACGCGCCCAGGGTCAGGGTAACTTCATTTTTTGTTTTTCTTGCAGAGTCGGTACAGCCGGCCAGCAGATACAATGCCCCCAACAGTGCCATACATATTGTTATGCTTGCCTTCATTGGTTTTTCCTCCTAAGAAAAATAGTATGTTTACCCTCTTTAATTTTCAATCCTAAGACGCTACTCTATGCAAATGTATCGCAAACAATGTGCCATCTTTACGTTAACGAGTTACTTTGATCCGAATAAAGTTCTAAATAACTGTAATGCCTTATTAATATTAATATCGCGGCAGAAACAAGCAGTTGCCCCCTTGGTATGCCAACTAATTTTATATCTTAAACATGTTATATATGGTGGAATTGTAATTTAAATATGGTAGAATATATATTATATTTAACAGGAGATTTGCTATGAAAAAATTCCAGCCGGTCTTGCTTAGCGTGTGGCAGGAAGCCTGCAGGCATATTGAAATCAATGAACTGGTTCAAAAAATTGCCCCGATGTTACGAAACGACATACCGCTTGACCAGGTCATGATACGACGAATTGATCCGGCCGAGGCTTTTCTGGATACCGTGGCCTTGGGCTTTACCGATTCACGGCACATCCAGCCCCACACGCACAGCACGTACTCCAAAGAGGGTGTCAAAAAGCTGCTAAAATGGTGCATCCGGGGGCAAGTCTTTCACCACAGGGCTGATGACCCGACACAAACGCCCGCGCAGACCGTTCTTCCCACCGGGATCCGGCGGGATGCCCTTATCGGTCCCCTGGGAAACACGGAGGGATGCTGTGCGGTTCTGGTGCTAATCGCTGGCCCGAACGATTCCTTCAACCCTCGGCATCGAGACCTCGCACAGGCTCTTTTGGATCCTTTTTCGGTTGCCTATGAGAATGACAGCCGCCTTCACGAACTGACTGTTCTGAGAGAAACTGCGGAAGCGGACAAACGTTCCCTTCTCAGCCGCTTTGGTCGTAAGGAGCTTGGTGATAACATCATTGGTTTCGACGCAGGACTTCGTGTGGTCATGGAACGTGTAGAGCAGGTTTCCCACTTAAATGTGCCGGTACTCATTCTGGGTGAAACCGGGTCCGGTAAAGAGCTTATTGCACGTGCGGTTCACAAACGATCTCCTCGCTCCGCCAGTGCCTTTATTCGGGTCAACTGCGGAGCAATCCCGGCTGAGTTGATTGATTCACAACTATTCGGCCATGAGCGGGGTGCCTTTACCGGCGCCACCGAAACTCGTAAGGGATGGTTTGAGCGTGCTGACGGCGGAACTCTTTTTTTGGACGAAATAGGCGAGTTGCCTGCCGCAGCACAGGTGCGGCTGCTGCGCATACTTCAAGATGGCTGGCTTGAAAGAGTTGGCGGGCAGCGACCGATTCACGTAGACGCAAGAATTGTGGCCGCAACGCATTGCGACCTGGCCTCGGAGGTAACCAAAAAAAAATTTCGCGAGGATCTTTGGTACAGAATTTCAACATTTCCAATCAGGTTGCCGTCTTTGCGTGAGCGCCCTAAAGACATTCCGGAAATCGCACGGCACTTTGCTGAACGGGCGGCAACGCGTTTCGGGCTGTGCTGCGTGATGCCCACCCAGAACCAGATTCGGCTTTTGTCGTCCTACTACTGGCCGGGCAACGTACGCGAATTGGCTGCTGTAATTGATCGTGCAGCAATTCTTGGAAACGGATTGAAACTGGAGGTAGAAACTGCCCTTGGCGTTACGGAAAGCCCCTCAATACTAACACCACAATACGTTGACCGTGAGACCCCTGTGCAACCGTCAAGCATTTTGCCGCTTGAAGATACGATTAAAAAGCATATTGAGGCAGCACTGACAAAAACCAGAGGACGGGTTGAAGGACATGCCGGTGCAGCTGATCTTTTAAAGATCAATTCCAACACGCTACGTGCAAAAATGAAAAAGCTGCACATAGATTGGCGTCACTTTAAAAGCAGTTGACCCCCGTCCTTCTCTCTTGAAACCGTACTGTTCAAATGCTGAAAATGCCGGGTATTCAATCAGTCCTGCTCATACTTGTAGTCGGGTACTGAGTTTTTGTGGTTGCGCACAGGTTGGGTTTTGCCTTACGTTTATGAATTAGTGCACGGTAATGTAGGGTTGAGTCAGTTCAAGGCGTTGTTTTGTTTTTTAATGATTTGTACCCCGGCGCGCTTTTCATGGTGTGCATAAGCCCGGGAGGTTTGCCCGGGCTTTTTTTGCGTAAAAAATTAACTGTGCAAAGCGTCGTGCTTTGGCTATAAGAGAGTTTGGAAACTGGCAGGAGTGAAAATTGCTTGAGGGAGCATGGATATATGTGCGGTATTTGCGGAAAAATTAATTGCGGTTCAACGTGCGCGCCGGATCGAGGGCTGCTTGAGCGTATGTGTACTGCTGTGCAGCATCGCGGTCCGAATGACAGAGGTGTGCATGTTGCCGGGAGGGCAGGGCTGGGGCATTGCCGTCTGAGCATTATAGATCTATCTCCGGCCGGGCATCAGCCCATGTGCAACGAAGACCAGAGCGTGTGGATTGTGCATAACGGTGAGGTCTACAATTTTTCGGAGCTGCGCACGGAACTGGAGGCCAAGGGGCATCGTTTTCGCTCCAACACCGATACCGAAGTAATCGTACACCTGTATGAGGATCTGGGGCCGGAATGTGTGACGCGCCTGCGCGGCATGTTCGCATTTGCTATCTGGGATGAGCGCACACAGGAGTTGTTTTGTGCCCGTGACCGGGTTGGTAAAAAACCGCTGGTGTATGCCGAAATCGGAGGTGATTTTGTTTTTGCTTCTGAAATCAAGTCTCTTTTGGAGGATCCTGCTGTCAGCCGTGATCTGGATCATGCGGCCTTGCATCATTACCTGTCCTATCAGTATGTTCCCGGCCCGCAGACGATTTTTAAACAGATAAAAAAACTACCGCCTGCACACACCCTGAGTCTCAAGAACGGGCGGGTTTCAATTTGTCGCTACTGGGAGCTATCCTATGAACCTAAGGTAAGAGCCACGGATGAAAACGAGCTGATCGAGCGCTTCCGTGCTCTTTTTGAGGAGGCGGTACGTATCAGGCTCAGAAGCGATGTTCCTTTGGGCGCTTTTCTGAGCGGTGGGCTTGATTCCAGCGCTGTTGTCGCGCAGATGAGTGCTTGTATGGATCGTCCCGTGAAAACATTTGCAATCGGCTTTGATGACGCTGATTTTAACGAGTTGCAGTATGCGCGGCAGGTAGCCGAACTTTTCGGCTGTGAGCATACCGAATACGTTGTAAAGCCTGATGCGCTGCAGGTGCTGCCGTCAATCATTCGTCATTATGATGAACCCTATGCTGATCCTTCGTGCGTGCCGACCTGGTATGTGGCGCAGCTTACCCGCAAGCATGTTACCGTTGCGCTTAATGGCGACGGGGGGGATGAATCCTTTGCCGGTTATGAGCGTTACTATGCTAACCTGTTGGCCGCACGGGTGCCGGATTTTGCGTGCGCTCCGCTTCGCGCGTTTGCACGTTTTCTGCCGCATCGTCAGGCACGCTGGAGTCCGCTGCGCAGGGCGAAGCGTTTTCTGGGCGGGTTGCATGCTGATCCCGCGCAGCGCTATGTCGGCTGGCTGTGTTATTTTACCGGGGAAATGAAGCAGGAATTGTATACTCCGGACTTCGCGGCAGCGATTGGTACCTGTGACTCTGTTCAGCTGATGGCGGACGCGCTGCAGGGCTGCGGTGCTGTAGGCCTGCTTGACCGTACTCTGAGCGCTGATGTCAGCCTGTATCTGCCCTACGACCTTCTGGCAAAGGTTGATATCGCCTGCATGGCGCATGCCCTGGAAGCGCGCTCTCCGTTTTTGGATCATGAACTCATGGAGTTTGTCGCCCGCATGCCGCAGGAAATGAAACTGAAGGGCTCCGTATCAAAATACTGCCTTAAAAAAGCGTTTGCAAAGCAGCTGCCTCCTGAAATTCTGCATCGCAAAAAAATGGGTTTTGGCGTGCCCCTGCAGCGCTGGTTTCAGAATGAACTCAGGCAGCCCCTGCATGATGTGCTGCTTGACAGCCGTACAACCCAGCGCGGGTATTTTCGGCGCGCTGCCGTAGAAAAGCTTTTGCACGAGCATATGCATGCGCGCGCTGATCACAGCTACCGGCTCTGGGCCCTGTTCTATCTTGAGCTGTGGCACCGGGTGACGGTTGACCAGTCGGATGTGCTGGGGATATAAAAAAGACCAAAAACGCCAGAGGCTCCAGATCTATTTTCCCTTTACTGCTGCACACCCTGCATTTGAATATCCAGACAGCTCCCGCATGGTCTCAAGAGCCCGCAAACAGTAAGCTGCTTTTCTGATTGTAGCTTGAATACAGACCGTGTGAACTGCTTTTCCACTTGACTCATTCAGGGCGCCTGCTTATACTGATATTGTTTTGTATCACGATGGTTTTTGTGTAAAATCAGCCAGAGAAACGTGTTTTTTGTTGAATTTCCCCAAGGGGATTTTTTCTGTATTACCGCATTTCTCGTAGCCGTTTGTTTAAGCCTTTGAGTGCGTGTACGGGTGAATATCGGGAGGTTTTAGTTCGTATGTTCTGGGAAGAGAAGATCGAAACCATGCAGCAAGGTGATCTGCAGGCGTTGCAGCTCGAACGTTTGAAGAAAATAGCCGCAGATGCCGATCAGGCACCATTTTATAAAAATTTGTTTGTAAAGAACAAGTTTGATCCATCGACAATTCGAACACTGGATGATGTCCGGCGCATTCCGTTTACGACCAAGGAGGATTTGCGGGAGGCATGGCCCTACGGACTGCTTGCGGTTCCAAAAGATGAACTGGTCAGGATGCATTCATCCTCAGGCACAACCGGCAGGTCAACGGTGATCTTTCACACGGCCCGTGATCTTGATGCCTGGACCGATACGTTGTGCCGTTCCATGTACATGACCGGTATGCGTAAAGCGGACGTGTTTCAGAACATGATGACCTATGGCCTGTTTACAGGCGGGCTTGGATTTCATTACGGGGCTGAGCGATTAGGGGCCCTTACGATTCCTGTAGGTGCCGGTAACAGCAAGCGTCAGATACAGCTTATGCGGGATTTTGATACTACGGTTCTTCATATCATTCCCAGTTATGCCCTGCATCTCTCCGGGGTTTTTGAGGAACTCTCGGTAGATCCGCGACGGGACACCCGTTTGCGGATAGCCTTTTTGGGAGCCGAGCCGCATTCTGAAAAAACCCGTGGCAGGATTGAGGAATTTTACGGTCTGAAAGCCTTCAATTCCTATGGGCTTTCGGAAATGAATGGTCCCGGCGTGGCATTTGAGTGCCAGTGCCAGGCGGGCCTGCATGTCTGGGAGGATAATTTCCTGATGGAAATTATTGATCCTGACACACTTGAGCCGGTTGCCGACGGTGTTGAGGGCGAACTGGTGCTGACAACATTGAAGCGCGAAGGCATGCCGGTGTTGCGCTATCGCACAAAGGACCTTACGCACATCATTGCCGGACCCTGTGCTTGCGGAAGGACCCATCGCCGCATTGAGCGTATCACGGGTCGGACTGATGATATGCTCATTATCAAGGGTGTTAATATCTTCCCCGTTCAGATTGAAAAGAAGCTGATGGAAATTTCGGACGTTGGTAATAACTTTCAAATTATCCTTGAGCGCAAGGGATATAACGATCACATGATCGTCCGCGTCGAGGTTGTGAAGGAGTTGTTCTCCGGTGACTTAAAACAACTAGAATCTTTGCGTAAAAAAATTATGGAAGAGCTGCGCAGCGATATCTTGATAACCCCCCGTGTTGACCTGGTGGAGCCGAACACCTTGCCAAAAACAGAAGGAAAAGCTGTGCGTGTGATAGACAACCGCACGGATTGAACAGCCTTTGGAAGAATGGTTTTTTAACGAACTGCACGTATAAGGAGTGAGACAGATGCTTATCGTCATGGATAAAAGCGCTACCGATCCGCAAGTTGATGCAGTGATCAAGCTTATTGGCGACATGGGCTTCACGCCGGTGCCGGTGCCCGGAACGCAGCGTACCGCGATCGGTATTGTGGGCAATTCCGGCCCGCTTGACGCGGCGCCGTTTTTAGCGCTTGAGGGTGTCAAGGATGCCATTCATGTTTCCAAACCCTACAAAATGGTCTCGCGTGAGTTCAAGGCCGAGGATACGGTGATTGAGTTCGGAGATGTGAGCATCGGCGGCGGTAATCTGGTGGTTATGGCTGGACCTTGCGCGGTAGAGAGCCTTGAGCAGTGTTTGAAAACGGCGCGGTCGGTTAAGGCGGCCGGCGCGCATTTTTTCAGGGCCGGCGCGTATAAACCCCGCACTTCGCCTTATAGCTTTCAGGGTCTCGAAGAAAAAGGACTAGATATCTTGCGCGCGGTGCGTGAAGAAACGGGGCTTTTGATTGTGACTGAGGCTATTGATCATGAGAGTATTGCCCTGGTCGAGCAGGCTGCCGATATTGTGCAGATCGGTGCGCGCAATATGCAGAATTTCAGCCTGCTCAAACGCGCCGGCAGGAGCCCCAAGCCGATCTTGCTTAAGCGCGGCATGTCGGCAACCGTTGAGGAGTTGCTGATGGCGGCTGAGTATATTACATCGGAGGGCAATCAGCGCATTATTCTATGCGAGCGCGGTGTGCGCACTTTTGCCGATCATTCGCGCAACACACTTGATTTGAGCGCGATTCCGGCGGTGCAGGCGGTTAGTCACCTTCCCATTATTGTTGATCCCAGCCATGCTGCCGGGCGTCGCGACCAGGTGCTTCCCCTTTCCCGGGCTGCAGTGGGTGTCGGTGCGGCCGGCCTTATGGTGGAAGTGCATTGCGATCCGACCACAGCTCTTTCAGACGGCCCGCAGTCGCTGTACCCGGTGCAATTTGAGCAGTTGATGCGCGAAGTTACCGCATTGGCAGCGTTGGTTTCGCAGGTGTCGCGCTCATAATTGAGATTGCCGCCCCTGCTGATTATGGCGCAGCATTATTGGTTTCATGGCTGGTTGTGTGTTTGTTTTTTTTATTGACACACATGCGGCACCCTGACTATACTTGCTCCGCAAACGCTTACTGCTGAGTACTTTTACGAACTATTGATGGTTAAGGATATAGGCGCCATGACCGCATTTCAGATCTGTGTTCCGGCTAAAAATAAGCCCGGCATGCTTGCAGGCATCACTGCTACTTTTGCCCGTGCGAAGATCAACCTGCGAGCCATCACTATAACATCCTTTGGAGACAGCGGATTCTTTCATATGGTTGTTGATGATCCGCAGGAAGCCCATGCGGCGCTTAAAAACGCGGGGATCGAAAACCAGTTGAAGGAGGTTGTTGCCGTATTAATTGAGGATAAGCCTGGCAGCCTGAACCGGCTTGTGCAGCTTCTGTGCAGCAACGGCATCAATGTGGAGAATGCCTACGGATTCGTGCTTGAGAGTCACAAAAACGCGGTATTTGTGGTTGATGTTGATAAATTGGAAGAAACTCTTGTTTTGTTAGAAAAAGAGGAGTTTAAAACGCTTGACGCTGAAGCGCTTAATGCTATTGAGCCCTTTCACTATATGCAGTATTAAAGAGAATTGCAAAACAGCCGTTGCTGTTTTTTTATATATTACGTTTATACCGGCATTGGGGCTGCATAATAGTGCTGGTTGATGTCGTATTAAAACCCGACCGGGTCAACCAAATTTATTGGAGAAAAACGAATGATGAAAAAATTTCTGGCAATTTTCGGGCTTGTTGTTTGCATGGCGGTAGTTTACGGCTGTTCAAAATCAGCAAAAGAGGAAGTTGTTGAACCAGCAAAAGAGAAAGCTGTTGAACCAGCAAAAGACGATGTAATTACTCTATCATATAGCATTTTTTTCCCCCCAACCCATGCGCAAGGCATTGCCGGTGAAAACTGGGCGCGGGAGATTGAGAAAAGAACCGTTGGTCGTGTGAAAATTAATGTGTATGCAGGTGGTACGCTTGCAAAAGCGCCTGAGACCTATACTGCTGTAACAGGCGGTATTGCTGATATTGGTATGTCATGTTTTGCCTATACCCGTGGCCGTTTCCCGGTGATGGAGGCAGTTGACCTGCCGTTAGGCTATCCGGATGGCAAGGTCGCTACCATGGCCGCGAATGAATTTTATAAAAAAATGAAGCCTGCTGAACTGGATGACGTGAAGGTTCTGTATTTGCATGCACATGGCCCGGGTCTACTGCACACCAAAAAACCTGTCAAAACCATCGATGACATGAAGGGTCTGAAAGTACGTTCCACCGGTTTCAGTGCTAAGGTTGTTACAGCGCTGGGAGGAGTTCCGGTGGCCATGCCGCAGCCTGCCACGTATGAAGCTCTGCAAAAAGGGGTGGTTGATGGTACGTTTGCTCCGATAGAAACGCTTAAGGGTTGGAAGCAGGCAGAGGTTATAAAATATACCACTAATTGTCGTGATATCGGTTATACAACCGCCATGTTTGTGGTCATGAACAAACAGAAGTGGGCGCAGCTTCCCACAGATATTCAAAAGGTGTTTACCGAGGTCAGCGAGGAGTGGATTCGTGTTCAGGGTGAGACCTGGGACCGGGCTGATCAAGAGGGCCTTCTGTTTACGCGGGAATTGGGCAATGAGATTATTGAACTTGATCCAGAACAGAATGTGCTTTGGGTTGAGGCTGCTCAGCCGGTGTTGGATGAGTATATTGAAGGCATGAAGAAAAAGAATCTTCCCGGTGAGCAGGCTGTAGCTGAGCTTCAGGAGCTTATTAAAAATTCCGGGAAATAGGTTTTTACTTACAGAGGCGGTCTTAAGGCCGCCTCTGTATCGTTATTCCACGCACCCCGCCTTTTTGAAACATGCTGCTGACAATCACATGAAAAAAACCGAATTTTATATCGAAAAATCAGCGGACTTTTGTAATGCCGTTGCAGCCATTGCGGTTGTTGGGATGATGAGCGTCACCGCACTTGATGTTGCGATGCGGTTCTTCAGTATATCCCTTCCCGGGGCCTATGATGTGGTCAGCCTGCTGGGCGCAGTTGTGGTTGCGTTTGCACTGACGTATACGTCAATTCAGCGCGGGCATATCGCAGTTGATTTCGTTTATCAAAAGGTGCCGGAATCTTACCGGCCCTTTTTTGACATATTCAATGAGCTTGCAGGGTGCGTTTTCTTTGCGCTGTTGGCCTGGCAGTGTTTTGTGTCTGCCGTTGCGCTTAAAAGCGCCGGTGAGGTTTCGCTTACCATCCAAATTCCAATGTATCCGTTTGTGGCAGGCATCGGCCTGAACTGCGTGCTGCTGTCGTTATATTTGTTGTTGAATCTTGTACGAGCTTTCAAGGGGGTATTCAAGCAATGACCCCCACGGTAATTGGACTGCTCGGTCTTGCCCTGCTGGTGCTTCTGCTGTTTACGAGAATGCCGGTTGGTTTTCTTATGGCGATAATCGGTTTTGTGGGCTTTGGCTGGATTGTTTCTTTTGACGGTGCCCTGCGGCTGATTGCCAATGATGTATATTCCGTATTCTCGTCATATAACCTGACGGTAATACCGCTTTTTGTTTTTATGGGACAACTGGCGTTTCATTCCGGCATCAGCACCCGTCTTTTTGACGCGGCCTATAAGTGTACGGCCCGGCTGCCCGGTGGGCTCGCGATAGCCACTATCGGGGCCTGTGCCGGTTTTTCTGCTATCTGTGGTTCGACCAATGCCACAGCGGCGACGATGGCGGCAGCCACGCTGCCGGAGATGAAGCGCTATAATTACAAGCCCGGTCTTGCCACCGGGGTGGTCGCGGCCGGGGGCAGTCTCGGCATTCTTATTCCGCCGAGCGTTATATTCATTGTGTACGGCATTATGACCGAGCAGTCCATTGGCAAGCTTTTCCTGGCCGGAATCATCCCCGGCATTTTGCTGGCGCTGATGTTTGTTGCCGCGATTATTATCTGGGTAACGCTTAGGCCTGAGCTGGCGCCGCCCGGCCCCCGGACGACATTTAAAGAAAAAATACGTGCCCTTGCCGGCCTGGGCGAGACTCTTGTTCTTTTTGTGCTGGTCATGGGCGGTCTTTTTTCCGGGATTTTTACCCCCACGGAAGCGGGTGGTGTCGGTGCTTTCGGCACGCTGCTCATTGCACTTGTGCGTAGAAAGATTGACTGGCAGGGTTTCAAGAACGCCCTGAATGAAACAACGCGCATCTCATGCATGATTATGATGATTGTTGCCGGGGCCACGATTTTCAGTCATTTCCTGGCGGTGTCCCGGATTCCGTTTGATGCAGCGAACTGGATTGCAGGTCTTGACATGCATCGCAGCATGGTCATGCTGATAATTATACTGCTGTATGTCGTGGGCGGATGTTTTATCGACGCTTTGGCCCTGATCATGTTGACGACACCGATTTTTTTCCCGGTGATTATTAGCCTGGGTTATGATCCGATCTGGTTTGGGGTTTTGGTTGTTATGGTAACCCAGATTGGTGTTATTACACCACCTGTCGGCATTAATGTGTATGTTGTCAGCGGGGTCGCGCGCGACGTGCCGCTGCATGTGATTTTTAAGGGGGTCATTCCGCTTTTGATAGCGTTGATTGTTGCCACCTTGCTGTTGATTCCATTTCCGCAGATTGCGCTTTTTCTCCCGGGCCTTATGAAATAGATCGTACAAATAAGCTGTCAGAGCCTTTTTTGTTAATGCAGTTTCATGGGTCGCAAGAAATTACTATTCGCATATTTGGTTAAAAGTAGGGAGTGCTAATAATGAGCATAGCCGACATATATCAACGATTGCGTTCTGAGATACCTGCGCATGTTACAATCGTGCCTGCAGTTAAAACGCGCAGCGTGCAGGAAATGCTTGAAGTGATCGAAGCCGGAGCCACTGATCTGGGCCACAATTATGTGCAGGAGGCCGAGCAGGCGCGCCAGGCTTTGGGAAGCGCAGCTCAAAAGGTCAGGTGGCATTTGATCGGGCATCTGCAGACCAATAAAATCAATAAGGCCCTACAGGTTTTTGACGTCTTTCAGACTGTTGATTCGCTAGAGAAGGCTCGTGCGATTGATGTACGCGCAGCCAGGCTTGATCGTGTTGTGCCGGTATATATTGAGATTAATAGTGCTGCTGAAGCATCCAAGTCCGGCGTTGCCCCTGAGTTTGAGAAGCTTGCGGACCTTGCTCGCGGCATGTGTGCTTTTTCGCATGTACGTCTGGAGGGATTGATGACCATGGGCCCGCTGGGCGCGGATAAGGACTCATTGCGCATAGCTTTTAGAAAAACAAGGCATCTCTTTGATCAGTTGCGCGAGCTTGCAATACCCGGAGCATGTATTGAAACTCTTTCCATGGGAATGACTGATTCCTATCAGATAGCGATTGAAGAGGGCGCAACCATGGTGCGACCCGGCACAATTGTATTCGGTTCGCGTTGAAGAGCTTGCCGATCCCCAGCAAGCGTGCAAGCAGCAGTCGTAGGATGTTCTCTATCGCCCAGCCTGTTTTGAGCCTTTATTTTTTATAAAATGTTTTGACTGTGTCTTTTTTTTGAGACAGATGGCGGTTAAATCTATCGGTTTTAAAAAATAAGCAAAAACAATACCTTGAAGCTTAGGATTGCTTTTGTGACCTAAAAATGATAATTAGACGCTGTGTATTGCGGAATCATAGGCAGTGGCTAACTCGTTAACTATCTGGAAAAGCTTTATTTTTTTGTTTGAGTCATTGGTATGTATATTGCTTTAGAATAGGCTTATAATAATAGAAATCAATTCCGCAAAAAGTTTTTGATGGATAGTGTAAATATATCGTCTTATGTTATAATAATAGAAATCAATATCGTAAACAGTTTTTGAAGGAGGATGTATGAAGACATTAAAGGTTGGGATATTGTTTTTGATGGTGTGTTTGCTGGCGGGTAGTGCATTTGCTGATGACTATGACAATTGCTCGAGCGTTCCCTTGGTGGAGGCAGAGGATGCCATGGTCGGTGATAGCGAGGTAACCGTAACGACGGTGCTTCAGTCCTGGACCTCAGGCCAGGTCAATAATCCACAGTTTTATTATGAATTTGAGCCTGTTGGAATAACGCCCGAGACCGGATTTATTTTCTATCCCGGTGGTACTGTTTCGGCAGCAGCTTACGCGCCAATGGCGCGTGAGATTGCAAAGGCGGGCTTTTTTGTAGCGCTTGTCCCCATGCCGGATTGTTTGGCTATCTATGGAATTGGCCGTGCTGATGCGGTTATCAACAATAACCCCGGCATAAATACCTGGGCAATCGGTGGACATTCTTTTGGAGGTGTGGCTGCCTGTTGGTATTTAAATGATGGTAGTGAGAAATTTGCAAACGAAACAGATATCAGCGGGCTTGTTTTGTGGGCTTCTAACCCTGCTGGACCGATGACCTATACGCCGGATAAGGTCATCTCCATTTGGGCCACAGATGACCCGCTGACAACTGAGCAGGAGATTCTTGCTGCAGCACCGGATTTGCCTGCTGATACATATTATGTCGAACTTAAGGGCGCTAATCATACACAGTTTGGCTGGTATGGTCTGGATAACACAGATTATGATTACCTGACCGTGAGTTCTACTACTGATGTTCTCGCTGATATCAGCCGGCAGGAGCAGCAGGATCTGATTGTCAGCTACACTGTTAATTTTTTGGATTCACTGACTCCCAACACGCTCAATATCCCGGCTGCAGAAGCTCAGGTAACAGCTGATGACGGTTCGACCTGGGAGAGGGTTTCCCTGCATGGTTTTGCTGACATCAACAACACTGACATCGTCGCGTTGACGCCGTATAACGGTAATCTATACGCGTTGACTCGTAATGATGTGAGTGGCTTTGAACTCTGGAAAACAGACCCGGCCCAGGGCTGGCAGCGTATTCATGTGCAGGGTTTTACGGATCAAAATAATTATTATGGTTATCTTCAGTATTTTACAGGTTTTTCTGTGCCAGGCTGGTACGGTCCCGAAACGTATAAATTTAACCCCAACATGAATATCTGGGCCGACATGATTGAGTTTCAAGGTCATCTGTATGTGGCGGTTTCAACCGGGCATCAGGGCTCAGCGCTTTTTGGCTCAAGGGGAGCTCTTATATGGCGCACTGACGGCGTAGCATGGGAGCCGGTCATCGGCGGTCATGAGCCGGTTGCAGAGGGTACGCTGAGCGCTATTTCAAGCTGTGGCGATACGGGTGATGTTACCGAAACGGCTGTTTTTACTGACAGTACACCAGGTTGGGAGGCGACTGCCAACCTGACCAGCTGTATTATCGAGGTTGAATCTGAGTTCACTGAATTGACACACGGCATAGCAGGGGGTGATCCTGTTCCGGCCAAGCGTCTATTTAAAATTGTTTCAAATACTGAAAATACTCTGACGGTACAGCAAAATGAGGATTCTAAAACAGATGAAATCACCCGCTGTGATGAATATCTCGACGGTGGATTTGATCTGGGACGACCGAAAAATAATCTTTCGGGGTTTGAAACCGGAGCGGCCTATACTATCTCCTGTGGTGCTCACAGTCAGGGGTTTGGTGATCCGTGGAATAAATCGATCATTGATTTTGAAATTTTAAATGATGAGCTCTTTGCCTCAATCGGACTCAACTATGTACAGGGCGCTCGGGTAATGAGAACTTCTGACGGCTTGAACTGGGAGGCAGATTCACCCTATAGTTTTGGTAATATCCACGGTATTGACTGGAACACTGGTTTAGACCTTGACGTATGTCCGGATCAGGATGGCAAATATACCACAAGAGATGTACCGGTAAGTTCAAGCGCAACGAAAATGGTCAAAACAAGCGTTGCCGGTCAGGAGACTTTGTTTATTGGTGGTACCGGTACAGCTGGATGCAATGGTCGCGGTGCTCGTATTTATCGCCGTGAAGGAGATGTAGAAGCCGCAGCATTGGGAAGACGGTGGACTCCGATTGTTGATGTGCTCGTAGATGAAAATGCCGAGGGAACAAACGAAAACGGGTTTGGTTATGATAGTGCTAATCCCAATACTGGCGACCCCGATTTTTTCTATAGTGCTTTTCAGGCCTGGAGCTGGGCTGAATATGATAATAACCTGTTAGTTGGTGTCGCCAAACTGGAAGCTGGCGGTATGATTTATTCTACTCCCGGTTCTTTAGTAGAGGAAGATGGCGCCTGGGCGTTCAGCGTGGGCGGACAAAGCGCAGACCGCTTGCCGGATTCGGAGACTGGCATTGCGGATTCATCTCCTGATCCTACATTTAACGGTTTTGGCGATGCGCTCAATACAGGAATGTATTTGTATAACTATAACGATACCGTGTATGCAGGAACGATGGTGACCAATTTGAGTTCATACACGGCCAACCCGCTCAATGGCGCTGATTTGTGGAAGGGCACGGGCGATGGGGACAACATTAGCTGGAGTCGTGTGGTTGGTGATGGGTTTGGTGATGCGACAGTATTGCAGTTTCAGGCCTTTGCGGATTATGCAGCAAAGATGTACATGGTTGCATCAACCGTGAACCCTTCGGATTTCCCCGGTCAGGAACCCGATAATGCAACCGGTTCGCTTGTGTATCGTCTTGCTGAAGAGGCTCCTGAATGTCTGGTTGATAGTGATTGCTCCGTTGGTGAAGAATGTGTGGAGGGTGTGTGTGAAGCTATTCCAGACGCTTCGCCCACAATCACCGCAGGTCCGTATCTGGCAGCAGGTAGATGGCCGGTTTTGCCGACGACATCATCATCTGAGAGCCCGATGTATTTGCACCAGAATTACAATGTTTTATGGTTTTTCAGTGATGATTATGCCTCTTGCCCGGGCGAACCCTGCACGCATATAGCCGAGTATCAGGCTGTTGATGCTGCAGGCTGGACAACGCTTTCGGTTACCAGCGACGATGATCAGGGGTATGCTTTTGTTGCATTGCCGGTAGAGAGCCTGATAAATGCCTCAACGTATGCCTTTCGGTTTTTGGTAACCGATTGTGTTGATCAGAGTGCACAGTCACAGACATATTATTTCAGGGTTGCAGTTACGGATGCTCCTCCGGTTATTGAAAACGGCCCGTTTCTGGCAGCCGGTACGTGGCCGATGTTGCCGAGAGCTGAATCAAACGCTTTTGTCCTGAATAAAAATTATAACGTTTTGTGGACCTTCAGTGATGATTATGCATCGTGCAGTGGAGATTGCACACACCGGGCCCGGTATAGAAAGCTTGGTGAGGAGGAATGGACATGGCTTACCCCGAGCGAAGGTTTATTCGGGGAAACTTCGTATGCATCTGTTACGCTGCCTATTGTTAGTTCTAGTTTGACGGCCGGCACGTATATGTTTCGATTTGATGTAGCGGATTGTGTTTCTCAGTATACGTATGCGCCGAGTTACTATTATTTCAAGGTTGAATAAGGTACATAGAAAAACAGCATAAAGGGATGTACCACAGGCAGGGCCGCTTAGCGGCCCTGCTTTTTTTTTGCAGCCTGTTGTGGTATTGCTATTGGGTGTACTCAAAATTTTGTAATGGAGGTAAGGTATGGACTACGCAAGCCTGCAACAAGCTGAGCGGGAATATAACCAAAAACTTGAAATTGATTTTGTGAATATGCTTAAGGGTACGGTGCGTCACCCCGATCAGGATGAAATGCGTTTGCGCCTGATAAAATTTCTTCGCAATAATGCTATTGGAACCCTCTCGACTTGTTATGATGATCTGCCGCGTGCCACACCGGTACGCTATAAAAGTAAGGATGTTGATATCTATATTTTAACAGAGGGCGGGGGCAAGATTTTTAACATTCGTCGCAACCCGTCGGTGTCTTTTAGCGTACACGGTCGCTACGCCGGATTTACAACCTGCCGCTGTGCGCAACTGTGGGGCCAAGCTGGTATTATTGAGCAGCATGACGCTGATTATGTTCGGGCCTATGGTATTATGGGACTTGGAAAACGCCCGGATCTGAATACGGTTGATCTTAAAGCCGTGCAGGCCAGCATGTGCATCATTAAAATTGTGCCGCAGCGTGCCCGGATTTTAAATCTCCCGGTAGGCATTTTAAACGCAGAAATATCGTTTACATAAGATTTACTTGACATATTTTGACCGCATACTATTTTCTATTTTTGTGCCTTGTTTAGATAATGTAACAAGTTTTGGAGGAATACATGCAGTCTGATATTCAGGAAATCACACGGGAAGTTGAGCACTACAGCCGCTTGACCGCGGGCATCGCCGCCGAGGTAAAAAAAGTAATCGTTGGGCAGGACTATGTAGTTGAGCGCTTGTTGATCGGTCTGCTTGCCGATGGCCATATTTTGCTGGAGGGTGTTCCCGGCCTGGCGAAAACTACGGCGGTTAAAGCCCTTGCAGCCGCGCTCAAGACCGGGTTCCAGCGCATTCAGTTTACGCCGGATTTATTGCCGGCAGATCTGATCGGCACACAGATGTATGAGCCCAGAAGCGCTGAGTTTACCATTAAGAAAGGGCCTCTTTTTTCAAATATTATCCTGGCTGATGAAATAAACCGGGCGCCGGCCAAGGTGCAGAGCGCGTTGCTTGAAGCCATGCAGGAACGTCAGGTCACGATCGGAGAGACAACGTTTGGTCTTGGTGATCCGTTTTTGGTAATGGCCACCCAGAATCCTATAGAGCAGGAAGGTACCTACCCGCTGCCTGAAGCCCAAGTGGACCGCTTTATGTTGAAGCTGCGCATCAATTATCCCAACAAAGCCGAAGAGAGGGAAATTATCAAGCGCCAGAGCAGCGCTGCGGCAGCTGTGCTGCCTGTTGCCACTCCGGAAGATATTATTGCAGCGCGAGCCGTGGTTGAGAAAATTTACCTTGATGATAAGCTTCTGGACTACATTGTTGAGCTTGTCTTTGCTACTCGCGAGCCGAAAGTGCCCGGCATTAATATTGATAATTTAATTCATTTTGGTGCCTCTCCGCGTGCCTCTATCTCCATGACACGTGCGGCGCGGGCGTATGCTTTTTTGCAGGGACGCGGTTATGTCATACCGCAGGATATAAAGTCAATCGGATTGGACGTGCTGCGTCATCGTATTCTGCTGAGCTATGAGGCGGAGGCCGAGGACTTAACCTCAGACGATATCATTCTGAAGATTTTTGAGAATGTGGAAGTGCCCTAAGCGCGCGAACGCGCTGCGGTGCAACCCGCCTCGGTCTGATGCCTCAACCGCTCTACCTTTCGACAACCCGGTGTGCAGTAATGGTCTCAAAAGAGATTTTTCAGAAGATAAGAAAAATTCATATTCACGCCAACCATATCGTTAATGCTATGTTTGCCGGTGAGTACGAGAGCGCTTTCCGCGGGCGTGGCATGCAGTTCGAGGAAGTGCGTGAGTATTCCCCCGGCGATGATGTGCGTGATATTGACTGGAATGTGACCGCTCGTTTTGGTCATCCCTTTGTCAAGGTCTATCGTGAAGAGCGTGAGTTGACGATCATGCTATTGGTTGATGTCAGCTCTTCCTGTTTTTTTGGAACTCAGCAACAGTACAAGCAGGAATTGGCCGCGGAGATTGCTTCCGTGCTGGCATTCGCTGCGACTAAAAATAATGACAAGGTCGGTCTGATTATTTTTAGTGATCATATTGAAAAATGTATTCCACCGAAAAAGGGTAAAAATCATGTGTGGCGCGTTATACGGGAGGTGCTTGATCACAGGGCTCTTTCAATTCGCACAGACATACCGGCAGCACTTAATTACCTGAACAAAATCATGCGGCGCAAAACAGCGGTATTTCTTATCTCTGATTTTATCGCGTCCGACTATGAAAAGGCCCTTCGTAGTACCGCAAAAAAACATGACCTGATCGCGGTTAGCATTACAGACCCGCGAGAGCTGGAACTCCCGAACACTGGCATGGTTGATGTCCAGGATGCTGAAACCGGTGCGAACATGCTGGTCGATACCTCAAGTGCCGGTGTGCGTGCCGGCTACCGGCGGCTGGCTGAGGAAATACGCCACGAGCGGCAAGTCCTGTTTCGCTCATCAGGGATTGACTGTATTGAGATTTCCACCGATCGGCCCTTTATTGACCCGATTCTGAAATTTTTTCGCATGCGGGAGAAACGTCAGTGAAACCGGGAATAACGATACAGATCACGGACTGCTGCCGGGTTTGGAAAACAGATTATGCCGGTGAATGCATGACGCGGTTTCAGGGTGCATATCAGTGTCGGTATTGGCAAAAATTGGCAGGGGGCCTCTCGTGAGCAGGTTGCTTGTGTTTGTGTTGGTTCTGCTGGCGGCCTGTACTGTCGGCCAAGCTCCTCCTGATGCCGATAACCGGACCGAAGAGTCTTCCGGTATTGTAATCAGCGCCCAGACAGACCGTACCGTTGCCGCCCTGGATGAGACGATTCGTTTTACCCTGCGTGCCACCTTTCCGCCGCACATACAGTTGCATCTGCCGGAAGTTGGCGATCTGATCGCCGGCCTGCGCATTGTTGATTTCGGTGAAACAGGCCCCAGTCCGATCGACAACCGTCTTGTTTTTGAAAAATGGGTTGATTTGCGAGCGGATCTTAGCGGGGCCTATATTATACCGTCAATGACAGTACGCGCAGTTGATCATGATGTAACCCGGGAGATTGAAACGCCGCAGATCTTTATAAAGGTCGGTGCGCACAGTGCCCATTTCGACAATGCAACCATGCAGGATATAATCGATATCAAGGTGCCGGTCGTTCTCCCGCGGGATCTCAAGCCCTTTATCCTGGGCAGTGTTATAGCTATCGCTTTGATTATGTTCGCCCTGTTTGTTTGGCTGTACCTGCGCAAACGCCGGGCTGTGGCCACGGCAGTACCGAAGCCGGCGCATGTGCTGGCCTATGAGCAGTTGGAGCAGCTCGAGAGCGAAGGTCTGGTGGAAAAAGGCATTGTGCATGAGTATTATTTTCAGCTTTCGGATATTTTTCGTCATTACCTGCAAAACCGTTTTGTTATCTCTGCGGTTGAGCAAACAACGCAGGAGCTGTTGCGATCTATTACGGGACTGTCTGATATGTCCGTCGTCGTTAAAAATCATACCCGGAGTTTTCTGCTGCATGCCGATCTGGTCAAGTTTGCCAAATATCGCCCGGAGAAAGCCGTTATTCAACACACTCGGCAGCAGGTGCACGACATTATCGATCAAACCCGGCGGGAACCTCAGGTCATTGAGCACCAGTTGCCCGAAGATAGTATGCATGCAGGGGGCCGGCAATGATGCGTTTTGAAGATCCCTGGGTTCTGGCGCTTCTGGCAGTAATTCCTTTTATGCTGCTGTATGGCTGGCGACAATTTGGAAATGCGCATATCCGTTTTTCTTCGCTGACTGTGCTGTCAAGGCTTCCGCAACCAGCCTCGGTTTCGCTGCGTCGTGTTGTGCCGCTGCTGCGCTGTATAGCCGCAGCCCTGATAATACTGGCCCTTGCCAGGCCGCAGTCTGGCGTGAAGTCTGTTGAGGTAAAAAACACCGGCGTAGATATTATGCTGTGTCTTGACAGTTCCGGCAGCATGCGGGCGCTTGATTTTACCACGGACGGTAAGCGCGATACGCGCATGGCTGCGGTTAAAAGCGTGGTGAGTGAATTTGTGCAGGGCCGCGAACATGACCGTATCGGCATGGTTGTTTTTGGAGAGGAGGCCTTTACTCAGTGTCCGCTGACGCTTGACTATGGTGTGTTGCTGAGCCTGCTGGATACTTTGGAAGTTGGTATGGCCGGAGATGCCACTGCCATTGGTACGGCCCTGGGTGTGTGTGTTAAGCGTTTTAAGGATATTGAATCAGCGTCCCGGGTGGTTATTTTGCTCACCGACGGTGTTAATACTGCCGGGGCCATTACGCCGCTTACCGCGGCCCGTCTGGCCCAAAGCTTTGGCATTAAGGTATACACTATCGGAGTTGGTTCCGAAGGCAAAGCTCCCTTTCAGGTTGATTCCCTTTTTGGCAAACAGTATGTGTACGTTGAGGCTGATCTTGACGAAGATACGCTGCGCCATATCGCCCGGTTGACCGACGGGCAGTATTTTCGAGCGACCGATACCGAGGCCTTGCGTGAGATTTACCGGCAGATTGATGCGATGGAAAAAACCGAGGTAGAGGTAAAAGAGTACACAGAATATAATGAACTTTTTTTATGGTTCCTTCTGCCCGCGCTGTTTTTATTGCTACTGGAGATTGGGCTGGCGAATACGCGTTTTATGAAAATACCCTGATCGAGGGTATGCGGCTGCACATCCTGCAGCACGATTTTGAGAGCACGACAAAGATGCAATTCGGGAATTTTCATTTTTTGTTGTTATTGTGGCTGGTTCCAGCCCTGGTGTTTTTTTACGTGTATGCCGGGATGCGTCGCCAGCGTCGTATCCGAATTTTTTGCGGCAATTTGCATGAACGTTTGAACTCATCGCTGCTGCGCGGTCGGCGGCGGTTGAAAGCGGTGCTGATAGTGTTGTCGATTGTGCTGCTGGTTACGGCCATCTCGCGTCCCCGGTGGGGTTATCAATGGGAGGATATTAAGCGGGTGGGTGTTGATATTATTGTTGGCGTAGATGTTTCCCGAAGCATGCTGGCTGAAGATATATCACCCAGCCGCTTGGCTCGTGCTCAGCGTAAGCTTAAGGATTTTACCGGCATGCTTGACGGTGACCGCGTCGGACTGGTTGCCTTTGCCGGTAGCAGTTTTCTACAGTGTCCGCTAACGCTTGATTATGGCGCGTTCAGTATGTTCCTTGACTATCTTTCGCCTGATATGATCCCGGTACCCGGAACAGATTTGGCCGCAGCTATTCGTACAGCAACCCGGGCATTCAATCGCCGTGAGCGTACATCAAAGGCTTTGATCCTGATAACGGACGGTGAAAATCACGGGGGTGATGTTATGCAGGCAGCACAGGAGGCTGGTCGCGAAGGTGTGAGGATCTTTGTGATCGGAATCGGCACGCCCGACGGCACACCCGTACCGGCTGTTGACGGCAAAGGCGGTTTTCTGCAGGACCGCAACGGCAACCTTGTTTTGAGCAGGCTGGATGAGAAGACCCTGCAGAAAATAGCCCTTGAAACAGGTGGTGCCTATGTGCGCTCAGTCACGGGAGATCTGGATCTTGAAACCATATATCATGGCGCCATCAAAAAAGATATTGAGCAGAAAGAACTGAGCGCAACCCGCAGGAAGCGCTGGGAAGAGCGTTTTCAATGGTTTGCAGCGCTGGGGCTGCTGTGTCTTCTGGCGGAGTTTTTTGTCCGGGAAAACCGTCGTGATCGCAGGGCAGCTTCGGATGACACCTCACGTGCCTGATTCCCGTTTGTTTTGCTATTTTGTATCTGCTATACTTTTCTTAATTGCACGGCTCGCAGCATACCATTCCGCACGGAGAGTATCAGGCGGTTTAGCCCGGAATATGGGTGGGGTTTGATACCGGGCTTTTTAAGAAAATGTTTGCGGTATGCGTTGTGTGCAGTTGCGAACAGGTTGATACCTCTCTTGAGGGCGCGTTTGCCCGCCTATGAGCGGCTGTGGCGCTTATCATGTATACAGGCACCATATGAATATGCCCGTCGTCCCTGAATTAACCGACCTTTTTATTCGATTCGGAATCGCGCTCGCACTGGGGCTGTTTATCGGTTTTGAACGTGAGAAGGAAAAGCATGAAACCTTCGCCGGGATTCGCACCTTTCCGCTTATATCGCTTTTGGGGTGTACTGCCGCGTTGATCAATGACCGCTATGTGTCAGGTGCTTTTGCGGTTTGTTTTGTTACGCTTTCGGCAATGATTATCACCGCCTATTTTTTTTCGGGACGTCAGGAAAAATCGACCGGTATTACAACCGCAGTGGCCACGTACCTCTGTTTTTTGTTTGGTGCGCTGGTTTGGTGGCAGCTGACGGCCCTTGCTGCCGCGCTTGCTGTTGTAACCGTTTTGCTGCTTGCAACCAAAAAGCCGTTGGAAGGGTTGTCGAAAAAAATCGAGGGCCCCGAGATTGCGGCCCTCCTGCAGTTCGGCGTTATTACTCTGATCATCCTGCCGATTTTGCCAAACCAGACCTTCGGTCCTTTAGATGTAATTAATCCTTACACCATCTGGTTGATGGTCGTATTGATTTCCGGCATCAATTTTGTAGGTTACATTCTTATTAAAACGCTTGGGGCCCGGCAGGGAATTGGTCTGGCTGGTTTGTTGGGCGGTGTGGCTTCCAGTACCGCGTTGACCCTGGGCTTTAGCCGTCGCAGTCGGAGTGAGACCGGGTTGATTCCGGAATTTTCGTTTGCGATTGTTGTGGCGTCGGTCGTGATGTTTGGTCGTGTTCTGGTTGAGGTTTTTGCTGTACATCCTGCTGTCGGCCGGCTGCTTTTACTGCCGCTGGGTTGTGCCGGGGGAGCCGGGTTGTTGTGCTGTGTTGTGCTGTGGTTTCTGCGGAGCTCATCCAGCCGTTCGGAGGTATCCGGGCAGCACGTTACCGCGCGCAATCCGTTTGAATTGTGGCCTGCGATCTGGTTCGGGCTGCTTTTCGGCGTTATTTTGTTTGTAGCCCGGGCCGGTCAGGTATATTTCGGCACCGCCGGTATCTATGTTTCAAGCATTGTGACCGGTTTTGCCGATGTTGATCCGATCGCGTTGTCGCTTTCAAACCTGGCCCGCGCAGATCTTGATGTAACCATTGCCGCCCGCGGCATTACGCTCGCGGCTCTTGCTAATACGTTTGTTAAGATGCTGATTACCCTTGTCGGCGGGATCGCGTTGTTCAGGTATTGTTTTCCCATTTTTGCCGTTATGATCGCGACCGGGCTGGTTGTGTCGTTTGTGATTATGTAGGATATCCTGCTACGAGTATGAAGCGGGATCCAGCTGCGCTACCCAGCTAAACCACCAATACTTACATCTCCGGGCAGACGTCAGCGTGCCTGAATATCCACTGCCCCGGCATCCTGTTCGGGAATGCCTGCCTGTGGGGACTCAATTTTTACGAGCTGAGCAGTAAAACTGCCTACTGCAATTTTACTTTTAAGCATCACGGGAATACGGCGCTCATCAGCTGTAACCCATATTTGCAGCCGCGCATCGGATTTTTTTTCAAAAACATTTTTGACCTGACTTAAGTCGGGCTCAACCAGCCAAGTATCCCATAGCTGCCCGCCGCTGCGCACGGTCTGTCTGCCGTGAACCCTCGCAACAGCGGTCAAGCAGCGTTTGCGGTCCGTCACTGGTCGCGAAAACTCAAGGTTTTCGTGCAACTCCTGAATGCGAAAAAAATAAAATATTGACAGGGGGTCAAAGGCATCAGCCTTGAGTTCCACCGTTCGTTTTTTTTCATTTTTAACGGAGTATGCCATGTTTGCTTCCCAGTCAAAGGTAATGGAAACATTTTTTGTTGTTGATCGTTTGCGCTTGTTCTCAGTGTAGCGAAGCGCGCGTGTCATGTCCTCCGTGGCCCAGGAATTTATGGTGTTAGAGACCGGATAAATAGTCGCTACAAACGGTGTGGTTTGCGCGGTCATGGCAAAATGCCAGACCGGCTTGCCGTTCATGACTGACATGGGCAGGACCTCCAGGGTTGCCAACGCAGCCTTGATCCCGAGCCAGTAGACTTCATAGTGCAGTTTTTCTCCGGGAGCGAAGGGGAATATTTGTGGCTTTGCAACAGCGCAGCGTGCAAGCCCGGGAAAAAAGGTGAGCAGGAGCAGGAGAAGCACAGTTGATCGGAGAGAGGGCTGAGTACGGACCATAGTGTGTGTCCTGTGGGGATGTGTCGTGCCGGGGATCAGCTGCCGGGTCTGTATACCATGGCAGTGTTATAGTTCGTACAGTGTTTCATCTCGCCGCGGTGTTGTGCGTTGATGTTTCGCTCCACGGTTGTCCGGTGCGAATGGATCTTCATGTTCAAGGACATCACCCATGTCAGCTTCAATGCTGTCGGGGTCCTCGCCGGCCTCCATGCGCAGCAGCGCTTCCTGCATGCCGTCCCCAAGTTTGACACCGGTCATTTCTGTAAACGTGCGCATAAGGTTTACCGCCTGACGCGGGTCCTCCTCGTTTATATTTTCTGCTTCAGCCGCTAGTCTGCCCATGGCTGCGGTGAGTTTGGCTTCATCAAGGGGCATTTCTGAAGCTATGTCTTTTTCTTCAGCTTTGCCGATACAGGCAAACAGGGACATGCGTCGCTTAAGTTTCGCGCTGCAGTGCGGACAGGCCGGGGTGGTTGTAGTATTGATGCTGCGCGTGAAGAAACTAACGATGGTGTTGCATGGTTCGCAGTAGAATTCATAGATGGGCATGGGTGGTATCCCTTTGACAGGCTGTTGAAAACGCCTGTATGCTTCGTTGTGTTCTATACTGCGGCGTATGACACAGTAGGTCTCATTCCTCATGGTGTCCCGCAAGCAGGTGTCAGAGACCGCACGTGTCTTGCATCCAGTCATTTTTGAATAGCCTGTTAGTCTGTGGGCACTGGGTCGGTTTTTTCAGCAGCCGGTGCAGGCGGATCAGTAAAAAAGTCTTCACAGGCTTTTTGATATTTAGATTTGTCTATCCAAGAAAGTGAAAATACATAGCGTTCGCTTATATCTTTTGCATAGCGCAGCTTTTCATTCGTAGGCTCTGCCTCTCCGAAAGTAATATCAAGAAAGGGGGGTATGTCCTGTTCCTCATCCTTGTCAAGGAAACGAAGGGTTGCGGAGGAACCGTCCGTAAAATACAAGGTATGAGTCGCCAGCTCAGCGGCTTTTGGGGCGCCCGAGCGCGGCACGTAATCTGCCACGCTTAGATCGTTGAAGTATCCGGCCAGTTGTCCAAGGTCTGCGGGCAGCTTTCCTTCAGGCACATCACGGGCTGTAAGTTTTTCGTTTGCGGCATTACGCTGCAGAAACAGGGTCTGTTGGCCGCAATCGTAGAGGATATGGTCAAGCGTTTCGGGTGCATACTGCAGTACGTGCCGGTAATACCAGCGCCAGGGTTCCGGCCCGGTGTCAAGGTTTTTTGAAGCCAGGTAGACAGCGGGGTTATTGGGTAGGCGGACAAATTGGGAGACTTGGTCCTTGCTTGTACCAATATAGAGTGTTGAGCGTTCCTTGCCGGTCTGCAGGGTAATGATCAGGGCGGTTTCATCAGTCAAATCGAAGCGTGGATAGGTGCCCGGTTTTTTTGTTATGCGCCGCACAATGGTGGCGGTATTGATAAAATCCAGGAGCTTGAGCATGGCGTCGGAGTCAACCGCAATCAGGCTATTGCGGATCTGTATGTACCACTCCGTACCGCGCGGCACAAGTTCAAGGCTTAGTTTGTCCCGGGCAATGGTAATGGACTGAAGGTCGTCCGGGTTGACATAGGCGTGCAGACGCTGCGGATCTCGTTGGGTGGTGCGACTGGATGCAGCATATATGACAGCGGCAATGCAGATAATCAGCAATGATATAATGGTCACATAGTTTTTTCTCATACGCCTCTCCGTTTCCCCAGCAGCGGTTTGCCGTTGGCGCGTCTAAAGTACATATAGAGCCCGGCCAGCAGTATCAGGAGTGGTACGACCGCTATATTGAGCAGGGTCAAAACCGTGCCCAGACGTTCGATATCCTGGCGCAGGTTTTTGCGGACTTCTCTGCGTTTGCGTTTAAACTCAAGCTGCTCAATTTTGAATTTGTCTATTTCGGCCTGTTGTTCCCGTGAAATCAGGAGTTGGTTGTTCTGGCTTCTGGTAAGCTGCATTTCATTCAGCTTTTGCTGAAGATCCTGAATTTTGTTCGTGAGTTCCTGTTCAACACTGAACCATTTGGTCTGGGCTTTTTTTTCTATCTCCGCCACGCGTTCAAACGGGCGTTGAAAGCTGCCGCGCGAACGAATTGAGATAAGTTCTGTCGAGCCGGTCAAGAACTCAAGTGCGTTGGTTAAAAAGGCGATATTTTGATTGAGCGGTTGCGTAATGCTCTGCCCCAGAAAGTTGAGCTTGCGCAAAGAGTAACTGTTGTTGATAAAATCAACATCCCCGATCAGCAATACAGTGTTTTCTTCGTTCGCCTGTGCGAGATGTTCCTCGGTATACTGGCTGTCAGCGGGTTTTTCCGAAAAAGTCGCTGAGAATTTACCTGTTGTAAGCGCAGCCAGGGTCAGTGGTTCGTTGATTGTTTTATACACATCAGTGTTTTGAGGGGTGATACGAGCCAACTGGTTAGAGCTGATTGTGCCGGAAGAATTGGACGTGTTGATGAGCGGAGTAAATTTGATTTTCGCGCCGGGCAGCGGTTTGAAAAAACCTGACTCTATAAGTAGCATTGTATTAAGTTGATTGGTGATGATCTGTTCGTGATTAAAGCTGTCGGCCTTCAGTGAAAGCCAGAACGGGTACTGCACAGGACCGGACCGGGAACTGACCCGAGTTGAGTGCTGGGGATCGGCAGCGACGAGCAGTTCATTGTACTGCACGCCGAGGCTGGTAAACAGGTTCGCCATATTGGAACGGGAGGCTGTCTGGCGGCCGGATTGCGCCGTTGTCGGTGACGTGTCAGGGACGGTTCGTGCCGACGGGTCAACAATAATTGCCGCCGTGCCGCCGTGCATAATATATTGTTCGATCGCATATTCTGTTTTTTCTGAAATGTTTAGAGGATGCAGTACCAGCAGAAGATCGATGCCATTTGGAATTTCTTCAGCGGTTACCGCAAGTTCTTTGATTGTAAATATGCGTTCAAGCTCTTTCACGAACAGCCAGTCTTCTGGTGTAGCCTGCTGTGCCATGTAGGGTTGCGTAAACTCCTGAGCCGTGAGCGCTACACCGGAAAGCAGCCCCAGTACCTTACGGCTTTCGGTCTCCCGTGCGCGTGCCAAGATACTTGCAATTTCATATTCCAGAAACATTTCCTTGCGTGGATCAAAAAATGGAATTGCAAAGGTCTGGTCTTGAAATTGCAAGGCTGCTCCCATAATAAATGAAGCACCATCCGGGGTTTGGGCACCGTGAATGCCGTAGCGTGCGGCCATTTCCTCTTCATCTGAATCCGGGCGCGGGTCATAGACTTCAAGCCGCAGTTGGGGTGAAAGAGCGGCAAACTGGGCGAGCAGCTCCTGTACACGGCGGCCGTAGTCTTTGAGCATGATTGGCAGGTTTGCTTCTGATTGAGAGAAAAAATACTGAATAACGGCATCATCTTCAACCTGATTAACAATTGCGCGTGATCCTTCTGACAGGGTGTAGAGCTCATCCCGGGTAAGGTCAATTTTCAGGTTGATCTGAGCGACGATGAAATTAAGGCACACAAGCGCTGCGCACAGTATCAGTATATTGGCAGCGCTGAGCAGGCTGTTAAATTTCATGAGTATACCCCCTTAACTCTCTCTTTTGTTTTCAAGTACCGTAGCGTTCAGGATCAGGAAAAAGACAATGATTGAGATGAAATAAACAACATCACGCAGGTCAATCACTCCCCGAATAGCCTGCTGGAAATGAGGGATAAAACCGAGCCCGGCCAGAAAATCCTGCAACCCGAGTGGCAAAAAGTCCATATATTCTTGGAAAACCCCGAAGCCGAGCAGTACGAATATAAAGCAAATGATGACTGCAAGTACAAAGCTGATAACCTGATTGCGGGTCAGTGCACTGGTGAAGCATGTTATGGCCAGAAAAGCGCCGGCCATCAGCCAGGACATGCAGTAGCCGCTCAGTATCGGTCCCGGGTCAGGGGAGCCCAGATAGAAAACCGTTATAACAATCGGAAAGGTCAGCAGTAGTGCGAAAAGAACAAAAATCCAGGATGCCAGAAATTTGCCTGCAATCACTGCCGGTAGGCTGAGCGGAAGGGTCGCAAGCGTCTCAATGGTGCCGGAGCTTTTTTCTTCAGCCCACAGGCGCATGCCGATCGCAGGTATCAGGAATAAATACAGCCAGGGTTGAAAGCCGAAAAAAATATCAAGACTGGCCTGGTTTGATTCATAGAACCTTCCAAGAATAAAGGTAAAGCCCATCTGGAAAGCAAGAAAAATTGTTAAAAAAATGAAGGCCAGCGGAGAACAGGCGTAGCCGCGCAATTCTTTTTTGATAATAATCCAGACTGATTGCATCACCGCGTCTCCTTTTATTCTTTAGTTCGGGTCAGGTGGCGGAAGGCGTCATCCAGCGGAGCATCGTAATAACAGGATTCCTCGCAGGCAATTCCCGCTATGGATAGCCGCGCGCTGAGGCTCATGGGACGCTCATTCGTGTTCAAGCGAAAGCGTTCAAAACCCTCGAGGCCCGCGTTCAGGGATACCAGCGTGCATCCGAGCAGTTTCTCAACTGCAGGTCTGTCTTGCGCCTGGATGGTCAGTACTGCGGCACGGTTGCTGGCAGCGTTTTGACGCAGGTCGTTTGTCGTACCGTCCAGCACGAGTTTTCCCTCTGAAATAATGATTATGCGGGAGCACATTGCTTCAACCTCTTCGAGAATATGGGTTGAAACGATAATGGCTTTGTTGCGGCTCAGGTTTTTAATGAGTCTTCTGATTTCGTTTTTTTGGTTGGGATCAAGGCCGTCGGTCGGTTCATCCAGCAGCAGAACAGGTGGGTTATGAATAATCGCGGCTGCAAAGGTTAGCCGGCTGCGATAGCCTTTGGAAATTGTGCCGGTGAGTTGATGTTGAATCGCGCCCAGGTTGGCAGTTTCTATTACCTCCTGAACGCGCCTGCGCACGTCACTGAGACCGTGTGCCTCGGCGATAAATGATAGATACTCCCGGGCGGTCATTTCGCGGTACAGTGGGGTGGTCTCGGGCATATACCCGATTTTCTTTTTTACTGTAATTGGGTCATCAGCGATATTTTTGCCGTCAATGGTGATTGTGCCCGCGCTGGGCGGTAGGTAGCCGGCAAGCATGCGCAGGGTGGTGGATTTGCCGGCGCCGTTTGGTCCCAGAAAGCCCAGTACTTCGCCCGTGGCAACGGTAAAAGCGACATCATTAACCGCTGAAATCGGCCCGAATTGTTTGGTCAGGCCCTCTACTGTAATCATGGATCTTCCCTCGCCAAGTATGGTTGTTTTTTTCAGGTTACGCTTTTAATAACATGTTGCACGCGAATTATTCAATCATTTTGTAGGACATAGCATGTAACCGTTAAAAAATAAAGCAGGTTCAGGTCGTTTCAAGCTGCAGTGGGCACTTATTACATAAATTTTACAAAGGCCCCGTTTACAGGAGTGTCTCATCCTCTTGGGGAGTCGAAATTTATTGTAGTTTGAAAAAATAATGGCTATGATGAATGATATTGGAGGTTGCGGTCAATGAATACGAATATCTTTAGGGAGTATGATATTCGAGGCGTTGTACCGCATGATTTGACACCTGAGCTGGTCATTAGTCTGGGGCCTGGTGCGAGCTTCAAACACTCAGCCTGCCCTGGTAATGCGCTTTGAATCTCTTGACCCTGAGCGCCTCAATGAAATCAGGCGGGAAATTGAAACACTTGTGTGCGGATTGCTTAGCTCAACAACGCAGGCCTCAGCGTCTGTATTGAACTGCTGATATGCTTATGAACCTTGCCGACATAAAACAGTCTGATATGCCCCGGCGGCGCCTTTATCAGATTGAGCGCCTGATTGTGCGCGAAGCGACCGATCTGTGGTGCAAGGAACAATCTTTTTACTGTGATAATTTTGCGGCGGATGCAGAGGTGGATGTTCGCAAGAAGCGGATTGCGGTCAGTTTCGGTAATACGGCCCGTATGCAGCATGGTCCTCCCGAGGCAACCGTCAATGAATTGATGCGCGGCCTGATTGTTACCATGGCTACTGATGCACAGGGTCGGCTGCTCGAAGATTATGCGGTTATTATAAAAAATATTCTGGATGTTTTTTTTCATCGCCTGCTTGAGATAGCAGATAAAAAGTTCATATATAAGAGACTTCAGTCCCTGGAACTCGGATTTGGAATTCGCTTCGGGCTGGGGCCGGAATTCCTCCCCTTGCGTGCCGAGCGCCGCGTGCTGGAAGAAATCCTGACCAGTGTGAGCCTGTCAAGTGCCTCGGAAACAGCTGCGGCGCTGATCAATGATATTGTTGAGGCCGGAACGTTGGCGCAGCGTGAACGTGGTGTTACGTTTCATATTTTTATGGGTTCAGGGGACGCAGCAAGTTTTCTTAGCCTGCCGCTGGGTATGGAACAGGCCAATTATATTGCGTTGCTGGGAACACATACACTACGCTGCAATATTCTGGCTGAAGTCGGCAATGACATGAACATCAAGGCTGGCATTTTTAAAATTGATGCTCCCCAGAAGCCGCTCAATTTTATTCATCACAAGGGCCTCGAACTTGAACTTGATGAACAGGCGCTCATGGACAAGCTTTGTACCTGCAGAGCGCTGGTCGCCGGTGATTTTTCGCAGCAGGAACTGCTTTTTACCAAAGTGTTGTTTAACGAATACGTTGAGCTTGCTGCTTTCCTGCTGTCCAGCGGCCGAATCTCTCCGAATTTGCGGCTCTTGATTATTTTCCCCCGCATTAATATTTTCAGTTTGATGCATGCGGAAAACAGCGCTATTCCGGAGCATGAACCCCGGACGCTGGGTGCGCTTGCAGTCCTTGCCAAGTATCGTTTTAAGATCCGGCAGCCGGCCGCACACAAACCGCGTCGGCGCCGCCATGTTCCGGAGAAACTTATTCAGGAGCAGGTGCTGCTGACAACTCAGGCTTTCGCGCGTTCAATTATTAAATATGTCTATAAGCCAGTCAGCGATATTCGGCGCGGCTGCATCTCCATGGCGCACAAGCGTTTTGCAGACAAGACGGTGCCCGGCAGTCTGCGTCGTCGGCTCGACAGTATTTCGGCGTATTTGAAACGCCTGCAGGTAATTGAACAGGTGGTAATCGACCCTTCGAGCACGATGCTTGATTTGGATGCCTCCAGCCGACCGCGCGAAAAGCAGGCGGGCCGGGGAGAGGCGCTGGCTGAGATTGTCAGCGATATTCAGTTGGCCGAACTGGAGCAGGTGAAAGATATCGTTGTTAACAAGATGATCGAATACCTTTCTTTTGTAGCGGTGCGCCTTGAGCAGATTGAACGCATATCCTCACCGGGCATCAAGGATGAAATCGCTCGGGATATCGAAAGCGCCTCTCAGAGCATTTTGAAACAGGCACGGTCATTTTATACACTTATGATGGGCAAGGCTCAGCGCTGAATCCTGACCCGGTGTACACGGCCCGCATAATGGCCACATCACGAGCGGTGCATACGGTATGAGTATCTATAATTTGGTCAGTTTCTGCGGAATTTTTATTATTATGGCCATTGCCTGGCTGTTCTCATCGCAGAAAAAAAATGTCAACTGGCGCCTGATCCGGGGAGCCCTGGCTCTGCAGGCGTGCTTTGCTCTTTTTATTTTCAAGGTTCCGGCTGGTTCCCGGCTATTTTTGGGAATTAATTCTGTGGTTATTAGCGTGTTGGAAGCCGCCTCAGCCGGTTCGCGTTTTGTGTTTGGCAGGCTGGCTCTGCCTCCGGGCTCAGTCAGTGATGTAGGTGAGCCGTCGCTCGGGTTCTTCCTTGCGTTTCAGGCTTTTCCCACCATTATTTTTTTCTCTGCCCTCGTTTCAATTCTTTATTACGTCGGTGTTTTGCCCTGGCTTATCAGGCGCTTTGCCGCTCTGTTTACAAGGCTTTTTAATATATCTGGAGCCGAGTCGCTGTGCGCTGCAAGCAATATGTTCGTTGGGGTGGAATCAGCTTTGACCGTTAAGCCCTATCTGCGTGATATGACTCGCTCGGAACTCTGCACGGTGCTGACCTGCGGTATGGCTACGGTGGCTTCAAATGTGCTGGCCCTGTATGTGTTTACCCTGCAGAGTCAGTTCCCGACCATTGCGGGTCATCTTATTTCGGCCTCAATCATTGCGGCACCTTCAGCCTTAATTATGTCCAAGCTGATTGTGCCGGAATCAGGCGTACCGGTAACGCTTGGCCGCAGTGTTGCGCCTTATTACGAGCGTGAAAAGAGTTTTTTTGAGGCTATCATCAATGGTGCCAATACCGGCGTTCGCGTGGTTGTGGGCATTGTGGCCCTGCTGCTGGCTGTGCTGGGACTGGTGGCGCTTGTAGACCTGGGAATAACCTCGCTGGGTACATGCGTCAACAGCTTTGCCGGGTTGCAGATTGACTGGTCCTTGCGGGCTTTGATGGGTGCCGTGTTTTATCCATTGACCATTGTCATAGGGGTACCGCTTGAGGATGCCGCACTTATTTCCAGGATAATCGGTGAGCGTCTTATCGTGACTGAAGTCGCGTCCTATCAACATCTGGCCGCTGCCATTGCATCCGGCGCAATAGCTAATCCGCGTTCTACGGTTATAGCGACCTATGCCCTGTGCGGGTTTGCACATTTTGCATCTTTGGCAATTTTTATTGGCGGGGTGTCGGCCCTGGTGCCGGAAAGGACCGCGGAGTTGAGTCGTGTAGGGTTTCGGGCCCTGCTGGCGGCAACCCTGGCCTGCCTGCTGACGGCCTGTATTGCGGGAACATTTTATACCAGCGGATCAATTTTGACTATTTTGTAAGTGACTCCAGGGCTACCTATATGAAGATTCGCAGGGCGGATATAGCCTTTATCATTTTGATTCCTCTGGTTGTGCTGTGCCTGTGGCTGCTCACCACCGAGCAGACAACGCTGCGTATCCCTCCTGATGATGATCACCGGGAGTCGCTGCAGACATACAGGGCAGGCGGTAAAAAAGCAGCTGAGCGGGAGTGCCGCACCTGTCACGGTGACGACGGCATCCCTCTATCCGAGCTCCATCCGCCTAAGTATCGTTGTATGTTTTGTCATAAGCCCTCGTCTCCCGGCAATACTGCTCAAGAAACGGATATCCCATGAAGCGTTCGGGCCGCACACACCCTCTTGGCGAGATAATGGAAAAAGTTTTGCCGCAACTGGACAGTGGCCGTCGGGGGCAGGTGTTGCTGCCGCGCCTGTGGAAGGAGGCTGTCGGGGAGGTGTTTGCGCGTCAGTCTTGCCCGTGCTCAATCGTTAACGGTTTGCTGCAGGTATCTGTGAGCAATTCAAACTGGCTGCATGAGCTGCGCTTCATGAAGGCTGCGATTATGGAGAGGTTGCATGACATGCTGCCCGAAACGCCGATCAGTGATATCAGGTTCAGGGTCGCGCATGTACCGTGCGCGCCGGACCTGGCGGAAGAGGAACCGTTGCCGGAATTGAATAGCAGTGAGCAGCAGGCTATCAGCGCGCAGACCGATTGTATTCAGGACGAAGATCTGCGCCGTGCATTTGAGGCCGTCATTACCGCGCATGCCAGAAACAAAAAAGCGGGTGTCTGAAAGGTTGTTGAAAAACGCACGCCTGCTGCGGTGCGCTACGCCGACGTACGAAAAAGTACAGGGTTGTTCATTGAGTCAGCCCTTTGGGCTGACAGCTATAGCCTTTTGTGCGGCACAAAGAGCGTGACTCAACGAACCAAAGAAAAGCCGCCCAGCAGCTTGGCCTTCGGCTGCCCTCGCGAAGCATTTGATTGCGGCGGTGTCAAAAACTCGCTGTGCTCAGACAGTTTGCCCCCTTCATCCGCACTTAAACACTTCGCTTGGTTACGCTGCAATGGGATTAAACCCCAAGAGCCAGGGCACTGAATTTTTGGTGATGTTGTGTAAGCAAGTGGCACAGGCAGCGCGCGCCGTACATGCGGGCATTTTTGAACAGCCGGCATAAGAGGCTTTTTAAAGAACCTGCTCAAGCTGCGGGTCGCAGCGAAATCGCCGGGAAAGTAGTTTACTTCAGGGTCTTTTGCAGGGCGGCATCTTTGGCGATTACCTGTTCTTCCATCTTCTGGCGATAGTCGGCAAGTTTGTCGACGAGTGCGCTGTCAGCGGTTGCAAGGATTTGGATCGCGAACAGTGCGGCGTTGCGGGCTCCGCCTTTGCCGATAGCCATGGTAGCTACCGGAATTCCAGCTGGCATTTGCACCATGGACAGCAGCGCATCAAGGCCGTTCAGGGGCGATGAGTCAATTGGCACGGCAATGACCGGCAGCAGGGTGCCTGCAGCAATAACACCGGCAAGGTGAGCGGCCCAGCCTGCGCCTGCGATGATGGCCTTCAGGCCGCGCTCAGCAGCGCTTTCAGCCCAGCGGGCAGCCCGCTGGGGAGTGCGATGGGCCGAGGCGACAATAACCTCGTAGGCAATGCCGAAAGAATCAAGGGTTGTGCAGGCCTCGCGCATGATTGTCATATCAGAATCACTGCCCATAATTATTCCAACTACTGGGGTGCTCATACCGGTAACTCCTCTCGTGTGTTTGTATGTGGTGACTGCCTGCTGTTCATAGAGATTGTGGCGCAGTGTTATCCGGAAAGATCCCCGATTTTTTCTTCAGCCGCATTGATTGCGGTGAGCAACTCAAGCGCGCAGGCGTTATCTGTTTGAGTTTCCAGAGCCCGTTCAATAAAAGGCCGTGCCTGGGTGTGCCAGCCGTTTTCAAGGTAATACCTGCCGGCTGCTATCCAGGCCGCATGCGGGCCATTGGGGAACATGCGTTTGAGAAGGTCGCGGTATTGGTCGCGGCCGAATACAGCGCTGGCTTTTTTTTCTTCTTCCAGCAGCAGCAGCAGTATGAGCATGTTGTCGCGGCCGGCGAAAATTATTTCATGCAGATGATAGAGGGCTTTGCTGAACAGTTCAGCAATGTTTTGCACCTCAATGGGTACATTTTCCTTGGCCCGCTCAATCAGGACAAAATATTCCTGAATGATGGTGCCAAGGGTTGTGTCGTAGTTTTTATTCTTTACCTTCATCTCCAGCAGCGGTTTGTAGGATTCAATCTGGTAGGCTTCTTCCTTGAGCTTGATGGTCTCATGGAAAATGGATCCGACGGTCCAGTCAAACAGGTTTTCGAATAAGCTCCCGGCATTGGAACTGCTGCGATACAGGCGCTGGCTGTGGTCCTTGAGTAGCCACAGAGGCCCCTTTTTTTCATCAGAGCCGACCCAGGCATCAAGCCGCTCAAAGGATACCGCGTCGTTGCGCTGGTATGCCCTGGAGATTGTATCGAAAAACAATTTTGCCTCGAAAAAGTCTTGAATCAAATCCCGTTCAAAGACTCCCCGGCGTTCCTGTATCCACTGATTGCTCATCGCTGCAGGGCTTTCCGTCCGATATCGTTTCGATGCTGTGCTCCGGGCCAGGAAATACAGTGCACGGCCCGGTAGGCATTGTCAATGGCTGCGGTAATTGATGCTCCGCGTGCGGTAACGCCCAGCACTCGTCCGCCATTGCTGAGCACCTCCTGCCCCTCCTGCCGGGTACCGGCATGAAAGACCATGGTGTCAGTCAGTGCCGCAGCCTCGCTAAGGCCGGTAATGGGCAAGCCTTTTTCATACGCTCCGGGGTATCCCCCGGCAGCCATCACCACGCATACCGCGGGCTGCGGGTCAAGGGCGATGGTGACCTCACTCAGGCGTTCATCAATAGCCGCCTCAATCAGTTCAAGCAGATCGCTTTGCAGGCGAAACAGGATGGGCTGGGTTTCGGGATCGCCCATGCGAACGTTAAATTCAAGTACGTTGGGGACACCATCGTCGATCATGAGACCGGCATACAGAATTCCTTTAAAATGGATGCCGTTTTTTCGTAGGGTATCAACCACCGGCTGCATCACGGTTTTCATGACAAGGTCATGCAGCTGAGGGGTTACTACGGGCGCAGGGCTATAGGCCCCCATGCCGCCGGTGTTGGGGCCTGCATCGTTGTCGAATATGGGCTTGTGGTCCTGTGAAGAGGGCAGGGGTACAACGGTTGTGCCGTCGGTGAGGCAGATAAAGGAGGCTTCCTCGCCGACTAAGAAGTCTTCAATTATCACGCGGTCTCCGGCTTCACCGAACTCATGGTTCAGCATGATGCGTTTCAGGGCTTCAAGGGCTTGATCTGTTGTACTGCAGGGAAATACTCCTTTGCCGGCTGCCAGCCCATCGGCTTTGAGAACCATCGGTTTGTTTGCCTGCATGATATACGCGCGGGCCTCTTCATGGTCGGAGAATTCCCGGAATGCGGCGGTGGGAATGCCGGCTTGACGCATGATGTCTTTGGCGAAGGTTTTGCTGCCCTCCATTTGGGCCGCAGCTTTATTGGGACCAAAAATGCGCAGCCCGGCAGTTTCGAATTCATCCACGATACCGAGTGTGAGCGGCTCTTCCGGGCCGACTACGGTCAGGTCTATCTGGTTTTCAAGGGCGAAGGCCTTGAGAGCCGGTATGTCATTGACGCCAATGGCTACGCATTCAGCGTTGCCCGCGATACCGGCGTTGCCGGGGGCGCAGTATATCGTTTTGACCCGCGGGCTTTGGGCAAGTTTCCAGATCAGGGCGTGTTCGCGCCCGCCGCCGCCGACGACCAGGATGCGCATGAATGTTCCTCCACTATGGGTTCAGGATTGTTGTGTAATGTGTGCGCGACGCGCTGCTGTATGCGTCCAACGCCTGTAATACGTGGTTTTTTTATCACTAAAAGTGTGATAAGTAAAGGCTTTAAACGCACGTACGGGTCTGTGCTGCAGGCCTGTATCCTAAGGGGGCTGTACGCCACATATGCGACGTTTCTATCTTGAAAGTACACCGGAAAACAATATTGCGCGCATTCGCGGTGATGAGGCTCGCCATATTGAAAAAGTGCTGCGGCTCGGGCCCGGCGACAGCCTTGAGCTGTTTGATGCTGACGGCAGCGTATATCGGGCCGAGATTGAGAGTCTTCATCGCGGAGAGGTTATTGCGCGCATCTGCACTCGTATAGCAGGGGTCGCTGATACGGACGTTCATATTACGCTGTGTCAGGCGGTTGTGAAGTCGCAGAAAATGGATTTTATTGTTGAAAAATGCACAGAGCTGGGCGTAACCGAAATTCAGCCATTTTTTGCTCATCGTTCTGTACCGCGCTGGGATGAGGACAAGGCTGCACAGCGGGTCCAGCATTGGCGCAGGATTGCTCTTGCCGCGGTCAAACAGTCCGGCGCGCGCAGGCCCCCGGCCATTGAGCCCGTGCTCAGCTTTAAAGAAGTGCTTGCGAAATCCTATCCCGATTCCATGCGGGTGATGCTTTGGGAGTGCGAGCGCGATATATCCCTGCGTAGCCTGCTTGCAAATTGTTCGCGCCGGATCGTGTTGATTGTCGGTCCCGAGGGTGGTTTTACGAATGAAGAGGCGAGTCTCGCTTCCAGTCATGAGTTTCAGTTTGCCGGCTTGGGAGACAGGATTCTGCGGGTAGAAACCGCAGCGATTGTCGGGGTTGCGGTTGCGGCCTACGAGTTTGGTGCGCTTGGCGGTTGAATAGGCCCACCAAGCTGTTGAAAAACGTCCATCTGCTGCGTTACGCTGATCACGTGTCATTGTAGCGTACGAAAAAAGTACGCCTCATTCCTCATGACTACGCGTGGCGTGCATTCGGCCATTTTTGAACAGCTTTTAAAAATCTGCTGAGCTGAGAGTGTTGTCTATTTAACTGAACGGAACGAAACAGGATTTCACCATGATATGTCCCCAATGCGGAAAGCACTATGCTGAAGATGAAGGCGTTTGCCGGCTCTGCGCCGTGCCCCTGCAATCCCCACGACCTGCTGCAGCACCGGTCTCAGAGCTCGGCCCTGTTCGGCCTCCTGGCCTTGATCAAACCCTGGAGAGCATTCGGCAGGATATTAGCACTATTGATCAGCGCTCGGTCAGGCCGGCTGGTTTTTTTATACGCTTGTTGGCTTCCGCTATTGATAACATTCTTCTGACGCTGATTACCCTGATTGTGGCATGTGCCGCTTTTTTGATACTGGAGCGCAGCGGCACGTCCATCAGTAGTGATCCGGATGAATTTATGCGCTGGCTATGGCTGTTGTTCATTCTTCCAAATACGGCACTCTCGTGTATGTATTTTGTTTATTTTCACGCGGTTACGGGTCAGACCGTCGGTAAGCTGGTGTGCGGCGTGCAGGTAGTCACGGCCGAAGGGAACCGGTCCCTGGGATGGTGGCGTTCTATTGTTCGCTATGGTGGATATTGTTTGAGCGCATTTTTTATGTATATCGGGTTCTTGTGGATACTGTTCAACCGCAGGAAACGTGGCTGGCACGATTACCTGGCCGGCAGTGTGGTTATATACCGGGGGGATTGACCCGGACACTATTTTTTAACTTTGGAGTTTTGAGGGCAGCATTAACAAATCGTTTCTATAGCAGTTTCCGTTTGATAATTTAATTGACACACACTCAAACCGAGACTATATTTTTTTAACGTAGCAGATCTTTATTACATCAGGTATATGGTTGAAGGTTCAAGGATTGTAAGTCTGACATCAGAATCCTGAAACATTTTTTGGGGGGAGATTTTGTGGAAATTATCGGCATTGATATTGGTTTTGGCTTTACCAAGGTGACCAACGGCAGGCAGTCGTTGGTTTTCAAGTCGGTGCTCGGAGAAGCGACCGATATACAGTTTCAGGAGCAGGTGCTGACCGGTGACGTTGAGGATGATCACCTGCAGGCGGAAATCGACGGCAAATCCTGGTTTGTGGGAGAACTGGCAGAGCGGCAGAGCAATGTGCGTTTTTTCACGCTTGACCAGACCCAGTTTCTCGCCCAGTTCGCAAAAAATCTGGCCCTGACGGCAACGGCCCGGATGGCAGCCGGCTTTGTGCCGATCAGTCTGGTGACCGGTTTGCCCATTGGTTATTATCGGCAGCACAAGGATGAGCTCGCGCAGATTCTGCAGGGAGAGCACAAGGTAACGCTCGTTGATGCCGCCGGCAAGAAACAGGAAAAGGTGCTCAACATCAACAGGGTTCGGGTTATACCGCAGCCCTTTGGCTCAATGTTTAACCTGGTATTGAACGATCTCGGCGAAGCCGCCGAAAGACACAAGATCCGAGAGAAAATCGGGATCATTGATGTTGGTTTTCGGACATCCGATTACACCATTGCCGATAAAATGCGCTATTCGGAACGGGGCAGCCGTACCACTGATTCGGGTATAGCCCGTGCCTTTACTTCTATTGCCAATAAGTTACGGGAAGGAAGCGGTGTCGGGGTGGAGCTCTACCGGCTTTATGACGCCGTTGACCGGGGGGTTATCAAGATTCGCGGTAAAGAACATGATTTGACGGTGATGACTGAGCAGGCTTTTAGTCAACTTGCCACCACGATAGCCAGTGAAGTCGACCGGCTGTGGGCGGATGACTGGGACATCGACGCGATGGTCATTACCGGCGGCGGAGGAGCGGTAATTGCCCGTTATCTCACGCCGCTGCTCAACGGCAACGTGCTGCCGATGGATCCGAACAATGATGCGCGGCTGTGCAATGTGCAGGGATACTGGAAGTTCGGCAAACATTTGTGGGCCCGCGGAGCTATTTCTACGCCGCCGGCTGAATGATTGTAACGGACTCTTGTACGTTTGGCAGAAATTAGCTTCCTCAGAACGCCCCTGATCGGGGCGTTTGGTTTTTTATAGCTTCGTCATTTCATTTACTATAAATGACGCAATCGCGCCGTCTGTTGCCTTCAGAAATCCGGCAAGGTGCGGATTGTTCATGTGCTCCTGCCATAGCTCGCGGTTTTTCCAGTTTTCGCAGAACAGGAATACTGCCGGATTCTCGTTGTCCTGATGCAGGTCATACTGAATGCAGCCGGCCTCTTTCAAGGTTGGTTCGATTAATTTCAGCAATTCTGATTTTACTAAATCAATACGATCATTGTTTGCCTCAATCCGGGCAACGATTGTTAAAATTGCCATTAGCATTTTCTCCTTGTCGTTATACAAACAGGTCCTTGCTGCCCAGTGCAGCTATCTTTTTTCCAGATTTTGTACTCATCCATTTATCAGACGGGGTGATACCTACACGACCAAGATCAAGCCGGTCTGCGTCCCAACAGGCTCCGATAGTTGGATTATCAGAAGTGCTTCCTTCTGTATGATGCCGTATGGCTTTATCGAGAAGATATAATTGAGCTTCGTTCAGTACGGTTATATCTTCCGGGAGTTGCGAAAGGAGATCTGCGGATCTTGGCCCATGTTGCAAATCTTTTCCGTCGTTTAAACGACAGGCATCGTGAAGATATGCAAAGAAACACACAACCATCAGGTCAGCAGACGTATCTTTGCAAATGAGTCGAGCCCAGTTTTCAACACGTCGCCAATGTGATAGTCCATGAATTGATGCAGAACCACATCTAAATATTGATGTGGCGTAATTTCTAACCCTGGCAAGAAATTCTTCAGTCATCGTCTGTTATTCGAACGGTTACCAGCATCGGTGATTTGCGCAAACACAATGGTTATACCTCTAAATCAGCAGAGTTATCTACTGGAAAATGTTTACAGGCAGGCGCAGGTTCATTCTCAGAATAGTGAAGGTGGTTGTTCCGGCAGCAGGACAACCACAGACAAGACATGTCAGGTTCACAACCAATGCTTACAAGAGAGGTATAATGTTATGGATGAGGGACGGAGTGGCTTTTGTCGCGACCCTCGCAAGCCGGTTGTCAGGTTTGTAGGGTGTGCCGTGCGCACCGCCCATAATCGCATTAAAGGTGGTGCGCATAGCGCACCCTTCTGACTTACTGGTCATGCGCATACGGAGCAATTCTCTCTGATCGGGCCTTAGTCTGCAAAAAGGCTTCTGGTACGCTGTTCTTACTTACTACATCAACTATCCATCCCAAGCCAAAGGGGATAGGGCCTGGGTCAGTATATACATGGTAAAGCACCATGGAACTGCTCGGTGTTTTTTCTTCTATAAGCCAATAACCTGTTGTATCTTTGATAGTCTCTTTGATTTTTAATCCGGGCCATTTTTGCAATTGCCATTGGAGTATCGAAGATTTTTTTCCTTTCTTAGCCACGGAAATCTTAAGACGATATTTCTTTATTTTTCCGAGAGGAAGGGTCAAGGTGTAATTCAGGATTACCTCATTACTTCTATGTTCAACTATATCAATATGACTGACATTGGGCATAAATTCCGGGTACTTTTCATATGCTGTCAAAACCTGCAAAATAGTATTTTTTGATGCATTGATGAGACCAATTGCTTCAAATGTCCTTCCCGGTTTATGGGTAGTGGCGACTTCACGTACAATAATTTCACCTTGCCCAATTAGTATCTTCTCTTCCTTATTCAACACAATAGCGGTGGCAGCATAAAGCATGGCTGGAATTAAGAGTAAGGCCACTATCAGAAGAGGCTGCAGGTGTTTATTGCTCTTCATGTTGTTTGGATATCCCGAATTTATTTGAGGTTCATATTTTTCGCTTGCATATCACGGTGCCATAATTTTTTCTGGATTTGATAGGTGTTAATGATTAGTCCGATAAGGCAGAGGATGACTGTAGCCGGAAGTAAAATGTTGAAGCTGTTCGTGCCACAAAAAATAATAAAGGTATTGATCACGATAAAAACAACCCTCATTTCTGTTGGTCCAAAACCATAATAATAAATCTGGAATTCGTTAGTAGCTCCAAACGATAGAAACGAATTCACCATATACCCACCCAATATGATAACAAGAGCAAAATACCAAATCTCAAGTCCGGCTGGAGAAATTTTGTAGCCAACAAAGACAAGTGAGCAAAGGAAAATATAGTCAAGGAAATGATCCATATAAAATCCCCACTTGATTAAACCTGTATTTCTCTGCCTTCCAACTTCACCATCGAATAAATCTGTCAGATATTGAAGGACAATCATCAAAGAGACATACCAGAGTATTTCGAAATTATCCTTGGCATAGAAACCTAAAATGACGTTAGCTATACTCCAGAGAAGAGTCGTGAGGGTAAGATGATACGTCTCAATGCCATCAGGAATTTTAGGAACGGCCCAATTTTTGAAACTGTTTTCAGGATTACTCAATAAAGAGCGACCGACTTTTTTGGCACCACCGAATTGTTCTTTAGATTTTTCCATGTTGTCCAACGTTTGAGCTAAGACGAGCGATTTTAAGCGCGTCGATTCTCAAGAGTGTGGTTAGATAAAAATACTTTAATAAAAATTAGTATGATGTCCATGAATTTCTTATTTTAGTTAATACCAACCTAGATACAGAAATTTGGAGTTGGCCACCCAGGTTGCTCCCACTGGCTCTAGCGGAAAGTAGTTGTACCAGTACATTATAGTAAGCCATCTGTAGTGGCTCCCACACTGATAACCGACGAGTTCACCTTTCGAACGGTTATTATAGTCAATTAGGTCTTGCGTTCCGATTGCTTGGTATTCGGGGTCCAGCAAAAGCTGACCTTCATTTACGGCTAAGGTGACATACAGTTTTGTTTCGAAAGAATCTTTGTCCATGAGATCGACGATATCACGCGGCACATCCCGACTGGCTTCATCGATACGACACCCGAAGCTTTTGGCGAAGAACTTAAACAGATCTCTCTGCTTGGTCGTCCAGTCCTCGCCATAGATATCTTCAAAATCGATCACCCGCCGTTTCAGCACTTCAGATTCGTTGCAAATGACCCAAGGTATGAATTGCTCGTATGCCTTGTCGAACGGCTGAGTTACCGTGTTGTTGCAGTACGCGCAGAGGTTCTTCTCGTACTTCACCAGTTTGGAGTTCTGTCCCTGAAGGTCACGTCTTCGTCCATTTTTAACGTGAACAAGGGCATCATCACTACAGTACGGTCCTTTGCCAAACCGTTCCACGAGGTCGCTGCTCTTAATGCGGTGTTCGGCAGTTTTGCTCGGTTTCCCGCACATCCAGCAAACTCCAGTCTCCATTTGCGTTTCCTTAATCTAACGTTTGAGCTGAGGCGTGCGCGATTTTAAGCGCGTCGATTCTCAAGCGAGTTGTTAGATTGTTAATATTTCTTTCCCGTTAAGTGTATTCAAAATAATTATTTTGTCCCAAATCGAATTTTTTTGGATGTTTTTTGTAATATATTTTTCTCCATCATCATCAAGGCCATAACTGATTTCATTAATCAAAATTAACCATAATTGTTTGTATTGGTTAGAAGAAGCGCTCGCTTTTTTTGCCTTTTGTTGAATGCAATAATTCATATTCTCCAGTAGATTAGAGAGAACCGAACCACCGGAATCAAAATCCATTATTGCGCCAGCATGAAAAACTTGATTTGTTATTTCAGTTTTAGGTCTCAGCTCAAGTGCAATTCCATTTGTGACATCAATAGTTTGAGCTTCTATGACTTCTTGGTTGATCAATTTATTTAGAATTGGGCGTAGTTCTTTTTTGATAGATTTTAATTTAGGAAAGGGCCTCTCGAGTTCAAGAGTAACCCAAAAATTTTGACTCGGGTTCTCTTGAGTGAATTCTGTAAAAATAGCATTAATGCTATCAAAAAGCGGTCGGCTTTTTTGGTTTAAACCAGAAGGTTTGCATCCTTCAAAATAATGTTCATTAAGTCTTCTGACTTCGATACCTATAGAATTATTAATCTCAAAATCTGGGAAAGTACTTTTCCCTAACGGTTCGTATTTCGTGTGAAACCCCTTACTTTTGAGATATTTGTTTGCCAATTCTTCTGGACGATCCATTGTTTCCTTAAAATCTAACGTTGCTGCTCACGGGCGCGCGTTTTTTAGCGCGTCCGGTGCAGCAGATGGTTATGTGTTTTTTTTAATTTCTTCAATTTCTTCGCTTGAAAATGGCTCATTATGTTCTATGAAGTATCCTTCTTCATTTAGAAGGATATAAGTAATAAAAGCCTCATCATATGGGATATTCGATGGCGGTTTACAGTCTTTAAATTTATTGAAATCCCTGCTATCCCAGGACGTTTTTTTCCGTACAGTATTCCGATTAGTGAAATATTGTGCAAAGCCACCTGTAGTATATATTTTTGTTATTTTGTCAGAGGAGTTACATAGCAGAACTGCAAATAGATCAGTGTCTGACAAGAGGTGCTTTTGATGTAGTATTTCAGCTATTTTTTCAGTATCAATGTATTGATGCTTTACTATGTTTGTTACGCATTCATCTTTTTTTTCCTGTGAAATAAAGTAATCGTAATGGCCTTGATAAATTTCAGTTTTTTTGTAGCACTCCACAGCCTCATGACCAATATACATTTCGATGAATTCTTCAGAGTAAGCCTCGGTCATCAAATCGCCTGTTCTGTGAAATATTTCTTCATCATTAAGTAGGATCGGAAAAGGATCAATCCCAAGTCTAAATACAGCAACAGCCCCAATACAGGTTTTTAGATGATTCTCAAACTCATTGATGAAATTTTCTCTCGATTTATTGCCATTTATTGGATGGTTCCTTGCAACATAAAATTTATCCAAACCTTGTTTATGCACAAACTTGTTTAGTTTCGTTTTGGATGAATCTAATTGGTCGAAATAAGATTTTAATTTTAACTTGAAATCTTTGAAAATCGACCCGTTCTTACTAAGGAACTCCATCATTTGGGCTTGCATTGGAAATCGTTTTTCACGTTTCCATTTTTCTAGTTCTATTTCTTTTTTGTTTTCATCAATATCAACGAGATATATCATCGTTGTTGATAGCTCCAAAGACTGGCGTAATGAATAATAAGCACAATCAAAGTAGCCCATTTCAAAAAGATTAATGGCATTGACAAGTAACTGAGCGGACTCATGAATAAAAGTATTTGATAACCATGCGTCAACTCTACCGGTAAAGCTGTGTTCAATATTAAGAAGGTCGTAGTAATAATCCTTTTTTCTTGGAACTTCTACAGAGACCAAGTGTTGATTTTCTTTATATTTTAAAAAATCGAATGACATATTATTTTTTGCACATAACGTTTCGGGTGAGGGGCTTGGGTGAGAGCGCCAGCGTACACACAAGTCCCTCTCAAGCCGGTTGTTATAAGCTTCTCTCGTGATGCGTTTCGACAAGGAAGATTGCTAAGGTCGATGCTGCACCAACAGCTAGTTTCGCATGTCTTGGGCCTAAGCCTTTTGAAGTAGCGTTCTTCCCATGACCAGTACCATAACTATTCCTTAATTCAGCTACACCATTTGTAATAGATGCTAGGTTGCTTAAAAGACGCTTGATGTTCTCGGCAGCCTTAACCTCATCAGGAATGTCCGTAGGTGTAAGCCGCAATTCTTTCGCTGTTGCTTTTACCAATTTAGGAATATCCGGGTTGCCTTTAAGGGTAATACCGCATTCTTCAAGTATAGTTTTGCATACGGTTTCCACCAGTTCCTTAGATGTGCCAATGGCGAGGCCGGGATCATTATCAACAGCACTTTCCATACGTGTAATCTGATCAAGAACATAGTTTGCGTCTGTACCACGAAATTTCTTTTTTAATGAGTCAACATGTAAATCTGCAGATAAAGCTACTTGTCTTGCTGCATATATAGAGCGTTCACCCATTTTCGTTTTAGGAACAATTTCATAACCATCATTAAGTAGCAATAGATTGTAACATTGCCTAAGTCTTTCAATTTCTTCTTGATCAACTCTCACTACTGGATGGATAGTTTCGCAGAGAAAACGGAGAAAAATTTCATCTTCACCATGTAGTAAATTGAATCTAGTATCGGAAAATACCCAAAAATCATCCCAATCATCATTGTTAATTCTGTGTTGCCATATGTCTCCGTAAGCATCTTTAAACCGCCCATCAGAAGAAGACATAGACTTGAGATCAAATAAACGTGCTAAGAAATCGGGCTCTTCAAGTCGGCCATTCCATCGGACATTTTCAATTAATATTGAATCGAAGATATCTCTTCTTGTTGCTTCGGAGATGTTCATAGATGAATCTCTTTTTGTGTATAACGTTGCTGCTCACGGGCGCGCATGATTTTTGCGCGTCCTGTGAAGCAGATGGTTAGGGTTTGTTTAGACCCGTGCTCTCCAGATCAAAATTACTGTAAGATTTGTCACAAAAAAAACCGTAGAAAGAAGCCAAAATATTCTAGAGCCCAATTTTTTTTCTTTTGCGATTAATTTGCCAAAGAAAGCAAGCGTAACAAATTTCGAACATAGTAAGCTGGCAATAAGGAAGACAATGATTACAACCAGAATAGATGCTTCTTTTATCCAGCTTAAATATCCTGAAAAGATCACGGTCAGGATATCACTCCTGCCGGTGACGGTAAGACCAACTAACAACAAAAACAGCGCGAAAGAGAAGTACTTATAGATTTTTTTAAACATAGTATGGACCCGAACGTTGTTGCTCGCTGGCGTCGAACTTGTGAGGGGTTCCTTCAAATCTACATATCCATTATTCTTGTCTTGATTAGATTCGGTTGGCAATTTAGACACTAAGCCAACGTTACAGTCAGCACACGTGTCAAATCCTTCGCGATATTCAGCTTTGCATCTTGGGCAAAACATATTTTTTCCTTAACTGCCTAACGTTTGAGCTGAGACGCGCGCGATTTTTAGCGCGTCAATTCTCAAGCGATTGGTTAGGTTTGTTGTAATTTTCGTATCAATTTTATGTATGTCCGTGACCTGAAGTAGCTACCGGTGAGAATGCAACCTACAAAGAAAAATATTAGCACCATCCTTAATGATTTCTCTGTAAGATATGAAAACCAAAGCTCTTTGTGGTCTGATATTAAGTCATGGTAAAGTGATTTTAGTTTGATCTCTAGTTCTGTTGTAGGTTCAATATTTTGATTAAATGTAAGGCGAGCTTCCTCCCATATGTCTTTTACTTCGTTTACCTGACTTATTACATATGGGATCAATGCTATTGAAAGACATAAAAAAAGAATGCCGGCCCAAAGTTTCAATTTTTCCCGTTTTTCATATTTGGGTGACAGGATTTTTTGTTCAGACTTTGTAAATTCCATTTTTCAATCCTAACAATTAATATACGAAGTTCGTAATTTTTGGAAAATTGCGGGTCTGTTTGTTGTCAAATATAGCAAAATTTTACAATTGTCAATTCTTTTATATTCTTATGTTCGTTTTATCTGGCTATTACCATGATATACGAAGTTCGTATATCATAGGAAAATTGGCGGGGGAGAGAAATTGGTGGTACTTTTCAGTTTTAAACTTGGAACATCAAACATTAAACGTAGAGCGTTGAATAACCTGTCAAACCGTTTTGCCTGCACTCAGTTAATCGTCGTCTTACAAAGCGTTTGACAGCCCCAGCTGCTTCACTTATAATATTTCCCTTATTTTAAGCTGGTTAGCGGCTGCACTATGTCAGCTCCGTTGAGCCGGTGCAGAGTTTTTTTGAAAGCGAGGATATCGTGAAAGTCAGTAAGGATCAGAAAAAAGCACTGCTTCGCAAGATGGTCGAAATCAGGCTTTTTGAGGAAGAAGTCGAAACCTTGTTTCAGCAGCAGCGTATTCCCGGTTTTGTGCATTTGTCGATAGGCCAGGAAGCCTCGGCAGTGGGCAGCTGCGCGATGCTGCGAAAAGATGATTACATAATTTCAACGCATCGGGGGCACGCGCATATCCTGGCCAAGGGCGCTGAACCCAAGTACATGTTCGCCGAATGTTTCGGCAAGGTGACCGGCTATTGCAAGGGCAAAGGCGGTTCGATGCATATTGCCGATTTTTCAAAGGGTATCCTGGGCGCAAACGGTGTTGTAGGCGGCGGTTTCCCGATTATGACTGGTGCGGGCTTCTCTATAAAGCTGCGCGGAACTGATCAGGTCGGTATGGTATTTTTTGGCGACGGCGCATCCAATCGCGGAACTTTTCATGAGGCGGTCAACATGGCAGCTGTTTTTAAGCTTCCTATAGTTTTTGTTTGTGAAAACAACCGCTATGCCTCCACCTCGCCTGCCGAGAAAATGGTTGCGGGTGGTTCAATTGCAAACCGTGCGCATTCCTACGGAATTCCCGGTGCTATTAACGACGGTAACAATGTTCTGGCTGTGCGTGAATCGGTGGCCGAAGCGGTAAAACGGGCCCGCAAAGGTTTTGGACCCTCCATCATCGAGAATGAAACCTATCGGTACAAGGGACACTTTGAAGGTGATCGTCAGAGATATCGCACTCCTGATGAGATTCAGCACTATCGGCTCACCCGCGATCCGATTGACCGTTTTGAAACCCAACTGCTGGAAGATAAGGTTGTGACTCAGAAGGAAATTGACGCGATGAAGACCGCGGTCGCGGAGGAAATTGAAGATGCGGTTCGGTTTGCCGAGGAATCCCCATTGCCTGATCCGCACGAGGCAATGCAGGGCTTGTTTGTGAATCCATAGGGAGAAAATACATGGCAGTACGAGAGCTTTCCTGTTCCCTGGCAGTGGCCGAGGCCCTCATGGAGGAGATGGAACGGGATAAAACAATATTTATACTCGGAGAAGACCTGGTTTCAAACGGCGGTATTTTCGGGCAGTTCCGTGGTCTTTCCGAGCGTTTCCCTGAGCGCATTATTGATACGCCCATTTCGGAAACCGCGATTGTTGGCAGTGGTGTCGGCGCCGCCATTACAGGTATGCGTCCGATTATCGATATGCATTTTGCCGATTTTGTGACAACCGCAATGGATGAAATTGTCAACCAGATGGCTAAGCTCCGCTATATGTTCGGCGGTCAGGTGAAGCTGCCGTTGGTGCTTTGGGCTCCTGATGGAAGCGGGCTGAATGCCGCGGCCCAGCATTCGCAGTGCTTGGAGAACTGGTTTGTGCATGTGCCGGGATTAAAGGTTGTTGTGCCCTCGGAGCCTGCGGATGTGAAGGGCCTCTTGAAGGCGGCTATCCGTGATGATGACCCGGTTATATTCTTCCAGCATAAAAAGCTGTTTGGCCAGACTGGCCCGGTTCCTGAGGATAAATATATCGTGCCGCTGGGTAAGGCTCTGGTTAGGCGCGAAGGAAGTGATGTTACTCTGCTCACTTATTCCCGCATGACCTACTTTTGCAGGGAAGCCGCGCGTGAGCTGGCACAAAAAGGCATACAGGCGGAAATAATTGATTTGCGCACGCTGATGCCGCTTGATTTTGTCACGATCGCCGAATCGGTCAAGAAAACCCGGCATGCTGTTGTTGCGCATGAGGCCTGCGTGACCGGCGGTTTCGGAGGTGAGCTTTCAGCCCGAATAACCGAAGAACTGTTCGACTATCTTGACGGTCCGATTGTGAGGGTTGGTGCTCGGCATGTGCCTATGCCGTTTAGCCCGTGCATGGAGAACTATGTGCTGCCGCAGGTTGAGGATATTGTGGCCGGGGTTATGAAGGCCCTGAAGCGCTAGCGCTTCAGGCTGTTCCAAAACGCTCATCTGCTTCGTTGTGCTTGCCATTCGTCTTTGCGGCGTACGAAAAGTACGCCTCATTCCTCATGACTTCGCACGTCTTGCATCTAACCATTTTTGAACAGCCTGCCCATGTTCCCCTAAAACGCTCATCTGCTGTGTTGTACTCATCATTCGTCCTTGCGGCGTACGAAAAGTACGCCTCATTCCTCATAACTTCGCACGCCTTGCATCTGATCATTTTTGAACAGTCTGTCCATTCTGACCCACCTTCTCTGGGTTCTTTATTTCTGCTTAATCAGGGGTGTGTTTCGGTTGCGCCATTGGCGTGGTGGTTGGTGTCAGGTTTAAATGAACCCGTCTTAAGAAAACGTATCGTCTTCTCAATAACTTCATCATTCTTCATCAAATATGGATGCGTGGCATGCACGACTATGTGTTCTTTCATGCCGGCAACCCTGGTGCGTTTAACTGATACTTTGCCGTCATCTGCGCCCTCTATCATCATACTGTTGATCCAGTTGATAGAGCGATCACCTGCAATAACACCTAATTCGAAATCAACAGCCCCTAACATGTTTGGTGTAGATTCGTTGTCGGTTCCAAGTTCATCTCCCGCGGGGCCATTCAATTTTTTAAAGGACCACCATGAACCGATAGTCTCAACAACCTCGCTGCCCTGGTTGGGTGGGCCCAGCATTACAACGCGGCCAAGCCTGAAAGACTCATGCCGTTTAAAATAACTGCGAACCAAAATCCCGCCCAATGAATGCGTAACAAAGTGTATTTTTGAACAGTCTTTTAAGTTTGGATCCTGCAAAGCCGCACCAATGGCTGCATCACTTAACGTTTCGATTATTGCAGTGCGGGAAGGATAATCGACATTCAGGACAATGAAACCGGCATCCTTCAGTTTTAATTCCATCTTCTCCATGCTCGAATTGCTTCTGCATAGGCCATGCAGCAGGATAACGCCTTCACTCGCGTGCAGGCTCGTTGCCCAAAAGAACAGGAGCAGCAAGAGGGCGGAGGTCTTTTTCAGCGTGTGCATTCGCATCCGATCTGAGCGCTTATATCTTCGTTAGTCGCGCAGCGCTCTTTTTTTTGATAGAGCAGCTTAAAAATTGAGTTATCCGAGAAAAATTGAACATCGATTGTGCCGCAAGAGTCAAACGCATTGGTCCATGACTTTATTTCAGAGATGGAGGGCGATTCCCGTTTAAGACCAAAGTAGATGATCGGTCCCAGAAAAATCCCCAGCAGTGGGGGCAATTTTATTTGTTTGATAATCTTTCTGATGCCCGTGAACATACCGTCTGTGCATGAGTCGGCAAAGTACATGATTCCGCCGTCCGCAAGTATGTTTTTTGCCTGAAGCAGGCCCGTGAGAGGGTCCGGGAAGTGTTTGAGGGCACCCAGTGAATAAATGCCATCCAGTGTGTACTCCGCAAACCCTGAGAGATCCATTGCGTTTGCCCGGGCAAAGACCACCTGATCAAGCCTGCCGGAGGAACTTTTATTGTCAAGAGCGGTTTTTTCAATAGTGGCTCTGGCCAGAGCGAGCATTTTTGGCGAGAAGTCCGTCACAATAATCTGCAGGTCGGGCCGGTGCTCTAAAATGCGTGCCGCCATAAGGCCGGGCCCGGCGCCTATCTCAAGCAGGGTTCCGTTAATCGGAATCCGGTCAAGGAACCGTGCGAGGAGATCATTCCAAAAAAAAACAACGGAAGACCTGCCTGCCTTGCTTTCGTAGAAGCGTGTGAAAAAGGCTCTGTTGTAGAGCCAGTTGCTGATTCGATGCTTTTTTTGCCGGGACATTATTGTGCACCTGAACTTGGTATGGCATATGTGCTCAAAAGAACCCTGAGCGCGGTCTTAAGCATTATTAAGCTGGTTATATATTGTATCGCAAAAAAAATTTTTAAACCTAAAAAAGCCTCCCGAAGGAGGCTTAATAGTGGTTTTCCAAAAAACGAAGATAGGATTAACGCTTTTTGGGTCGACTGGATGTGTATGTATTAAGTGGTTACAGGGGCTGTCTCTTTTGGATTCGGGCCGAATTGATTTTCGCCCGGCGTGCTGTCCAGAATTGCAAATATAATCAAAACGATAGCGCCAAGAACCGGAACAAAGGCGAGCAGCCACCACCAGCCGCTGCGGTCGATATCATGAAGCCTGCGCACCGACACTGCAATCGCTGGAATTAAAACTGCCAGCCAGTAAAGGGTGCTTAATATGCCTGCGCTGAGAATGCCATCGATCACACTCAGTACGATGCAGATGATGATATGGACTAAAGCAAAGCACCAATACTCTTTTCTTCTTGCTCTGCCAGTAAACACTGCATACTTTTTTAGAACGTCAAGATACCAGTTCATGATTAGTTCCTTTCTGAATTTGGGGTTTTAAATTTTTAACTTCTACGTCAGGATTGCCTGACCTGTCTCGGTCAGATCAATTTCTTCAGCGGTAGGCTTTATGTCATCATAAAACTGCGCGTAACTGACATATATATAGGGGGTCAGCCACAGAAAACCAATACCCAATGTTAGAAGGCACAAGATGCCCCAGCCGATAAAGCGCACACTAAGGCAGAATAATTTCCATCTATTTCCCCGCATCATCTCTTTACTTTTGGCGAGGGCCTCCAGCGGGCCTATTGAGTCGTTGTCCGCAAGAATGAAGTAGATCATGGCATAGGATAATGCCGCCATAATACCCGGTATGATTAACAGCAGCATCCAGAGCAGCACAAAAATCAGTGCCAGAAGGTAGGTGCCAAGGCAGGTCCAGAATTTTTTAATGCCTTCGAACAGTTGTGAAATCGTTGCTTCCTGTTTTCTTGCAAGAGACAGGGAAAAACCCGCTATACCGACCATCAAGGGGGCTCCAACAATTATGCTGATAAAGAACCCGGCTTTTGGGATGAGTTGAACAGCAAATATAATCACGTAATATATAACATTCACCCCAATGGCCAGCCCCCATCGGCCCTTGAGCGCATTGCGTGCCTGGGTCATCAAATCCCTATTTTCAGTTTGTGAAAGTGTATTCATCATACCTCCCTGTGATAATGAATATTTTTCAATACAATAATGGGTGATTGCTGTCCTTTGGCAGTTGTGCCGTGCGCATCACTTTTTAATCGCATTCATTGCTTATTCAGCAGTGGGAGTTGCGTTTGCAGCAGTGCTTCTAACTCTAGCCGTCGGTCTTCGCGAGGTTTTTCTGAGGGCAGCAGGCCGGGTTCGTTTAAAACTGGAAATCTCTGCTTCCAGTTCATCTATTTTGAGGTTGGCTTGGGCAAGCTTACTTTCCATACTGTTGATTGTGTTTTTTAATTCTTCTTCCTGCCCTTCATTACAGCCATACAGGGCCAAGGCAAGAATAAGCGTTGCAAGAATCGTAGCTGTTTTCATCCTAGGTACCTCCATGAATGTAATCATTTAATCGGGTGCAGCCGGCCCGTGTCTCTGATCGACAGGGCGGCCCATTTATTTTTCTATTCCTGGGATTTGTTGGTTTGTTTTAAAACCGACATTGCGGTGGCAACCATTGATGACATATCTCCTAAGTTGGAGGGGATAATCATGGTATTATTTTCTTTTGCCAGCTTTCCGAATTCGGCAATATATTTTTCTGCAACTCTTAGATTTGCGGCATTTTCACCGCCGGACAGACTTAAGGACTCGGCAATCTTCCGTATCCCCTCAGCAGTTGCGGTGGCAATCAATTCAATTTCTTTGGCTTGGCCTTCAGCCTCATTGATGCGTTTTTGTTTTTCACCTTCAGATACTTCAATGGCTTCTTTTTTTAAACCTTCAGCGCGGTTAATTCTGGATTGCCTGTCGCCTTCAGATGTCGCGATAGAGGCGCGTTTTTCCCGCTCCGCCTTCATCTGTTTTTCCATCGCATCCATAACGGTACGGGGAGGAGTAATATCCTTTATTTCATAGCGCAGTACTTTAACACCCCAGTTTTGCGCGGCTTCATCAATGGCGGATACAACTTGCTGGTTCAGGCTTTCGCGTTCTTCAAAGGTTCTGTCCAATTCAATCTTACCAATGACAGATCTGAGTGACGTTTGAGCCAGTTGACTGGCTGCGAGCCGGTAATTATCAATGCCATATGCTGAAAGTTTACTGTCTATTACCTGAAGATACAGAACCCCGTCGACTGATACGGAAACGTTGTCCGTTGTAATGCAATCCTGAGATGCAATGTCCAGCACTTCTTCTTTGAGTGTTCTTTTATATGCCACGTTATCCAGGAATGGGATTAAAATATGGAAACCGGCACTTAATGATTTGTTGTATTTGCCTAAACGCTCGACAATATATTCAATTCTTTGCGGAACAATAACAGCGGTTTTTATAAGCAATACAATAACAATGAAAGCAATAACGCCAGCAACAACTAATGATCCGTTCATTTCTTTTCTCCTGATAGAATTTTTACTTTAAAAGTGAGACCATCTTCAGATTCTTTATTTTCAATTACAACTGATTGCCCTATTGCAATATCAGTATCAGCCACAGCCCTCCAAAAGCTTCCCATAGCTTTTATTTCCCCGGGGATATCCGCGGTTATTTCTTTTGTAACGAGAGCCTTTTTGCCGATTTTCGGGTCGGCAGAGCTGTCATCGGCATTCTCAAGTGTAGTTCCTTTAAATGTTTTGAGGCTATATGTGCGCAAGGTAAACAGAAGAACCAGTGAAGAAAGGGTGAATATAATTATTTGTGTTGTTAGGTTAATATCAATCACCCAGACTGCCAGCCCGGTTATCCAGCATCCGGCCATAAAGAAAATTAAAATAAATCCGGGGACTATGAATTCGACAGCCAGAAATGCAACTCCTGCAAGAAACCAGAGCAGCGAAGGTGATATGGACATGAGGTCCTCCATTGTAATTAGTTAACAGTCAGTTGAAAAACGCCCATCTGCTGTGGTGCGCTACGCCGGCGTACAAAACGTACGCCTCATTCCCTCGGACTTGCGCGTTTTACAGCTGTGCATTTTGAACAGACTGCAAAAAAACCTTTCCAAAAAAAGCTTAAAGCCGCAGTACATCCTATAAAGAACGCTTGCAGATCTTATGATTCGTGCATGGAATAGGTGCTGCCGATTCTAACTGAATTAAATTCTTTTTGTGTAAGATTAATTTTTCTTTATTTGAGTAGTTAATTGAATGTGACAGATTGTAATACCTTCTCAAGCTTTTTCAAACCTGTTTCGTCCCGGTAATTAAGTGCGATTAACAATGCATAGTCTTTATATATTGCGGCAAACTGTTTTTGAAAGTCGCGGATTCAAGTTCGAAGTGCAACAGCTAATGGTGTTTTGGTGTAGCGTTTTTTCACCCCGAAGAATACTTCATACGGGGATCTAAATCCAAGCACTTTTCTAGGGCG
>Ga0208648_1000210_pt1 | contig 61301 bp, 55 predicted proteins | sample AntAceMetag02UKL_FD_184772 | JGI IMG/M metagenome (GOLD analysis project Ga0208648, IMG submission 184772) | Saline lake microbial communities from Ace Lake, Antarctica - Antarctic Ace Lake Metagenome 02UKL (SPAdes) (version 2) | ecosystem: Environmental > Aquatic > Non-marine Saline and...
AAACAGTACGATAGATACTTTCTGTTGAAAATGCCTTTTTTACACAAAAAACCTGTCAAGAACTTTTTTAGTTTTTTTGGCTGTTTATCTAAAAAATTAGACTTTCCCTGTAATTTATACCGGATACAAAAGTTATATGACAGAATGATGACAAATAAAAAAATCGTGGCTAAAATACAACAAAGATAGACTGGAAAAACAACAAACAAAAAGAGATGTGGATAAAATACAACAAAAATAACAGAAAATTCAGCCAGAAACCAATCTCACCCTTTATCGTTTTTGTAAGCATGTTCACAAAAATTTATATGCAGCACTTATATCAAACAACTTATCAAATTTAAGTGCGTGCTTTAAAAGTGCTAACATTATGATAATATTGAGAATTCAGGCTTTTCTATTCATGAAAATCCATTGAAAGCTCATGGAATAACCTGATTTATCGAATATGACGGGCTTGAAATAGCTTCCCAGATGAATTTTTCAATATAATTCAGCATGTTAATTAACTACCAGAAAGTCCCCGCCTGAATCTTATCTGACTTTCCCGTCAAACGTTGCTGACTAACATCTTTTAAATACTGAAAAATAACGCCAGCAGCTTGTTGTTCTTTAGCGCCCCAGTCAAGCACTCGCCCAGCGCAATATTGCTGACGTAATAGCTGACTGACTTGAGCTGTTTTTGCCTGCGTTAAAGGCTCTATTTTTTGCCAGGCGAAATCATCTATACATAAAGTATTTTTGATCTGTCTAGTGTTTTCTATGAAAGCCTGCACTGCTGCTTTATTGCTGCGTGCCCAGGAACGGTCAAATACGTAACCTATACTCGGCACACTGACTTGTATGCCTAATCCGTGCAAAATATCCGCACCGCTCATTAATACTCGATATCCCTCTCCTTGCATGCGTGCTGCATAATGCCAATAGGTCATTAAGGCATCCACACGCTTTTCCTGCATTTGCTGGTTTAATAAAGGTGGTGCGCCATATATTTTTTCTATACTCGCAAAAATCTCCTTCTGTCCTTTTTTTTGCATTAGGGCCTGCAACAATAAACTGTTTTTATCCAGCTCTCCTCCAGCTATCGCTAGCTTCTTGTTTTTTAAATCCTGTAATTGTTTAATGGAACTATTTTCAGCAACGACTAATGCCCCCGTAGTATTCGAATAAGGATAAAAGCTATAATCCTTACCCAGACTACGCATGCGTGACACCCAGATCCAGTCAGTAACAATCATATCCACAGCCCCCGATTGCAAGGCTATTTTCGCTGCTTGTGGATTTGCCATTTTTATCACTTGCAATTGATACTGTTGCGTCTCCATCATCCCTGCTTGCTGCATTGCCGTTAATTCCCAATTAACTGTGCCAAAAGCAAGTGCACCTAAACGAACCAAGGTTTTTTCACTGGCAAAGCTAAACTGACTGCAAAGTAACGTAAAGATCAAAAGTAATTTTTTATAGTTGTTCATCATTATGGAAGATTGTTTAGAACAGTAGGGCTAAAAACTGATAAAATTGGCTTCCTATTATAGTCTTATCTGTACATATCTAGTAATGCGCCACCCCAAACAAGCAAAACAATTAGTTGATCGCTTCGGCAGAAGCGTTGACTATGTTCGTATTTCTATTACCGATCGCTGTGATTTTCGGTGCATATACTGTATGTCTGAAGAAATGACCTTCCTGCCTCGGGAGCAAATCCTGAGTCTGGAAGAAATATATTTATTGGCTAAATGCTTTACCGAACTCGGTGTCAGTAAAATCAGAATCACTGGCGGAGAACCTCTCGTACGACGCAATGCCCTAGAGCTTTTACAAAAAATTGGCGACTTACCTTTGCTCGAAGAATTAGTGATGACCACCAATGGCTCTCAACTTGCCGCGAGCGCCAGCCAACTCAAACAGGCCCATGTCTCGCGTTTAAATATTAGCCTGGATACCCTGGATGCTAAAAAATTTAAAGAATTGACCCGCACTGGTGACCTGAATCTGGTGCTTAAAGGTATACGTACAGCGATTAATACTGGCTTTAAGCGCATCAAGATTAATGCTGTTATCTTAAAAAACCGCAACCATCATGAGGTCATAGATTTAGTTCAGTTTGCTTTGGATTCAGGAATCGATATTAGCTTTATTGAAGAAATGCCTTTGGGCTTTATAGAATCACATAACCGTGCCGAGGCTTATTATTCCAGCGATCAGATACGTACCGATTTAGCGGCAAAGTTTACTCTGGAAAAAATAGACGAGACCACTGCAGGTCCGTCTGATTATTATCGGATTCAGGGTAGTGCAACGAAAGTGGGCTTTATCTCACCGCATAGCCATAATTTCTGCAGCACCTGTAACCGTGTGCGATTAACTGCAGAAGGTCGGTTATTGCTTTGCCTGGGCAATGAACATTCGATTGATTTAAAAACAACCTTACGAGCGCACCCTAATGATACAGATTATATAAAGCAGCTAATCATTGATGCTATGGATATAAAACCCGAAAAACATGAGTTTAACTTGAGTGAACAACCTATTATTATGCGTCATATGAATAGCACAGGAGGATAAATGAGAATCCTTTTTTTAAGTATATTAAGCCTTTTAATACAGGCCTGTAGCACATCCAGCGAAACACATATCAAACAATCCGAGTTATTAACATTATTACAATCTGAACAATTTCCCATTATTATTGATGTACGTTCTAGCAGGGAATTTAATGCCGGCCATATTCCTCACGCACAACATATTCCTTTCTGGCAATCTTTCACAAGCGATGCTTTAGACAACAAGGAAAAACAAGAGAAAGTGGTTTTATATTGCGAACACGGGCCGCGTGCCGGTATTGCTAAACTTGCTTACACTAGCGCAGGCTTTAAAAATATCCTTTATCTACAAGGACATATGACTAGCTGGCGTAAATCTGGTTTACCGATGGAAACGCAATGAAACGATTTTTGTTATTGATTATAGCGCTCTGGGAACAGCGCTTTAAACTCTATTTTTTTGCAGCACTGATAGGTGCATTGACAGGCCTATTAATCTTTTATCCTATCTATGATTTTATATTCTTTTATGAAAGCGAAGGAACCAGTGATGACTTACAGGTTCAAATAACTACTGCACTTGTTTATGTCTACACCCAGCTTAAAACCTCCTTAATGGGCGGAACACCTGCAAAGACGCTATTTCTTGGACAATTAGGCGCTGTATTTGGTCTGATCATCGCCTTTATTTATGAGTTGCTGCATTGGCGTTTGCAAAGAATAGGTCGTTTAAGTCGTGAATTATCGGTTAATTTACATACTCTGATCATGCAAGGAGAAGGCACTTCACTCGAGTTTAAATCTTCATTACGTTGGGATTTAGAGCAAGATAGAGTCAATCGCGCGCTGGAAACCGTGGTACTAAAAACACTTGCCGGCTATTTAAATAGCTCTATTGGAGGAACGCTATTAATCGGTGTGTCTGATAGCGGTCAAATCATTGGTCTGGAAAAAGATTATAAATCCTTAAAACGCCAGGATCAGGATGGTTTCGAACAGGCGATTATTACTGCTATTTCAACCCAGCTAGGCGCTGATCTATGCCAGTATGTTAAGGTGCTGTTTCATGTCGTTAACGGCAAACATGTCTGCCGCTTGATTGTTCTAGCTTCACCGCGCCCGGTTTTTTTAAATCAAGGCAATACACCTAAATTTTATCTACGCACCGGTGGTGGAACGCGCGATTTAAACATACAGGAAGCCGTTGAGTTTATTGCGCATCGCTGGAAACGATAAGCAGTAGACTATGTGTGTAGTGTATAACCGACTAAAGTCGGCTATACACATACACTACTCTATTACTGAATTTTTGCTTTTAAATTACTTTCATCACCTACATATAAAGTGGTCTTCCAGTTCTCTAGTATGGTAAATGCTTCCTTAAAATAGCGGATTGAAATAATAGTCTTCCCGCCTGTTTGATAGAACAAAGCGTCGCCTCCACCACTTGTAGTACGCGTAAACTTACTATTCCATTGCTCACCCAGGCACTGCTTGGCTAATTCAACTCCTTTAGAATAACTCGCTTTGGCTTCGTCCTCATCAGATTCATCCCAGGCGCAAAAATAATTAGTTAAACCTGTGCTCCATTCCCAGACTTGACAGCTCTTTGCTAAAGGAAATACTCTTTTAGCATCCCAGATTTGCATGTTTCTCTGCAAAGTTGTATTACTACGGCTCTTCTTAAAATTTTTAAAATTATCAGCATGATCAACAATCAGTTCGTTTAGCCTGAGACATGCTTCGGCATCGCTCATTTCCGGCTCAGCTGGGCTAAAGATTGAACATGCACTAGTGCTCAAAACGAATAAGCTAGTTATTAAAAATCTTAGGCCTGTTTTTTTTATTTTATCAATCACGTACATCTCCTGTAAAAATAATCATTATAAAGCATCATACTTTTAGAATCCCCAAAGTATTGATAAGTTATAGTTGAATTCATTAGGAATCGACTCAGAGGTATCGTACTCATTTCGTATGCCAAATTTTAGTGCCAGACCTTCAAACCAGTCTATAGAATGTATCCAGGAAATATTAGTCAGATTTCTGAATTGACCGCCATTGGTAAAGCTGGGATAAAAATAGTTAGAAATACTAAAGTGCTGTTGTGACGTTATATGCCAGATTAAGTCAGCACCGATCAAACCTTCTAAACCTACAATATTTTCTTGATGAACCTGGCCATCAATCACGATCGGATTACCATCAGAATCATATTGAGTTTTACCAAATTCAAAAATTGTTGTGGCGCCTAGCCGTCCTGAAAACTCCCAGGTATCAGTTTTAATATACTGATATCCCGGCCCTCCCCCAAACTGTAGCCGATGATTCCAGTCTTTAAACTCATTCCAGTCATATACGCCTGTGGCAAATGCAAACCACTTGTTATCAGCAAAAAACCAGTCTTTAACCAGAGTAGCATTAACCTGATTTTCACCCGTTTTATTATCTTCCGAATCCTGGAAATAAAAAGACTTGAAATTCCAGCGATGCTCTTTATCTTCGTAATGGGCGTTAAACGCTGTACGGAAAGTACTATTAACCGATGATCCTGAAGTTCCGCTTAGACCAATAGAAATACTACTATCCCAGTCTTGAAACCAGCCCGTACCCAAAAAACCATCATGGACTTTTTCACCTTTAGCCAGTTTAACCTGATTTTTGGCAAGAGTTACTTTTTCTTCCGCTTCTTTGGCCTCCGCTTCGGCAACTTCTACTTTTTCTTCAGCTATGCCAGTCTGATTTTCAGCTATTTCGACTTTTTCTTCAGCAAGAGCAATATTTGCAGGCAGAGCATCGTCTAAATCCTGTTTAGCTATATCCTCTTGCTTTTTAGACACGTGCACTTCAACCTGAGCTGCTTTAACTTGAGCTTTTGCAACTTTTAAACCTTTTTTAGCCTGTTCAACCTGCCCAGATGCTATTCTCACCTCTTTAGCAACGTGCGCATTTTTTTCTGCGACATTGGCTTTATCAACAGCAAGTATCAGTTTTTTTTCAGCTTTATGGCGCTTATCAGTAGCTGCTATCATTGCCTGATTAGCGGCATTCAGATCTGTCGGTATAGCTGATTTATAGGTCGCTTCAGCTGCTATAAGTTGCTCTTTAGCAATATCGACCTCTTGTTTAGCCATTAAGACATCCTGTTTAGCTATTTTAGCCGCGATATACGCTTTGCCTTCATCGCCTTCAGCAATCTTGTTAAGCGTATCAAGATTTAAATCCTGTAAATTGCTAATATTGGTTTTATCTATGGTTTGATCACCCAATGCAGGATGGAAAAAAGTAATAGTCGTATCGGTATGACGAATTAATCTAACATTTAAGATATCGCCATTATTGAATTGTATAATCTGTGCATAAGTGCATGTGGATATTAACAGCGCACTCAGAAAAAGCAAAAATTGTTTATTGATCATGAAAAGCATTAAAAGTGCTAGTTTATACTCGTAAGCTTTACGTGAAGCACGTCTGACTGAATATACGACCGACTAATCAGAGCAAGTGCAATAGTATTTATTAAAAAAAATATGGAAAATAATACTGACAAGATATAAAGACCACCAATTTTTTAATTTTTCTTTAAGTGACTAACTCAAGATGCTCAGATTGAATGGGAGAACCTTTAGGTAAATAATGCCAACATCCAGCGTACCGCCATTACTAAATATTATCAGCTGGGCATAAGCTGAATAAGAAATGTTAGAAAAATTTTTCACTCAGTAAGTTTCTGAACGTGAGCCATAGCATTGTTGTGTTTCAACGTGACCTCTACTCATTCAATAACAAATAACGTCTGTGCTTTAGCCTGATTTATTTTTTTATCAGTAACTCGATTAATAGCTGTTCATATATATCTGATAAAGGCTGCAAATCAGCTACCGGAATATTTTCATTAATTTTATGAATGCTTTCATTCAAATGCCCCAGCTCAATCACTTCTGCTCCAGTCGGGGCAATAAAACGCCCATCCGATGTGCCTCCTCCCGTATCATCCTGAGTATTTCTTCCAGTCACTTTTTTTATCGCTGTATGAGCCGCCTCAATTAAAGCACCGCCTGAGGTTAAAAATGGGTTCCCTGACAAACGCCAGCTAATTTCATAGTCAAAATCAAAACGGTCAAATATCTCTAGCACACGTTGCTTGATCGTAGCTTCATCTAATTCAGTACAAAAACGTAAATTAAATTGCAGCTCAAGTTCTCCGGGAATAATATTTTCTGCACCTGTGCCGCTATTGATATTGGATACTTGCAAGCTAGTCGGTGGAAAAAACTGATTACCCTGATCCCAGACTTCTTCAGTTAATGCCTGTAATGCAGGGGCAAAACGATGTATAGGGTTATCAGCAATTTCAGGATAGGCAACATGCCCTTGTATACCTTTCACTATTAACCTGGCGCATAAGGAACCACGCCTTCCGACACGAATCACATCGCCAATATATTGATCACTTGAAGGCTCACCGACCAGACACCAATCGATTTTCTCATTGCGCTGTTCTAACACCTCAACAACTTTGACAACGCCATTGGTAGCAGGGCCTTCTTCATCACTGGTGATCATCATCGCGAGTGCACCTTGATGATCTGGGTAGCTGGCAATAAAACGTTCAACAGCAGTCACAAAACAGGCGATGCCCCCCTTCATATCTGCCGCGCCGCGACCGTATAAACGATGCTCTCGAATGGTTGGTATAAAAGGCGGTGAATCCCATTGTTCCAATGGTCCTGTGGGTACTACGTCGGTATGACCCAGAAAAACAAAAAGCGGCTTATTATGACCACGTTTTAGCCATAGATTTTTAGTATCGTCAAAGTCCAGTTGTTCAGCTATAAAGCCTATTTTTTCAAGACGTTTTGTTAATAGATCCTGGCAGCCTGCGTCTTCAGGCGTTAACGATTCACGGCTAATAAGCTCTTGAAGTAAAGCTTGAGTATCACTCATAATAATGTCTGGTAATTTTCGGTATTAAAACCAATATATAATTGCTCGCCTGTATCTAACACTGGACGCTTGATTAAGGTGAGATTTTCCAACATCAAACTGGCGGCCTTAACCGCATTTAAATCTGATTTTTGCTGCTCATCTAGTTGTCGCCAACTAGTACTGCGCCTATTTAGCAGATTTTCCCAGCCAGCTTTTTCAATAAATACAGAGAGCTGCTGCGTACTTAATCCATCCACCCGAAAGTCATGAAATTGGTATGCTATGTTATTTTTCTCTAACCATAAACGTGCCTTTTTGACACTATCGCAATTTTTTATGCCGTATAAAGTAGTCATAGTCATTAACAATTAATTCGTAAAAACCTGGCTTCGCCCCTGATCTTTTGCTCTATATAGAGCCTCATCAGCTCGCGTAAGCAAGACATCAACATTTTGATCCGTTGCATAAGCGGCAACACCAAAACTACAACTTAAATGCGCAAAATTTTCAAACGGATATTGATCAATAATTGTTCGCAATTTTTCTGCCATCAATCGTCCACCTTCAACTGTTTGCTGTGGACAAATAATTAAAAACTCATCCCCACCCCACCGGCCTAGGGTATCAACCGTGCGAATATTGCTACTCAATATTTGAGCCACCGTTTTTATTGCATAGTCACCAATAAGATGCCCATATTCATCATTAATATTTTTGAAATAATCAATATCTATCAAAATGATACAAAAATAGTGCTGGTAGCGTTGTGCAAGTTGCAGAGCTTCATAAAGTTGCTGATCCAACTTCATACGGTTATTAATATTGGTTAATTTATCAGTGACCGACAAATACCTTAAACGACGATTATGTCTTTTGATTAGCGCGTAACGATACATAAGAATCAAAAAAAGCAGAAGCATTACACTTGCCACTTTAATTAATAGCTCATAATCAGTTTCTGATACGTATTTTATCGAAATCCAGTCATTAATAATATCGCGCCGCTCCTGTTCACTTAGCTGAGCAATGGCTTTATTAAAAATTCCGACTAATAAAGGCTCGTCATTACGTGTGCCGATAGTCAGATTCGACTCTTGTATTAATTTTCCGGCAATTTTCAATTCGCCTATATATTCTTCTTGAAATGCATAACTAATCTCAGGTAGTGAGCCAATCATCCCATAGAGCTGACTGCGGCTTACTTTTTCCAAACCTTCATCTAAACTTTCAACCTCTACCAGATGAATATCCGGATATTGTAAAAGAAGCGATTCAACATAGTCATAGTCTTTTTGAATGCCCAGTTTTTTGTCCAGAACATTGTCTATACTGCCGAAAAAATCTTCGTGGTAGTTCACTGCGACCACTAAGGGAAAACTAAGGTAAGCCTGAGTAAAGTCAAGAAATTGCTTACGCTCTGGTGTAGCCATTACTAAAGAAAAAATATCGCACTGTCGCAGCTTTCCCTGCGTTAGTGCTTCCAGCCAGGTAGGATTAGATACTATTTCAACATTTATGTTTAATTTGTTGACAAATAGCCGCATAAAATCAGCTACCATACCTATATGCCGGCCTTGTTCTAGCTTTTCGTAAGGCATCCAGTCGGGTTCTACGCACATAGTAAAATGCTGTTTTTGCTGCAGATATTGCTGTTCTTCCGCAGTTAACTGGAGTATTTCAGCGTTATTTTCTGGCCTAAAATTTTCTACAGCAATAACCGATAGTGGTAATAAACCTATCGATATTAATGCTAGAATGATTATGCTTTGAGTCATACATCGCATAGAAAAAAAGACCTGAATATAATTACAATGGATTATTCAATAACTCATCAAGCTCAGGTAATGTGCTGTCTTGTTTACGGCAAGACTTATAAAAATCGACAAATTCCATAAAGGCCTGTTCTAGATCGTCCAGAATTCCTTCTTCATTTTCCCGCTCATCTGGCAGTACATCAGGAGAATCCAGATATTCTTTTTGTAAAGCAATTTCACTGTTTATTGAGAGAATTGCATAGATAATAGCATTACTAGAAAGTGTGTCTGACATAGGGGTATCTTAAGGTCGGTGTTGATTGGGTAAGTTTTTCAAGTAAAGCACAGATAATTACTATTTAACGCAAAACTCAACATAAACTATATTTATATTAAATATTATTATATTATTATATTCATTACTGCGTTAAAAAAATCTTACCCAAGCCACATTATTAAAATTTTAATCACGCAATAATTCATTAATACCTGTTTTGCTACGTGTTTTTTCATCTACCTGTTTAATAATAACTGCACAATACAAACTATGACTGCCGTCTTTCGATGGCAAGTTACCAGAAACAACTACAGATCCTGCTGGAATACGACCATAGCTGATTTCACCAGTCATACGGTTAAAAATTTTAGTACTTTGGCCTATATAAACGCCCATAGAAATAACTGAGCCTTCTTCAACCACAACCCCTTCTACGATTTCAGAGCGTGCGCCTATAAAGCAATTGTCTTCAATAATGGTTGGTCCTGCTTGTAATGGCTCTAAAACGCCACCAATACCGACACCGCCAGATAAATGAACGTTTTTACCAATTTGTGCACAAGAGCCCACCGTTACCCAGGTATCAACCATCGTGCCACTATCAACATAAGCACCGATATTAACGTACGAAGGCATTAATATCGCACCCGGTGCTACATAAGAACCATGACGCGCTACTGCGTTGGGCACTACACGCACACCTGCTGCAGCAAAATCTTCCGGGGTATATGAGGCAAATTTAGTTTCCACTTTATCGTAGTAACGTGCGGCTCCACCATCCATTACCCGATTTTCATTAATTCTGAAAGACAGTAACACTGCTTTCTTTAACCACTGATTAACCACCCATTCGCCACTGCATTTATCAGCAACGCGGGCCTTACCTGAGTCGAGTAAATTAATTGAGTCTTTAACCGCATTACGCACCTCATCTGAAACGCTAGTTGGAGAGATTTCAGCGCGATTGTCAAAAGCCTGGTTAATAATTTTTTCTAATTGGTTCATCATTTTTCTATCTTAAAGAGTTAATAAAATTTTTAATTCGATGTGCTGCTTCTACGCATTCAGACACGGGAGCAACCAAAGCCATACGTATGTGATTCTTACCCGGGTTAAGCCCATTTACATCACGCGATAAATAACTACCAGGTAATACGGTTACATTTTGCTGAGCAAATAATTGTTGCGCAAAATCAGTATCATCGACCTCTGTTTTCAGCCACAGATAAAAACTGGCAGGCGGTTGTTTAACGTGACAAACTTCAGACAGGATTTCAGTTACCGCCTTAAACTTGTCGCGATAATACTGCCTGTTCTCAAGCACATGTAATTCGTCTTGCCAGCCAGCGATACTGGCATACTGTGTCGGCACAGGCATGGCGCAACCATGATAAGTACGATACTTAAAAAACTTGCCCAAAATATCAGCGTCGCCAGCAACAAAACCAGATCTTAAACCAGGAGCATTTGAACGCTTCGACAAGCTGTGAAAAATCACACAGTTTTTATAACTGCTATGCCCCATAGCATTAGCTGATTGCAACAAACCTTGCGGTGGATTGTGTTCATCAGTATAAATCTCGCTATAGCACTCATCAGAGGCAATAACAAAATCATATTTAATCGCCAGTTTAATTAGTTTTTCATGTGTTGCCTGATCGATTACCATACCCGTAGGGTTGCCCGGTGAGCAAATATACAGCAATTGACAGGCCTGCCAAATCTGTTCAGAAACACTATCAAAATCAGGTAAATACTGATTATCTTCCAGGGTAGGCAAATAATAAGCTTCTGCCCCTGCTAATAAAGCCGCACCTTCATAGATCTGATAAAAAGGGTTAGGCATCAGCACTAATGCATTTTCCTGTGCATCAACCACGCATTGAGCAAATGCAAACAATGCTTCACGGGTACCATTTACGGGTAACACCTGTGTTTCTGGATCAGCTTGCACTTGAAATCGCCTGGCTAGCCAGTCACTAATTGCTACCCTTAATTCTGCCAGGCCTTTAGTTGTAGGATAGCTGCCTAATGCTGCCATATTTTCTAATAGAGCGCTGGTGATTACATCCGGCGTTGCATGCTTTGGTTCACCAATAGACAAGGCAATATGCGCTTTATCTGCTGGCGGTATAATGCCCTGCTTTAATTGCGCTAACTTCTCAAAAGGATAGGGATGTAATTGCGATAAATGTGGGTTCATTCACGATACTTAAGTGTTTAGTAACCGAGCATTCTATCATGGGCAGATGGTCTTTTTAAAAAATACCTAATGCAATTCTCAAAAAACAGTAAAATACACTGTTTTATTTTTCAGTTTAGGCAGCAATAGACTGATCTGTTTGAGATTTCCCTATGTTATTATCTAATTTCAGACTTAAGTCACAAACCTTTTCTATCCCTGTAAATATCCCGTAATGACTAAGCGTTTTATTCTCCTTATTTTTACCCTCTTCAGCTTAAACCTTGCTTATACTCCAAAGCTATTTGCGCATGCAGGTGTTGACCATCGAGATAATTGTTTTATAAATCTGGCTGGGATGAAATTGCGCTTAGGCGGATTTCAAGCTGAATCTAAAATAGGCGGGGGTAAACATTTTTGCCATTTGTTTCCTGCAACCGGTGAGGTTATTTTTACTTTCGACTCCCTTCCTGACAGTCAGCTTAACCCTAGGCAATTAAACTTAAAACTGTTAGCGGCTGAATCGTACTGGGATATCTTATTTGACTTTGACAAAGCCTTTAAGAAAACTATAGCCCAAACTGACAACGCGTTAACGATTAAACATACATTCCCTAATATGGGACTGTATGCTATGCAAGTTTCATTACAATCTGATGAATTAGAACCGAGTATTAATAACAGTCAACGCTTTGTGTTTTTAGTTGGCTTGCCTATTATTAAAATGCTGGTGTTAGTCGGGTTTGGATTTTTACTGGTTTTAACTTTCGTGTTGCTTAAACAATTACAGGCAGGTGTTGCTAAAAAACGCTAGAAAATATTAAGCCCCTTTGAAAGCGTGTTGTTAATTTTTAAGGGGTTATAAAAAAATTAATCGCCATTAAACTTGATATTGAAAGGCGGTAATCTGCATTCCCCCCGAATTGCGGGCAGTTAGTTTAGAGGGGGTACATTCTGGTCAATCCCCGATTGTTTCTTGATCTAGAAGAACGTCATTGCATACCAATTCATGATGAACATCAGCCCAAAGTATGCGAACGGGAAAGCCCAACGACAATGATGATCGATGCGATCAGCAAACTCGATTCTTCCTCGCTGATCCAACGCACCCACCAGCAGATTGATGATAATAGTCGCGCACATGGTCAGAAAACTGAGACTCATAAAGCCGTGCATCAACGTAACATACGAGATCCGAGGCAACTGATCATTCATTACGATCTGATAAGCGACACCGGTAAGAATACCGATGAACGAGATACTCATCCGATCACCGAGCGACGACCGGTCCATCCAAAATACCGAGAACGAGAGCAGTACGACAATAATGAGAGGAATGATCACTAATCGCCGCAGATAGAAAGACTCTCGTTGCACATCAAAACTTAAAACAAACGTTGACGAAACGCCTTGCTGTCCAGCGTAGGAAACGACGTGATCCCTTGTAAAAACCCAAGCTTTAGTAATATCCCATTGAGGAACATGAACTTCGCTGGTTAAGGAGCTGGCGATATCTGAGTCCACTTGCAACAGCACCTCATGTTGATCAAAGCCTAGAACCTCAAAAATCGCTTCCAGACGTTGCCCGTCGAAAGGAAATCGATGCATATTGAATTTGGTCTTTACATTGGCGTCCAGCGTCTCGATCAGCGTTGAAGTTCCGTCGGGCTGAATACGCAGCACGACTCCGTCATTCTGGTGCAACCCAGATTCGTTGACGAGGACCACTTGCGGATACCACCCGGTCGCGAGCTCATTAAACTGATAGTCGCCCTGGAAGACTTTCTCATTTACGCCCTCAACGGCGGGGTCAAAGGCCATGCGTGGGTCATTCCACTTAAGCGTGAGCACACCAGTAAACTCAAACGTCTCCATTTCATCATTGATTTCATTGATGTTATGTAGGTCAAAGCGGGCTCGAACCACAACCGGACCATCTCCTTTGGGAGGCGCGAGCAAAAAAGGCTCGGCCAATGCTGCTTGAAAAGGATTGATCACCGCTACAGCGATGGCATTAGCCATTATCAAGCAGCTTAGTAGATTCCATATCAAAGCTGTTTTCAGCGAGATTATATTCATTAAATCTTGCTATTACGCTCAACAATGCCCATGATTTTATATTCCCTCAATTTATTATTGGCGGAGTATAACGCAAAGGTGCTACAAACTTAAACGTATTTGAATACTAGAAGTAGTCAGTTTTATTCTTTTCTGCTCGCCTATTCTTGATTTTCATGACGCGCCTGAAAAAACAACACGCATTTAGAGTGGCTCAAGAAAATATATCACTCCCTATCCTTTAACTACACTGATGCATGTTTGCAAAAATCACTTCCCATTTATCTCTTGTACAAGTGCTTAAAAGGCAACACAAGCATCTGCAAGAACCCCACCTGTTCTGATTTTCTATAATGGCTTAAACCTATAGTAAACTCAGTCTGAGGTTTGCCAGGCTCAGCTGTATAAGTGTTAAACAACCTGTCCCAGCAAGAAATGGAAAAACCAAAATTGCTGTCCATTTCTGATTGCACACAGGAATGGTGAATGCGATGCATATCAGGGGTAATAATTAAGTAGCGCAAAGCTTTATCTACAGCTAATGGAATTTGCACATTACTGTGATTAAAAGTCGCCGCACCATTTAATATAACCTCAAAGAAAATCACCGCTATAGGATTGGCGCCTAAGGCATAAATAAGCGCCACTTTAATTATCAGCGACACGATAATTTCCAAAGGATGGAAGCGTACTGCGGTAGTTGCATCAAAATCCAGATCTACATGATGCACCTGATGTAATTGCCATAAAGGCATCCACTTATGGGTCAATACATGCTGTGCATATATAATCAGGTCTAGTAGCAATAGTGTGATCACCACAGCAGCCCATTCAGGAAGGGCAATCCAGTGTAAAATCCCCCAGTTTTTATCTAAGGCATTCAGTGCACTTAAATAAGCAATTCCTCCCACAGTTAGACGAATTACCCCCATATTTAAAAATGCCAGGCCTAAATTTACTGGCCAGCGTTGCCAGCGAGATAAACTCAAAACACGTCTGGGCAACATATACTCCCAGCAAATCATTACTAAAAAAATTCCTAGTGATGCAGCTAAGCGAATTTCAGCTTCCATATAAACAGCCTCATTAAGATGTGTAGGCGGGAATAATAATGACTTAGGTATCTACAAACTATTTATGCCTTAATACATGCCAGATAGTGCCAACATTCGATTGTAATTTATCCAGACAGAGTGTGATAGCTACTTCTTCTATTGCTGCTAGAGCATAAATAAATACGGAAAGCCTAAGTGGCCAGGCGATATCCGCGAGAAACAAGGGATATAAAGAGACTCCTATAAAAACAGCCGCAACCTTCACTCCCCAGGTATGATAACTTGGGTAGGAACCGAATTTAATCATTCCCAATACTGCAGGAACCAGGTAACAGGTGATAATTGCATACAAATACAAATCTTCGCGATGAACAATATCTGACCATAGCCACCAGCTACCAAAACCAATAGTCAAATAGGTCGCTAAGTCAGCCCAGGTATCCAGCCTAGTACCAAACTCGGTAACTTGACCGGTAAGACGTGCAGCCAGGCCGTCCAGTATATCTGTCAGAAAGGCAAAGGCCAGTACCGACATAAAGGCCAGGCCATAGTCATTCCATGCCAGGTATAACATAATGGGTGCGGTAATAAATCGGACACTAGTAAGCAGATTTGGCAAGGTCAATAATGGGTGGCTGTGCGTTAACTTCATATTTTTCAGCTATTTCAGGTAATTTTTCAGAATATTTGCTGACACACGTCGATACGACTGATTATGCAACTTAACCCAGAGATTAGTAACAAAATAACCATAGGGCATTTTAGGCCCCTGATCGGAATAAGGAATTTCATGAAATGAAATCAATGCCTGCTGGTGATGACCGATATGGTTCGCCAATCCAACCAAAGCATATTCAGATAAACTGGATTGATTAACCCATGCCAGTGTTTTATCGGCTCGCCCCTGTTCCAGTCCCCAATGCTGATAATAATTTATAGTTTCCAGTAAACGCACACCGGCAAGCGCCTGGTATAAAAAAATAAAAGCAGCAGCCCAGCCAAAAATCATTAAAATCCATAGCAATAGCATCATTTCAACAATCAGTCCTTGTAATACCGAATTAGCTAACATTCGATAATGATATACTGAAGTATGCTCTAAACCCAGGCGTTTAAGCTCAGAATTCCAGGCATATTTAAAGTGACCGACAGTTACTCTGGGCCAATATATTTTAAAATCTTCGCCCCGTTTAGCTGTTGCAATATCTTCAGGGGTAGCTACGCTCAAATGATGCCCCTGTAGATGGGCAATTACAAAATGCTCATAGCAGACAGTATATAGCAGCATTTTTCCTAATATCTGTTTGTGTCTTTGGCTACGATGTATTAATTCATGCGCAACAATAAGCGCAGAACTGCCGGATGTTGTGCCCACAAGAATTCTTAACACAATCAAATTGACGCTAGAATTGATAATTTCTGCAGCAGAACTCCATTGCAATTGACTGGCATAACTAAGCATTAGGCCGATAATCAGGAATTGCAGGAAAGCCAGGACATATAAAATAGCATCATAAAACCCTGTAGAAACTAACTGCTTTTTATTATTTGAATTAACTTTAGGACTAAACCAGTCGAGCACAATCAATGACCACAGCGGGATAGTCCAGATTAGGGCGTCTATGGCATCATGGGGACCTGAGTATAAAAACCAGAGTACACAGCCTGGTAGAAACAAGCTGCTTAGATATTTCAAATGGTCAAACATTGCCGACCTCAATTATTAACGTTGTGTTGTATTTATTTTTATGAAACGTTGTTATTTATCATATCAGGATATTTACTATTGCCTATGCTTTACCCTGAATTTATTGAATAAATACCCGATCGGCAAGCCTAGTTTAAAACGGGACCCGACAAATCGTAATGAAGCATAGCCGGTATAGATTCTCCGCCAGTGCTTGTCTAGCGATGCCCGGTCAGCAGTAATATTGATAAGCTCATCCATATAAAGCTTAATGGCTTTTTTTGCCAGAAAAGTATGTCCTGATGCAGCATTATCAATAGAGATATGAATATTAGCAATGCTTGGATCGATACCCCAATAATTCCAGTCATCTACCAGACTCATATAACTCTTACCTAGACCACTTAATTCGATAGCCATATTCAAGCCCAATAATTCAGGTAAAAATTCTATGCTAAAGCTAGACAATGACAACATATAAACTGGTAAATCAAAGGCACTATTGATAAAACCAGGATGCTTAACAAATTCCTTACTATATACAGGAGGAACCTGAATCGATAAACTCTCTAATAGTTGCTGAAAGATATGCGGGTGATTTTGTTGCAATCGACCATTACCAATCTCATCGCAATAAATTTTAAACAAAATATCACAAATCTCAGGATTAATCGCTTGCAAGGCCAGGCTATTTTGTAACCAGCAGCCATCAATCAGAATCATAGGCGCTATCTGTTCCAGACCCCAGATATAGGCCTCTCTGGAAATTTTTGGCGGGGCTTGCAATGGCTTATAAGCACTCATTTCCCGTTGATAAATAGTCTCTATATAATTATCGAAATGTTGATGAGTGTAATGTTTAAAAGGCAATGGATTGAACCAGACACATGCTCGCAATCGGTTACGCACATTCATACGAGCAATGGGCAAGACATCAGGAAATAAATCCGCATTGAGCAGGTAATAATACAACTGTCTATTACTTAGTTTTGCATATTGCTGTTGCGTCTGCTTAATCAGCGATGTTACTTTAAAGTCACTTGTAAATGCTTTTTTCGGTTCCTCGACTATACTCATTGAGCCTTTATTTGCCTCACTATTCAACCAGTTTTTTAGAATATCCAATTCGGATTGATCCAGAACACCAAACATAGGCCCATTAAAATTAAACAATTTCAATAATGGACTATCGAGCGGATTTTGTTTATTTATATAGTCTGAATGTATTAATGCTTGCAGAAATTCATGGCTATTTTCTGGCAGTTCAGTAAACCACATATCCAGTGTCTGTCCTTGCACACAAATTTTCTGATGATGGCCAATGGCTGCTGATGCTTTTTGTTGCAACAACCGGGCAACTGTCTGATTTATTGATAAGGGCGTTTGTAAAATGTGTTGCATACGATCTTTGCAGATCTGCATTTGCTGCTGGTAAAGCCAAAATCCACTTTGTATGCGTTGCCATAATTGTTGCTTTTGCTCGGGAAATAAATCCAGATAGCTTGAAATGCACGCTTGTAAGGGGAAAACCTGTTGCTGCGTTTGTTGCTTACGTAATTTAACAAAAGGCGCCAGCAGTGAATGCCCTGGAAAGCAAATCTCAAGCAATGCCGGCAGCTGACAATAAGCCAGCGTAAAGCCAAGAATTTCAGCAAAGAACACTCGGGGAAATCGTGCCATAGCAAGCTGAATGCTGGCAAAATTAAATGTCTCCGACATCATCTCGGCTTGCTGGCAATAGTCAAAACTATAAAGAATGGGGGATTCATGACCACTAGCCAGAAGCAATGCACGGTATAGTTGCTGAATATTGGCTCCGTTCTGCCCTGCCCCTACAAGCTTTAAATAAACTGCCATCAGTTGCATAGTCGTTGCTGATTGACTACAGGAAATCTGAGTGATATTTTGTAACCAGCAAGGCTGGGTCATGTGAATAGCTGCCAGCTGATTTATTAGCAGGTAAAAATTATCCTGAGTCTGTAATGCTTCGGGTAAGGGTGTAATTTGCGAGGCAGTTAAAGTAACAATAGATTCTTCATTATATTGATTTATTTCTAAAGGCGTATCAACAACACCCACCTGGTTCAGATGCTGGGCAACAAAGTCATAGGCATCACGCATGAGCTGTTGATTATTCCCTGACTGATTCAGTTGATAAAATAATTCCCGCACATCGTCAAACTGCCTATGCATACCTTCTATTTGTTGGGTATATAGCAAACCCAATGCAGGGTCATAAGCATGCTCAGGCTTATTCATTATGCGGTTTGCAAATTAAATAATCATTAACCACCAGAGCATCAAGACCAGTGCTTAAAAAGACGGCAAGTGCATCATCGAGAGAATGAATCAGTGGCTTCCCCATGACATTAAAACTGGTATTCAATAACATGGGGATCTGCGTTTGCTGATAAAAGCAATTTATCAATTGATAAAAGCGCGGATTCCACTCTTGTTTGACCGTCTGCAAACGACCCGTACCATCAACATGACACACAGCCGCTATGCGTTGCTGCATGTTATCTCGAATACGCAGAGTTTTATCCATATACGGGGATTCATGATAATGTTCAAAAAACTCTTCGGCATGCTCATGCAATACCGATGGCGCAAAAGGTCGAAAATTTTCCCGGAACTTGACTTTTTGATTAATATTATCTTTAGTCACAGCAAATCTTGGGTCTGCCAGAATTGAACGATTACCCAAGGCTCGCGGACCAAACTCTGCTCTACCCTGTACCCAGCCAATCAGCTGACCTTGTGCCAGTAATTCAGCTGTAGTTGCACAAATACTATCCGGTAAATACTGGATATTTAGAGCACGATTGTATTGAATTAAATTTTTCACCGCATTATCAGGAATTGTCGAACCTAAATAAGCAGATTTAATAGCCGAATCTGCGAGCGCTATATCGGGTTGTTGATGATGTAATGCAAGCCAGGCTGCTCCTAATGCAGTGCCGTCATCAGCGGGTGCAGAGGGAATATAAACCCGGGTAAAATCAGTACGCTCTTTTATCTGTCCATTAAAAGCTGAATTTAAAGCACAGCCTCCACCTAATGCCAGGTTTTGACTGCCGGTCTCATGCTGTAGATGTTGCAATAACTTAGTCATCAATTCAGCAAAAAAATATTGCCCGGTATACGCCAGGTCTGCGGCTTGTTCTATAGGGTCCTGATCAAGTCGTTTGAATTTTTCCAGAGCCGCAATGCTTGCAAATAGGCTATTGGATTGATGCAAGCAATCAAAGCCCTGCACTGCAATAGTGTCGTTTAACAGTTCATAGAGCTCATGATTGAGCTTTCCATAAGGAGCCAAACCCATGACCTTCCATTCTTCCCCTTTAAGCCAGTCAAAACCGCATAGCTCAGTGACTTTCATATAATAAAAGCCAATACTGCCTGTACCTTGAGTTTCATAAAGACAGTTTAAGCGTTGATCCTTGAAATGATAAAAGCCCATAGAACCATTTTCACCAAAAGAATCGATCACCGCACAGGCAGCCTCAGAAAACGGGCTACTATAACAAGCAGTCGCGGCATGGGTTAAATGGTGATGATAATCAACAAAGGATATTGCGCAATCGGGATAGTATTCGGCAATAATCCGCGCTAGATTAATCCCTCCACTATCAATATTATTTCGCTGACTGGCAATCATATGGTGCAGTTGATAATTTTGAAGCGGGGAACGCAGTTTTTTTATACCTGTTTTCTTTAAGCCAGAAGGCGATAAACACCCAAGTGTCGCTATGATATTCTCATATAAAGGACGTTTTTTGCGCCAATTGCTGGCAATTGTAAACTCACCCGGATCTGGACAGTATTGCTGCAATAACTCCTGCACACGCAGTAAAGGATCAGCGGGACAATTTAACGCGCGTTTATTCTGTAAATAGCGTTCTGTCGCCTCAGCAAACAGTATTTCACCCTGCTCATCAATAATAGCCAAAGCTGGATCATGATAGGTAATTGATAGGCCGATATAATATTTTTTCACTGCTTACTTACCTCGGAAGTATAGAATATACTGCTGACATTGATAATATCATATTCAGTTTGATAAGTTCACAACCGAAAAATCTCACACCTTCATTTAGAGCAAACTTTTGCAGAATTAAAAAAAACATTCATAATAGGGTTTTAATTTACACCAGTCTTAATAATTTCATGTCCCTACAATAAATAGAGCAGTGGTTTAGTGCGTTAAATATGTGCCATCGGCGGCCTGGAGCAGCGCCTTTATTTATGCGTTAGGTGAAAAGGTATTATTAAACCCTCATTACTTAAAGCATCACCTTACCCATAAACAGGAAAGATCATGAATCCCGGTTTCCTTAGACACCTTGCTCTTATCTGCCAGTTTGAGCTAAAAAGGCTTTTTACTACCCGCAAAGGTCTGCTTTACCTGATTACTTTTGCGGTCATCTGGTATTTTATTTTGCTATACCCGATTCGTTTTGCATCCGATTTTCTTGGCCAGCAACAGAATACATCTGAAAGCAACAGTTTTTTTCAGTTTATAGGCTTCGGGGCATTACTGAATTGGAAAATACCTGAACTTGGAGTGTACTGGCATTTCTCTCTGATTCTTTTTCCATTACTCACGGTCATGAGTTCTGCAGACCAAACCTGTTCAGACAGGGAGCGCGGAACCTTGCGTTTTCTATGTTTGCGAGTAAGTAGAGATAGCCTGTTTTTTGGTCGGTTTTGCGGCATTATGCTGACTCAGACTCTATTAATAGGCGCAAGCTTATTAAGCACTGTAGCACTTATCACCTTTCGGGATGCTACTATGTTACCAGTTGCATGCAACAATGCTTTGGCAATATTCATTAACTTAATAATAGCTTTACTTCCCTTTACAGCCATGATGGCAGCACTGTCCGCCACAGTTCAATCAGCTCGGCAGGCAACAACATGGGCCATTTTAATCTGGAGTTTTCTTGCCGGGATTATAACTATCTTGTCCTCTTACCTGCCTGCTTTGAATAATTTGAAATTTCTGATTCCCGGTTATCAAATGTCTGCGCTATCTCAACTGACAGAATGGCAGGCACTACAACTGGCTTATATTCCCTTACTCCAAACCTTAGTGCTATTGACCCTAGGTCGCTGGATTATGCAAAGGCAAAGCTTATGAACTATCCCATTATAAAATGCCATGATCTTAGCTATAACTATTCGGGCAAAACAGCACTCAGCAATATCAGTTTTGTTTGTGAATCCGCTGAGCCTATTGGCTTAGTCGGTCCAAATGGAGCCGGTAAAAGTACCTTACTTAGTATTCTTTGTGGTTTTCTGCCAACTACTTCGGGCAGCGTGACAATATTTGATCACCAACCTGGCGCATCAGCACTGAATGGTAGAGTTTCAGCTTTGCCTCAGGATGCACAACTAGACCCGGCATTCTCGATTGGTGAACAATTAAGGTTTTATGCACGTTTACAAGGTTTAAGCACACAACAAGCCAGGCTTGAAACAGGCAGAGTACTCGAAGCAGTAGCACTTAAAGATGTTATAAAAGAAAAACCTGCCACACTCAGCCATGGTATGGCAAAGCGCGCAGCGATTGCTCAGGCCTTAATTGGCAAACCGGAGTTAATACTTCTGGATGAACCCACTGCTGGCCTAGACCCGGTTAATACACGCAAAATTCGCTCTATAATTGCCGAGTTATCGCCCACCACAACCTTTATTATCAGTTCACATGATCTTGCTGAACTCGGCCGCTTATGTCAGCAAGTATTACTGCTGGATAAGGGTGTCATGAGTACAATGCAGTTAAATGCATCAGCAAACATTAGTCCTACCCGGTTTATTACCTTACAAATGCAGCCGTGTCCTGCAGCAGATGTAATGGCAAAATTCAAACAAATAGCAGGCATTGTTCAAATTACTAATCCGCAAAAAAATGAATTTATTATTGAATATAAAACCGCAATAGAGCCTAAGATGGATCTAAAAATTATTATGTGTATGAGTGATAATAACTGGCAATACCGTCAACTTATTCAAGGAAAAACGCTGGAAGAGAAGCTGTTTTTTGCTGAGCAATAAGCACCCGGTAAAGTAAATTGTCGCCATTGGCATTAGTTCGATATATCTGATTTTGATAAAGCGTTGTTATCTAGCTTCTATATTTGTGTTGCGAGAAAAAGCAGATTTGAATATACCAGTCGATCAGGAGTCACCTTATACGCAGACTTTATTTTAAGATCAGCTGTATCGACCATTTGCGCTGATTTTCTTCTGTGAGCGGGAATTGATACTGACTAAAACCGGCATGAGTGTCAGCCTGCTTGACGTCTATAGTTATTTAAGCGCCCAGGCTAAATAAAGTCTGTTCAATTCCAGAAAAATAAGCGCGGTAGGCGGCAATGATTGAATATGCCATCCATATTGTAATTGTCATATAAATTAAGCGAGGTAGCCATTCAGCCAGCATTTCTTCCTGTAAGCTAATCGCTGCTGCCTCTAATCTCGCAAAATGCAATAAGCTTGTAGCTAATTTCCCACTTTGCTCGCCGATCGCGATTATTTGCAAAGTGCCCGAGTTGAATTCCTTGATTTGCATCAGGGCCTCAGTTAAATTACTGCCTTTTTGAATCGAATAACTCGCCGTTCTAATCCGTTCCGCCAAAAGTGCATTCTTTACCGTACTGGCGGCTTTCGGCAATGCCTCCAGCATTGGCACACCAGCATCCAGCATCAATCCCAGTATTAACAAGAATTCTTTGATTTGTCTGCGTATCAGCCAGGGGGCCAGCAGCGGCAATATTAATTGTAATTTGAAAATAATCCCCCGTAAGCCGAGAAAATGTAAAGCTCCTTCCGTTAACCAGTAGGGTAGTTGCCAGACTATATGCATTAATATCAATATACAAACGAATACACCGAAACTGCTGAGGATGTAATCCATCACAGTAATACTACCGACAAATAGAGAAGGAATCGGCTGAATTAGTAATGCTAAAAATAAAATACTCAAAGGAAAAAACAAGTGAGATTTTATTTTTCTAATATGTCTGGCCTTATCTCCATAATACTTCGCAAGTTGCTGATAAATATCAGTGAGTTTACCGCTGCTCTCCCCAGCCGTGATTAATTCGCTGTCTAGCTGGTTAAATATTCCTACTTGATAACCTGACTCTGCAATCGATCGACCCGATTTCAGCTGTGTTATTGCTTTATAGCATTTTGCACTAAACGGGCTTCCCGTTTCGATTACGATTTTAAATGCCTGGGCATGAGAAATACCAGCCTCTTCCATTCTGGCTAGCTGAAGATATAGATCAGCTAGCTGAGTAATATCTGGAGTTTGTTTATGCTTAATTTTTGACATACACGGCTTATATCTTGCTCATTCGCTTAATTTCCTGCTAGCGACATCTCACTTAATCGCTCGCCTCAATAGTCATTTTTCCGTTAAATTGAGTCACTTTAAATCGTTTCAGCACAGTCATGCCAATTAAAACCTGACCCAGCTTATCCAGAATGACAGCATGTGTATTGTATAGAGTTGTCGTTCCTATTTGCAGTGATGGGATGATAGTCTGATAGGATTTTACGTTACCAGCGGCCGTTTGACTGATGACCGGCATGCCAAATTTTAACCCGGCTTGCTTTGCTAATTTTTCAGGCACAGCAACTCGAGTTGCCCCGGTATCAATCATGAATTCCATTGGATGATTATTTATCATTCCAGCGCCTGAGTAATGCCCTCTTCTATCGGCGGAAATAGTGATGCCTTTTTCGGTAATCTCAATGGGGTTTTGGTACAACATCTGCTGTACAAAATCACTAGGGTGCTCAAGCGCATAGCTAGGTGACTGCCTGCTCAATAGATTATCCGCTAACAAATACAGTGCAATAAAAGATAAGACTACTAAAAAAATAGGGTGTTTCATGCGTATGCTGGTTTAATGAAATCATTGACTGGAACTTGCTTATTGTTCACACTGTATTGGATTTATAGTTTGAATTCTCGAGCTGACAAAAATGCTCATATACAATTGTAATTACCTGGTTGCTATAATGACATAGATTCATATTTGAGGCTTATCTATAATTAACCTGGCTAGCTGAACGAATATTGGAAATTCGACGGCAACATTGACTTGATAAATTACTGACAATGCCTGCATATCAATACATTTGCTTATTAACGGTGACAAAGAATGAACGAAAACAGAGTAGCTACCCTTTTAATTGTAGATGATACCCCAGAGAACATCGATGTTCTACGTGGCATTCTCAAACAGGAATATAAAATCAAAGTTGCCTCTAATGGTGAAAAAGCACTCAAAATAGCCCAGTCTGAACCAGCTCCCGACCTTATTCTTTTAGACATTATGATGCCGGAAATGGACGGCTATGAAGTATGTAAACGCCTTAAAGCTAATTTCATCACGGCAAAGATACCCGTTATTTTTGTAACTGCAAAAGGTGAGACTGCCGATGAAAGCCTGGGGTTTGATATTGGTGCTGTGGATTATATTACTAAACCCGTTAGCCCTCCATTAGTTCTACGTCGCGTTCGTACACAGCTATCGCTTTACGATGAAATGCGATTATTAGATGAAATGGTTAAAGAACGAACTAAAGAGCTGGAGCAAACCCGCTTACAAATCATTCAACGTTTGGGTCGCGCCGCTGAGTATAAAGATAACGAAACAGGTATGCATGTCATCCGTATGAGCCACTATGCAAAATTACTGGGACTTGCCGATGGCATGTCTGAAGAAGAAGCTGAGCTATTACTTAACGCAGCACCTATGCATGATATAGGAAAAATTGGCATTCCAGATAGAATCCTTTTAAAACCGGAAAAACTGGATGCCGCTGAGTGGGAGATTATGAAAACACATCCGCAAATGGGCGCCGAAATATTAGGCAGCGATAGCTCTGTATTACTCAACTTAGCACGTGACATTGCCCTTACTCATCATGAGAAATGGGATGGCTCCGGTTACCCCAATGGATTAAAAGGGGAAGAAATTCCGGTACACGCACGTATCGTTGCAATTGCTGATACTTTTGATGCTCTTACGACGGTCAGACCGTATAAACAAGCATGGCTGGTAGAGGATGCAATCAATCTGCTAAAGAAAGAAGCGGGATCACATTTCGAACCTGAACTGGTGGATAAGTTTCTAAGCATCATGCCACAAATTATCGAAATTAAAGATCAATACTCCGAGATTTCCGTTAAGTACCTAGAGTAAGGAAGTTAGATTATCAGACTATTACGCTACTATTTACTGCTTGAATACGATCTGCGACAGGCCACAGGCCACATATACTTGAAGAATTTTATTCTCAGAAATAAAAAAGGCCCGTTGCTTTGTATGCAACGAGCCCGGTATTGATATGCTAACTTAGATCAAACTAGCATAAGCAATAAATACTTTAGAAATTATGGTATTTTGCTTTAACTTTTTTGAAACGTTCAACTGCTTGTTCCATCAATTCTTCAGCTTTTTCATGTTGATCTCTTTTGTAGGCTCCACGAGCTTTAGCAACTTTTCCAAGTGCTCTATCACGATCAGCCAACACTACAGAGCTTTCAATTGTTTTAGCAGTTTGCTTAGTCTTCTTAAGTAAAGCCATAGTAGTCTCTTTATCAGTACCATCTTTCATAGCTGCTAATGCTGCTTCTGCTGCGTCAACAGTGTCTGTAAGTGACTGCTCAACTTCATCCTGAGTCTGATTTTCTACTTTACCTGCTGGTTTTGCCATAGCAGAAGGAACCGTTGCAAGCATTGCAAAGCTAACGAAAAAAGCCAGTACTAATTTTTTCAATAAACCCATTTTAAATTTCACCTTATGTAAATGATTATTATAATGTTAATGCATAATTACTTACGCATGTCTTATATAATAACATAAAGGAGGATAAATAAATTTTAAATATTAATAACTTATAATAATTATGGTTATTCTTTTTTCTAATTTTTGCCAACCACTAATTCGAATATTAAGCATGGAGCCTGCACCCTATCGGGTTAGTTTATTACTTTGAAAATAAACCTAACCCAGGCCTCGCCAGATAACACCTTCTTTAAGCAGGAATTAACCCTTCACCTACAGTAACCACTTTAAGCGCATTTGTACCGCCCTGTTGGCCTGTTAAATCACCCTTAGTAATAATAAAGGTATCACCTGTTTTAGCATAATCGAATTTTTTAAGCAGCTCAATAACTTCTCTATTCAGTTGCGCATGATCTTGATCTTTTAATTCATAGAAAATAGGAATGACACCTCGATACAAAGTAACCTTACCTAAAGTCTCTTCATGTCCACTAAATGCAAAAATAGGCAAACCCGACTTGATACGAGACATCCACAAAGGAGTTGAGCCTGATTCCGTCAGGGACACCAAACCTTTAATATTAGTATGATTTGCTAAATACATTGACGCCATAGCAATCGCTTCATCAATTCGCTCAAAACGCTGATGAACCCGATGCTTAGATACACTAGCTCCATGCTGCTGATCTGTTTCCATACAAATACGCACCATCGCTTCAACAGTTTTTACAGGATACTTGCCTGCAGCTGTTTCCGCAGAGAGCATAATCGCATCAGTGCCATCTAATACCGCATTCGCGACATCAAAAACTTCAGCACGGGTTGGAATCGGATTGTCGATCATTGATTCCATCATTTGCGTTGCAGTAATAACCGCGCGATCTAGTTGTCGTGAACGTTTAATTAGACGCTTTTGAGCAGCAGGTAAATTAGCATCCCCAATTTCCACACCTAAATCACCACGCGCAACCATAATGACATCAGAAGCAAGAATAATTTCATCCATAACCTCCATCGCTTCAGCACGTTCAACCTTAGCCACAATGCCCGCATAACAGTCAACATCTGCGAGTAATTTACGTGCTAAATGCAAATCATCTGCACATCGCGGAAAAGACACAGCCACGAAGTCTGCCTTAATCTTACCAATAGTGATAATGTCTTCTTTATCTTTATCCGTTAGCGCGGCGGCTGATAATCCCCCACCTAAAAGATTAATCCCTTTATTATTAGATAAATCTCCACCGACGATAACGGTACAGTGAATACGTCCATCAACCACATTAACAACATCTAAAACCACTCGACCATCATCCAGCAGTAAACGGCTACCTTCACTTACCTCATTCACCAATGCCTGGTAAGTAATGCCGACCTGAGTATTATCTCCCGCATTTTCATCCAGATTCATATCTAAAGCGAAGTCTTGCCCTTCGTCTAACCATACTTTCTTCTCGGCAAAACGCGCGATACGGATTTTTGGTCCTTGCAAGTCTGCCAGAATACCGACTCTACGACCTGTCTTTATTGATAAGGCACGAACTGTATTTGCTCTATCTATATGATCTTGAGCGCTACCGTGAGAGAAATTTAGACGTACTACATCCACCCCGGCATAAAACAGTTTTTCTAATACGCCAGGGGCATCTGTCGCAGGTCCAAGGGTTGCTACAATTTTCGTTCTTCTAATTTCAGACATATATGAGGGTGGGGGTTATTAAGTTAACTAAACAATATAGTAATTCAATCACAGAAATGGTTGAATAATTTCAGCGCGTATAAAATGAGAGCTGTTACTAAACTAGCGGTAGTCATGGAGAGACAAAGCGAACTAAAGTCCGCCCTGCATCCGATACCAGCAATTAAGGTATTTATTTTGCGTTCATTAAGGCATGAGTCGTATCTAACATACGGTTTGAAAAACCCCATTCGTTATCATACCAGGCAAGCACTTTAACTAATGTACCATTAACCACTTTAGTCAAACTGGCTTCATAAGTAGATGATGCTGGATCATGATTAAAGTCCATTGATACTAGAGGCTTAGTATTAATATTTAACACGCCTTTCAATGAGCCTTCCGATGCCGCTACCAATAACTGATCAATTTCTTCTTTAGTTGTAGGTCTTGAAGCAACAAAAGTTAAATCAACCACGGAAACATTGATAGTGGGTACGCGCATTGCAAAACCATCTAATTTCCCTGCCATTTCAGGCAAGACTAAGCCAACAGCTGCCGCTGCACCTGTTTTAGTTGGAATCATTGATTGAGTCGCTGAACGTGCACGACGCAAGTCTGGATGATAGACATCTGTTAACACTTGATCGTTAGTATATGAATGGATTGTAGTCATTAATCCACTTTCAATTCCGATACCATCGATCAGTGGTTTAACTAAAGGTGCAAGACAGTTTGTAGTACATGAAGCATTAGAAATAACAGTATCAGATGCTTTTAAAACGCCATGGTTCACACCATAAACAATCGTTGCATCAACATCATTGCCACCTGGTGCTGAAATAATAACTTTTTTAGCTCCTGCCGCGAGATGTGCTGACGCTTTTTCTTTAGTGGCAAAAAAACCCGTACATTCATGTACAACATCTACACCTAGCTCAGTCCATGGAAGTTTTGCAGGATCTCTTTCAGCTAATACCCGAATTTTATCACCGTTTATAACCATAAATTCACCTTCCACACTAACTTCAAAAGGAAATTTGCCATGCACAGTATCGTATTGCGTCAAATGCGCATTCGTTTCTGCATTACCCAAATCATTAATAGCAACAACTTCAAACTCACCCGTACGGTTTGTTTCATACAATGCACGCACAATATTACGACCGATACGACCATAACCATTAATTGCAATTTTAATTGCCATTGATTTTTCTCCTTGAGATAAATGTAAAATGTATCTACAGCTTAATTGTAAGTGCAGAAATCCTTCAAACTATACCAAATTTTCAAGGGGTACGTCTATTGAATTTAAAACCAAATATATAATAAAAATGAATAATTCAAAATCAGTTCTCTTCTTTTTCATTGCAGTTTAAAATCGCAACATTCAACCCAATAAACATATCCAGATCATCTGGACAAAGGGCTTTAGCCTGTAGCTATGCTATAATTTTAATTAAGTAGCACAGCCAAACAACTTAAAATTAAGTGCCATTATTATGTGCCGTTTTTGTTAACTAGCCGACTTACCACAGCTGATTTATCAAAAAATGGCTTTTTGTTTTATAGTCATTTAACAAAAAAATTCAGCCCCACTGCTATATAAAAAGCTTGGTCCTAACATAGCAGCTAAAATCTAACACCCATTCACTCAAATTGTTACAATAAATAATTACACTACATCCATTACTACTTACACGAGTACCAATACCCATGCCTGTATCACTGAATACACTTGAGATTATCATCCGCAAGGCTGGCGAAATTGCCTTAAGCCAATTTAATGACTTACAGAGCTTACAAATCAGACAAAAAAATCCGCGCGATTTTGTCACCGCCGCCGATGTTGCTGTAGAAAAATTTTTACAACAGTCGCTCGCTCAACAATATCCTGACTATGGCTTTTGGGGAGAAGAAAGCGGACAAAGCGAAAACCAGGCTCAACGTTGGATTGTTGACCCTATCGATGGCACACACTCGTTTACCAAAGGCCAATACTTCTGGTCTATCAGTGTCGCATTGGAAATTAATAATGAACTAATTTTCGGCGCTGTTTATGCACCTGCATTAAATGATTATTACTGCGCAAAAAAAGACCAGGGTGCGTTTAAAAATGGCAAGAAAATCAGTGTTTCTAATGAAACTGATTTAGGTAACTCCATGATTGCTACAGGGTTTGCCTGTTTACGCTCTTATCTGGAAGAAAATAATCTGGAACGTTTTTGCAGAATTGCACAAAAAACTACGGGACAACGACGCTTTGGCTCCGCTGCCATGGACTTATGCTTAGTCGCTGATGGACAAGTTGATGCTTTCTGGGAACAGGAATTAAACTTATACGATGTTGCTGCTGGAGCATTAATCGTGCAGGAAGCAGGCGGTACAGTAACCGATTTCAAAGGAAATAAGGGGATATTTCCTAAGCAGATTTTAGCCAGTAACGGCATCATCTTAGAAGAGCTTTTACAGTTAATGTAATTTACGCGATAACAAGCATCGCAACTCAGTAAGCCTGGGCATTGATGAGATTATGCCCCATACAATCCCCTGATACCTGGCATTTCTATACAAATAAAAATAACCATTGCTTAATCTGGGACTTCTGACTCACATTTAAAGATAGTGGAAGTTGAATAATGTCTGGGGCTAATTAGCACTTTAACGAAGTTAGCGGCCTCGACGACCTGCTTTAGCAGTCTCGAAACCGACCTTTAATGGCTTACCATTAAAATCCTTGCCATCTAAGCCGGATATTGCTGCACGAGCCTCATGGCCTTCCATTTCGATAAAGCCAAAACCTTTGCACTGACCGGAAAAAACATCCGTAATAAGCTTAAGAGAGCGTACAGTTCCAAATTCAGAAAACAAAGCCTCAAGCTCTGCCTCATTTGTGCTTGCAGGCAAATTTCCAATAAATAGTTTTTTCAATTCTGTTTCCCTTTGGGAGTATATTTATAGAGGGGGGAGGTTAATTAAACCACAAAAAAAGAACCCCGCAGGAGCGGGGTTCTGCTTATCTAAGGCATTTTGCCTTAGGCAGCTGTAACACTCGTAGCTTGAGGACCTTTAGGACCGTCTTCTACTTCATAAGAAACCGCTTGGCCTTCATTTAGTGTTTTAAACCCAGTACCCTGAATTGCACTAAAATGTACGAATACATCAGCGCCGCCATCATCCTGAGAAATAAAACCAAAACCTTTAGCCTCGTTAAACCACTTTATAGTACCTGTAGCCATGTATCTTTACACCTGAAATAAATTAAACAAATAGGGAGTTGCGTACAGCTAGTGAAACGGGGAATCCAGAAGGGGGTAACACGGTGGGAACAACCATTACTGCCAATTACAAAATCTGTAGCTTTGTATACTATATGAGAATTTCGAGTACTTTACCAGAAATATTTGATAATTCAGTGATATATATACTTAGCTTAAGGACAATTACGCGGCTATAGATCTCTGATAAAGCTAGTGGTCAGCATCTGGAACCTAGCTACAACAAGCGATGTAATGTTACATCAAAACAACTACTGAGAAAAATAAGCCACTCAAAATCCATACTATAACAATACGCATTATAAGTACGATACAAGTTTATTTTTCCTTACCGCCATTAGAATAGATTAAAATGTGTTCTACCCTGAATTTATTCCGTACTCATGAGCCTGCATTCAACTAAAAGCATAAATCGCCAGCAATTACGCAAGCAATTGCTGCAAATTCTTCCTGCTGAATCTATTCTGTACCAGGAGGAAGATCTCAGACCTTTCGAGTGCGATGCTCTATCGGCTTACCGGCAAGTGCCTTTAATAGTTGCCTTACCCGATACATCGGGACAAGTACAAAATATATTACGCCTATGCAATAAAATAAACCTGCCGGTCGTAGTCAGAGGTGCGGGGACAGGACTATCTGGAGGCGCCTTACCTTATGAACACGGGCTGTTACTTTCTCTTGCTAAACTAAAAAACATTATTTCCATTGATGAAAAATTACGCACGGCTTGCGTCCAGCCTGGCGTGCGTAATCTTGCGATTTCACAGGCTGTAGATCACCTTGGTTTATTTTATGCGCCTGATCCGTCTTCACAAGTTGCATGCACTATCGGCGGTAATGTAGCTGAAAATTCAGGCGGTGTGCATTGTTTAAAATATGGTTTAACTGTACATAATATTCAGCAAATAAAAATGTTCAGTATTGAAGGTGAGCTAATGACTATTGGCGGCGATGGACTGGACTGCCCAGGATATGATTTGCTTGCTTTAATGACAGGATCCGAGGGTATGCTTGGCGTTATTGTCGAAGTAACAGTAAAACTTTTACCCAAACCAGAATGCACGCAAACATTATTAGCTGCATTTAATGATATAAGCAAAGCAGGCGCTGCAGTGGCAAATATTATTTCAGCAGGCATTATTCCAGCCGGCCTAGAAATGATGGATAAACTGGCTATTCAAGCCGCAGAAGATTTTGTACACGCTGGCTATCCCACAAATGCTGCAGCTATTTTATTATGCGAATTAGACGGCAGTGAAATAGAAGTTACCACACATGCTAATGCAGTACGTGGACTTTTAAATAGTAGTGGCGCCACGGAAGTGCGCACTGCAGAAAATGCGCAGCAAAGCCTCACTTTCTGGAAAGGTCGTAAAGCGGCTTTCCCAGCAGTAGGCCGTATCTCGCCAGATTATTACTGCATGGATGGCACCATACCTCGAAAAAGCCTAGCCCAGGTTTTGCAAGCTATAGCAGATATGTCGCAACATTATGGCCTCGCTATTGCCAATGTTTTTCATGCAGGTGACGGTAATTTACACCCGCTAATCCTGTATGATGCCAATATTCCAGGGGAGCAGACACGAGCAGAAGAATTTGGCGCTACAATCCTGGAATTGTGTATTGAGGTTGGCGGCACCATAACAGGCGAACACGGGGTAGGCATGGAAAAATTAAATCAAATGTGTGTGCAATTTAACACCAACGAACTTGCTCAATTTCACACAGTAAAAGCAGCATTTGATCCTAAAGCTTTATTAAATCCGGGCAAAGCAGTGCCAACTTTACACCGCTGCGCCGAATTTGGAGCTATGCATGTACATCATGGCAAGCTTCCTCATCCTGAGCTGGAACGTTTTTAATGCACAATACTCAAAACGACTTTACTAAACAGCTACAGAGCGAAGTTCTGCAAGCTATCGCTACGGGTAACACTTTAACTATCCGGGCTGGTGGTTCAAAAGATTTTTATGGACGTAAAGTCACTGCGAGTAATGTTATAAGCATCGCAGAACATCAAGGCATAATCAGTTACGAACCAACAGAACTGGTGATTAAGGCACGCGCAGGAACATCTTTGAAAACAATCCAGCAAGCACTGGCAGAAAACAAGCAAATGCTGGCATTTGAGCCCCCAGCCTATAATGAAAAAACAACTCTAGGAGGAACACTGGCAGGTAATTTTTCTGGCCCACGTCGTGCTTATAGTGGTGCCGCCAGGGATTATGTATTAGGCAGTACCATACTCAACGGCAAAGCTGAACTTTTATCCTTCGGTGGCCAGGTAATGAAGAACGTTGCCGGTTATGATGTTTCCCGTCTAATAACTGGAGCGCTAGGTACATTAGGCGTAATAATGGACGCGTCTATAAAAGTAGTGCCTATGCCAGAAGCTGACAGCACATTCATGCAAACTATTTCTCTACATGAAGCTTTAAACAGACTTCATCAATACTCTCGTTTGCCTTTACCCATTAGTGCCAGCTGTTTTTATCAAGATAAGCTATACATCCGCCTGTCCGGCACAGAAAGAGCCATTGAGAAAGCAGGAAAATCCATTGGCGGAGATCAGTTAAATAATGCCCATAATTTCTGGCAATCAATTACAGATCAAACGCATGCTTTCTTCCAAAGTGAACTAGCCTTATGGCGACTCTCATTAGCGTCAAATACCGCTGCTGTTTTTCCAGAAGAAAACACCCTATACGAATGGGGCGGCGCTTTACGCTGGTTAAAAAGCGATGCAGCACAAGCAACAATCCGTTCGGATAGTCATTTAATAAATGGGCACTGCACACTGTTTCGTAGCACAGGTTCGCGCAATCAAGTCTTTCAAACCTTACCAGCTCCCTTATTACAATTACATCTGCGTTTAAAACATGCTTTTGACCCGCATGGGATTTTCAATATTGGTCGCATGTACCCTGACTTTTGAAAGAATTTATTGTAAATAAACTATTTTATGCAAACCCAAACGACAGAATTTTTTTTAAAATCAGCACAAGGCCAGGAAGCAGATAGGATTATACGTTCCTGCGTGCACTGCGGATTCTGTAACGCAAGTTGCCCCACTTATCAATTAGTAGGTGATGAACGCGATAGTCCGAGAGGACGCATCTATTTAATAAAACAAATCCTCGAAGACCAAGTTATTAGCAGCAAAACACAATATCACCTGGATCGCTGCCTAAGTTGCCGTGCATGCGAAACTACCTGCCCTTCTGGGGTACAATATGGTCGTTTAGTAGACATAGGCCGCCAACTAATTGATGACAAAGTTACTCGCTCAGTAATTCAGCAAATAAAGCGCTTTGCACTTAGAAAATTACTGCCCTACCCGCAGCGTTTTGCAGTTTTATTATCCACAGTTCAATTGCTTAAGCCTTTACTGCCTAAATCATTAAAGCAACAAATACCAGACAGACAAACAAGCAGAATAAAGCCTGATTATATTTCACACAAGCCGCTTCAAACCCGCAAAATGTTGATATTAGAGGGTTGTGTACAATCAATAGCGACACCGAATACCAATAGCGCCACTGCGAATATTTTGCATAAACTTGGCATAGAACTAATATCGCCCAAGCTAGCAGGTTGCTGCGGCGCTGTCAGTCAGCATTTATCCGCTGAGCAGGAAGCCCTGGATTTTATGCGCAGTAATATTGATGCCTGGTGGCCCTATATTGAGCAGGGAATTACAGCTATTGTAATTACTGCCAGCGGCTGTGGCGCCATGATTAAAGAATATGCATACCTTTTAAAACATGATATTCAATATGCAGACAAAGCTAGAAAGGTCAGCGAATTAGCTAAAGATATCAGCGAAATTCTATCAGCTGAAGAATTACCCTTAGCTCGCATTAAACCATCAGTCCACAATATTGCTTTCCAAAGTCCCTGCTCTTTGCAGCACGGGCAAAAACTCGACGGTGTCGTCGAATCCATTCTCACCAGCTGTGGTTTTAAACTTTGTCATATTGACGATGCGCACCTATGTTGTGGTTCTGCGGGCACTTATTCCATATTACAAACTGATCTAGCGCAACAACTATTAGATAACAAACTTACTGCTCTGCAAAGACATCAGCCGGAACTGATAGTCACAGCTAATATAGGTTGTCAATTACACCTACAAAGCCGGACCGGTATTACAATTAAACACTGGATAGAGCTTATGGATGAAAGTTTTACTTAACCTGGAAAAGCCAGTTAAGCGCAAAGTATAATGGCAACTGTTTTTTCCGGATTTATCAATAGTGTATTATGTGGACCAAAAGAGACTAAACAAACATTATGTTCAAATTTTTACCCGGCATTATTTTAATCCAGCTGGTTACTAGCGGATTGATTCTCATGTCACTTAATTGGTCAAATGATTTTCAACTGCTTATTGTGATGACCATGATTGCTTTTATCTGCGCCATTTTGTCAGCCTTCTGGTTTTCATCCATTGCGCGCAATATTCACCATGACCAACAAATAGCATTGCGCGAAAAACACGCACAGGATCGGGAAAATTTTTTAAAGGAAGCCGGAGAAGAAAAAGCCAGTGCAATCCGAGAGAAATCTCAAATGCAGGATATACATGCTCGTGAACGTGAAAGAATACTGCTGGATACCGAGCGCGAAAAAAGTAATATTATTGCACAAAGCTATCAGAAAATTGAGAAAGAAACCCGAAAAGCTCATGCCAAAGCAAATTTTAAGGTCGGCGCTGCTTTTGCTACAGCTGTCTGCGCTGGAGGCATCATGATCTTCAGCCAGTTAGTTACCGTAGGCGTAATGTTTTTAGTCGCTTCAGGCAGCGGCTTAAGTGGTTATATTCTTCGCGCCAGACAAGAACGATTAACGCGCAACAAACAAACATTGATAAACGAACAGCGTTTGCTAACGGATCAAACAAATCACTCGATTACAAACAAGCCCAGGCAACAAGATAATTCTTAGTGTTAAATAGTTGCGTTTGCAGATATTAGTTCTCCAGGTGAGCTCTAATAAAATGGTTCAGAAATAACCACTTTAATAAGCTGCCCTTTGTTTAGGGAAACTCCGGATTGCAGATTATTAGCTATTGCACAGCTTTCTTCATCCCAGTCACTACCTGATCTTTTTAGCAATGCCGGCAAACCCTCGCCTGATTTTGCTGGGATAATACGCAATCTTTGCTGGTGGATTTCGACCTTTTCTTTTGCTGTTAGCTGATGAAAAGAAGCAATGGATTGAGCAATTGCAGGGCGATAGTTGGCAGCTGGATTTTTATTCACTGAGGTTAAACGAAAAATCTGATTATCAAAGGCAATCCAGGTAACTGTTGATTCTTGTCTATAACTATTAATATTAGTCTGACTGGCTGGAAAGCCACCGATTGTTAGCTTATTAACAGTCTGATTACCCAGCCTCGCCTCATTAAGAAAGTCGTAGGCTGCTTTTACTGGATCATTTCCTTCTCCCTGTAGTTGCAATAATAAAAAAGCATCTTGTTGCTTTGATACTCCTGCGATATATTGAGACTGATTTGTGGTTTCCCAGTCAGACGGGAAAGTAAGGCCAATATTTATGATGGGCTGCAGGAACATCTGCCCGACAAATATACCTTGTGCAGCATCAGGTCCGACGATTAAGCCATTGAGCTTATCCAGCAAGGCCTTATGATCTTTTGCTATTAAATTAGCCTCCGAAGCTGCAGTTTTACTGGTACTTAACTCAACGGCCCTTAATTCTGTGGCTTTAACGCGCTCAGGTATAAATGGGTGAGTAGCAAGAAAAGAAAACTCTTCCTCCCCCTTCCCTTCCCTGACAGTTTCACGTTCCAGTGTTTTTAGAAAATGGGAGATACCATCCGGCTGCCATCCCGACTCAACTACGAGTAACTGCCCTATAGCATCCGCATCATTCTCCTGTTCTCGACTATACGGAGCAAGAATCGCAGAATTGAGTAGTGATCCTGTGCCTGACACCGTATTAGCAAGCAACGGGCTGACCATCCTTACTGCCGCTGAAGTAATGCCAGTCACCAATCCTATTGGCGCGGCACGGGTTAAGCGTTGTACGGAATGACGTGCAGCAACATGACCTATCTCATGTCCGATAACGCCCGCCAGTTCATCTTCTGAATTAATTAACACCAGCAGGCCGCGACTGATATACACATAGCCTCCCGGTAAGGCGAAAGCATTGGGCTCTTCCAGATCCACGATCTGAAATTGATAAGTAATATCCTGATATGGCGAATTTTGTGCCAGGCGCTCACCAATTGACTGTATGTAACTTACTAATTCAGGATCTTCAAATAAACCCATTTGTTCAGCCACTTGCCTTGCATTTTCTGCTCCAAGTTGCTTTTCGTCTTCGAGCGACATGAAAACTATTTCACGATTGCCGGTCACAGGGTTAACTGCACAGCCATAGACCAAAATAGCGGAAAAAATGATTATGAAAAACTTCAGTGTTCGGGTTTTCTGTTGCATTTCTATTTCCAGGACCTATTGTTTAATGGTGAGTGATCGTTCTGCCTTGGTTTATGTTGTATGTGTCGGGCATTATTTCCTTCAATTTCATTAATTGCCCGGATTTGTTCTGGAGACGCCTCAACTATAAGATTAAGTATAAACCAACTGACATTTTCAGTAAAAGTTTCAAATAGAGGGGAGTCGCTATTTTTGCGAAAGCGTGTTTTGGGCATCCCAGCCCAAGCAAGCAGCAAAAACTTAACGCGACCACTTATGCCTCCGGCGGCTCCAATTCGTCCTCGTCACCTCGTTCCGACCCAACAAGGGGTCGGAACATAGGCTCCAAATGACTTGACGCCGTGTCGGAATGCCTTTTTATTTTGTCTACACCTTCGCTTTCGCTCAGACTCCGACAAAACAATCGGCCCTACGGCTATCGCAGACTAAAAATCTTCACTTCGCTTAGGCTCCGTTTCCAAGATTTTCAGCGTCGGTACTGGAAGCTCTGGCCAATCGTATGCCCTCAATAGCGCATAGAAAATATAATGATAAGCTGATAGATATAGGAACCGAGCAAGTCATTATTGGTGACACCTTATTGATTCTTCCCCATGAAATCTGTCCGGTCGACGGTACAGTTCTCGAGGGTTCCAGTACCATGGATGAATCCTATTTAACGGGTGAACCTTACATGATGTCGAAAATATGCGGGTCGCAAGTACTATCAGGAGCGATCAACGGCGATTCTGCACTGACCATTCGAGCAGATAAATTAGCTGTCGATTCGCGTTATGCCAAAATCATGGAAGTCATGCATTCGTCAGAACAACATAGACCTAAACTCAGACGCCTGGGTGATCAACTGGGCGCACTTTATACTCCGTTGGCCGTTGCCATTGCTGTAGTAGCCTGGATGATCAGCGGTGATGTAATTCGTTTTCTGGCGGTACTGGTCATTGCCACCCCCTGTCCATTATTAATCGCTATACCGGTGACTATTATCAGCTCTATTTCACTGGCCGCGCGTCGTGAAATCATTATCAAGAACCCCGCTATTCTGGAAACCATCGGCACTTGCCGTACTGCTATTTTTGATAAAACAGGTACCCTGACTTATGGCCGTCCATCCCTGACTGCAATAAAGACTAGCGCTGTCTATAATGAACAGGACGTACTGACCTTGATTGCCAGTCTGGAAATCTATTCCAAACACCCTTTATCCACTGCAATTGTTAAAGCCGCAGAAAAATCAGCTGTAACATTATTAAGTGTCGTTAATATTAAAGAGTTACCAGGTGAAGGACTGCAAGGCACTGTTGAGGGAAAATTAATCCAGATTACTAGCCGCAAAAACTTTCTGGCCCTACAGCCTGAGGCTGCGGCAGATTTACCTCCGCTCAGTGGGGGTCTTGAATGTATCGTTTTAATTAATGACAGTTACGCGGCGACTCTGCAATTTCGAGATGAAGTACGCTCCGATAGTTCATCATTTATCAGTCATTTACAGCCTAATCATTTGTTTGAAAAAGTTATGCTGGTATCCGGTGACAGGGAGTCAGAAGTTCGTTTTCTGGCCGAACAAGTTGGCATTAAGCATGTTTACTTTAGCCAGAGTCCTGAACAAAAACTTGAATTGGTGCGCGCTGAAACCAAAAAAGCAAAAACTGTATTTCTAGGTGATGGCATCAATGATGCGCCTGCATTAACAGCCGCTACCATCGGCATTGCTTTTGGTCAAAACAGTGATATTACCGGTGAATCTGCGGATGCGGTGATTATGAACAGCTCGCTACTAAAAGTAGATGAATTATTGCATATAGGCGCACGGATGCGCCTTATTGCCTTGCAAAGCGCGGTAGGCGGCATGGCTTTAAGTGTTATCGGTATGGTCTTTGCTGGTCTTGGTTATCTATCACCAGTCGCTGGAGCTGTTACCCAGGAAGTTATTGATGTCTTTGCGGTATTAAATGCATTGCGAGCGGCTATTCCTCCCAAGTCACTTTCGGATTTTTAATGCAGATGAAATCATAGCTTTATCGCCCGTTACATGGCCGCACATGAGTTTTATTGAAAAATATGAACTTTATAATGTAAGTTACAGGGTATATGGATACAAACTGTTCTTAGTTAATTAACTCCTTAATGGTTTCGAGAAATTTATAAATGAAACAAACAATAACACTTGTTTTCGCAGTGACAAACAGTCACTTAAGAATTCGCAGAATAGAAAATCATAGGTTGAATTCAGAGCACGCAAAAAAATGGCGATTTCTCACCGTTATGCTTCTGCTTACCGGTATCGCGTTTATGCTCTCTGGGTGCTCGACACCAGTCAACGTAAAGCATGTGGACATTCAGACCGCTTATCGAAATAACACGGCAAGTGCGCTTTCAACAAGTAAGCCATCAGATGCTTCAAGTATCATACTCAGACGACAAGGATTGCTGGATCGGTTCGAAACGGAGCCCGCTGTGGTTTTGGCGGAATTGCATCAAAGTCTTGAAGTAGTGGGCGATGAGGATCAATTGTTTGCGCTGGCAGAACTTTCTATGCTACACGCCAGAAATACCAAAGACCGCGCCTATTTTCTGGCATCAGCCATATATGCATGGGCACTGCTGTTTCCAGAAAATGGTATGGACATACAGATACGACCATCGGACCCAAGGTTTCGGCTTAGCTATGATATTTACAATCAAGCCGTTGCCCAAGGCCTGGCAGCACCTGGTGACGCTGAAAAAAATGAAGTGCGTCTGCAATCTGGAAATTTCAAACTTCCATTCGGCACACTACAGGTATGTCTCGATGAATCCGGCATGTCATGGGGTGGATATCCGCTTGACCGTTTTATTGCTACGAATGCCCTGGATGTTGATGGTCTTAGAAATCGCTACCGTAAATCCGGAATTGGAGTGCCGTTGGCTGCAAGTCTTGCAAAAACACAGTCGTCAGTAAAGAAAATTGGTTCGGATCGCCTTGGACCGCATACAAAAGTTCCCGTCACTGCATTGTTGCGTTTTGAAAACGCACGCACCAGCCTGAGCAAGGGCGATATACAAGGGCAAATTGAAGTGTATGCAGCAGACCAAACTTCAACAGTGATGATTAATGGGCAAAAGCAGCCTATCGAGTCCGACCCAACAGCCGTTCTTGCTTATCAACTGAATGATAGTCCTCTGTACGCCATGGAAATTGCCGGATTTTTCAAGGGGTCGGTTCTCACCAGCGGTCTGCTTCCAAAAGACCGTGCGCAAGATGGTATTTTTTTAATGCAGCCGTACCGTCCCGGGAAAATTCCTGTCGTGTTAGTGCATGGAACCGCGTCGAGTCCTGCGCGCTGGGCTGAATTAGTTAACGAACTGAATGGCGATCCAAAAATCCGTGAACGCTTTCAGATATGGTTATTTATCTACGACAGCGGTAGAGCCGTTGGCTATTCAGCGGGGCGGTTACGTAAGGCACTGACGAATACTGTGCATGAACTCGACCCTGAAGGAAAAGACCCCGCGTTACAGGATATGGTCGTCATTGGTCACAGCCAAGGTGGATTATTGACCAAGCTCACTGCCATTGATAGTGGAACGAAATTTTGGGATCACATCAGTGACAAACCCTTTGATCAAATGGAACTTAGCCCGGAAGCCCGCGAACTCATACAACAATCTGCGTTTTATACGCCTTTGCCTTTCGTCAAGCGCGTGGTGTTTATTTCGACACCACAACACGGAGCCATGTTAGCCGCATCTCAAATAGTGACGGGGCTTGTTTCCAAGTTGGTCACCCTACCTGTAACGATGATTAATAACACTGCACTATTGGCTCAAATTGCTACAGCATCAGGAGATGATAAATTTGCCGCAATGCTAAGCAGGCCCATGACCTCTGTTGACACTATGAACCCGAACAACCCCGCACTGCAAATTTTGGCATCCATACCCGTTACACCGAGTATTCCAGCACACTCGATTATCGCAGTCGAAGGCGATGGACCAATAGAGGAGGGTGATGATGGCGTGGTTGCCTATAAAAGTGCTCATATTGATGAAGCAGTTTCGGAGTTGGTCGTTCCTTGGGGGCACTCGTGTCAAGGGCAGCCGGAAGTTATTGAAGAAGTCAGACGCATTCTGTTTGAGCACTTAAAGACATCAGGAGCAACACTACCAGGAACTGTAGCCCCGCCTAACTCATTCCCAAGCGGAGTAGGTGAGAATGAGAAATAAAGAAACTGATGATTTCAAGGGAAATATGCAAATTCAGTTTTATATATTTTTACCTTAATATTGGTGAGGCTTGTTGTTGAAAACAAGTTAGTTTTGCATATTATTTTAATTCTGTAAGCCATATGGCAGGTTATTTTATTGACCTAAATCCAAGGATGTCGCTTATATTTAGCGTATGCTCTATTAATTTTAAGGCCGAATGCAGGAAATTTTTCTCAATCGACGAAAAAAACAATTTTGCTGATAGACATTTTAATCGTTGCAAAATAATTTCTGTTCTGATCAACTCTGGACTTGCAGGATTCAGGTACTAAACTTCCCATATTTTAGTAACATCAGTGGCAAGAGCAATAAATTCAATAATGTCGATGACGCTAGTCCACCAATAATAATCGCTGCCATAGGCCCCATAATTTCCAATCCCGGGTTATCACTATTAAATGCAATAGGAGCCATAGCCAGCGCGGTCACTAATGCAGTCATCAAAATCGATGGTAAACGCTCCTGTGCACCTTTTAACGCGGTTGCTAGATTCCACGGCAAACCTTCCTGTTCAACCAGGTGCTGGTAATGTGATAGCAGCATAATGCTATTACGTACAGTGATGCCAAATAAGGTAATAAAACCAATAATAGAGCCTATGGATAGGGTGGCATCCATTAAAATAACAGCGATCATTCCACCCATTAGAGAGAAGGGAATATTGAGCAAGGTAATCGCGACATGGCGTAGATTTTGGATCGCAATATAAATAAAAATAAGCACGCCTATACTGGCGAGCAGAGCATGTAATATCAGATCTTGTTTCGCTTGTGCCTGTTCAACGGCTGCTCCGGTAAATTCTGCATAGATATTTTCTTCGAAGCTAATATTATCGTTGACTCGTGTTTTGAGTTCCTGCATAAATGCAGCCATATCATGTCCAGTCACATTACAAGTAATGCTTTGTCGCCTTTGCGCATTTTGATGCAAAATATTGTAACGCCCTTCATTATGTTTAATATCGACTAATTCATTTAGGTTTATCAATTTTCCAGACAATGTTCTTATAGGCAGCTCGCCTATTAGTTCAGGTTGATGGCGCATATCTGGGCTTAAAGTAACGCTAATATTGTAACTGCGATTGCCCTTTAGGTGCTTGCCAACCACATATCCTGCGTAAGCTGCCTGAATAGTCTGCAACACTTCTGTTGCCTGTACACCCCAGAATTTGAGTTTATCCTGATTTAGCTGGATTTGTATCAACGGTGTGCCTGGAGGTGAGCGCAATTGTATTTCAGTTGCCCCGGGAATTTCCTGCATCAGGCTTGCTATCTGCTGTGCTTTTATATCCAGCAGGTTTAAATCATTACCATAAATATTCACCACTACCGGTGAAGTATAGCCAGAAATGGTTTCATCAACACGTTCGATTAAAAAAGTATTGGCTTCATATAACAGGCCAGGAAATTCAGCCAGAATATCACGTAGTTGTTGTAATACTTTCTCTTGCCCAGCACCCGAGAGTGGTTTAAGACGTACTTCATATTCGCTGTAATGACTGCCGTAGGTATCCGCGCCTCTTTCCGCACGTCCAGCCCATTGTGAAACAGATTCAATCTGAGAAATTTTGTTGAATTGCCCGGTTATTTGTATGCCCTGGCGTATTGATTCTTCTAGTGAAGTTCCCGGAATACTGGTGGTATGAACTATGTAATGACCTTCGCGTAATTCAGGTAGGAATTTATGTCCTAGCGTCGTAAAACGCATGACCGTCAATAATGAGATTATCAGACAGCCAATAATAATCAGTTTGAAATGCGCTGCTATAGCTTTTAACAGGCGGGTATAAATGGGGTTTAGGTAGTTAATAACCGGCGGTGTACCCGTAAGTTGAATATCTTTGCTTAATAATACATAACACAGCGCAGGCGTTAAGGTTAATGCAACCAGTAGTGACATTAAGATGGCCAGAATATAAGAGTATCCCAGTGGAGCAAATAATCGACCAGCAACACCATCTAAAGTTAATAGCGGGACAAATACCAGAGCAACAATAAAACTAGCGTAAACTACAGAGCTGCGCACTTCCATCGATGCATCATAGACTATTTTATGGCTAGGCTCTGGGCTTGCTAATAAACGATTTTCACGTAAGCGACGGAAAATATTTTCGGTGTCAATAATCGCGTCATCAACTACCTCTCCTAGTGCTATGGCCAAGCCACCAAGTACCATAATATTTAGATTTATTTCCAGTTCGAGTAAGACGAGTACTGCACTGATTAACGATAAAGGAATGGCAATAGCGGAAATAAAAGCGGTACGTAAGTTATATAAAAACAGATATAAAATGATAATTACAAACAAGCCACCTAAAAGTAAATGGCTAGACAGGTTGTTGATGGAGGTTTTAATATAATCAGCGGGTTTGAATAAGTGTGCGTAAAAATCTATTTGCTGTTCTGCAAATAGAGGTTCAAATTCCTTTAAAGCTTGCTCTACTGCATTGGATACTGTCAGCGTGTTAGCATCAAATTGACCAATCACCATCATTACAATACCAGGTTTTCCCATGACTTGAGCGGCGCCAATGGAAGGCTCTGCTGCGTATTGAATGCTGGCTATGTCACCTAATAATAATGTTCCCTCATTCGCGTATTTTATAATACTCTGGCGCAGTTGCTCAGGCGTTGTCGCCAACCCAGTGACTTGTAGAGTAAAACGCTGGTTGCTGCTTTCTATAAAGCCGCCTCCTTGTATTTTTCCGTTTTGTGCAGCAGCTGTAATGACTTCGTTAAATGAAATATTATGCCGCTGTAGTTTAGCTGGGTCTAGCTGGATTTGTACTTGTCTGATATCGCCGCCAAAGATATTTACATCGGCTACGCCATGCACTGCTAATAAACGCGGCACCAGCATCGTATCGACTAAATCACGTAGTTGCATCAGATCTTTGTGTTCAGAACTGAGTCCAATCGTTAGCACCGTCGCCGATGATGAGGTTAATGGCACAGGAACGGGTGTACGCACACCCGCAGGTAGTTGTGTTAATACACTAGAGAGACGTTCGGTAACTAATTGACGATTACGATAAATATCACTATGTTCAGCAAATATTGCTGTGATTATAGAAAGACCTTGTATGGATTCAGATCGGGTCGATTGTAAACCCATTAAACCGCTGAGGGATAATTCAATCGGCTGAGTCACTAATACTTCAACTTGTTCGGCAGAAAAACCAGGCGATTCTGTTTGAATAATGATTTGTTTCGGAGAAAATTCAGGGAATACATCTAGTCCGGCATTTGCAAAACGATAGCTACCATAGATTAATATTAATAAAGCAATGGCGATAACAACGCCATAGAAACGTATGGAAAATCTGACTAAATGTGCAAGCATAGTAAAATCAGTTGTTTATCAATGAGGTAGGATACGCACTGTGTGCCGTTCTATATGGGGGGGAAGTGATTAGCCGGGTATTAATCGTCATCATCTTCCGCAGGAATCTGGCTACGGAATTCTTCTGATAAAAGCATTTGTGCTCCTATGCTTACGAGCTTGTCACCTTGCTGTAATTCTTTGTGGATAAAATAGGCATCACTGTGAATGAGTTTTTTCTGGGTGATTTTAATACGCTTAAACTGTTCATCATCAATTTGCTGATAAACAAAAGCCTGGCCTAAATGCCATACCAATGCAGATGCAGGAATAATTACCCCGGTTAATTTTTCTTCATTTACGGGTAGCCAGGCAGCAACACGTTGATGATGGAATTTTACAGCCTGATCACTCAAGTAGAAAAATGGGCTGCCGGCCTGCTGTTGCTGATTATTTTCAAGTGCAGGTGCATCAGCTACATAACTGGCTGATTGTGCTTTTTCGCGTAGTCCAAATGGCTGTATAAATATGGTTTTACTAGGTGCTGATATTTGCGAGGGTAGATAAATCACATAAAGTGGTCTTGTCAGGGTGTTTAACATATTGTCAGACTGGCTGGTATCATTTAAAAACCAGCTACTTAAAATTTTCCCCCATTTTGCTTGTGCATAGAACTGGATAGTATTTGCTTGTTGTTGAGCCATATTAAACTGTGTCTGATCAATTTTTAGCTGAACTTGCTGGTCGCGTAATTTTCGTGTGGAAACCGCCTGATCACGTTTCAGGTTTTGTAAAAGCTGAACGTTTCTCTGGCTTTGTTGTAGTTTAATGTATGCTGTTTCTTGTTGTGCTTTAGCGAGTAAATAGTCTTTACGAAGAATGATTAATGGACTCAGGTCTACACGAACAGCAAAGGTTTCGATTTCGGGGCTAAATTCACTGTTGTGTAACTGCAGGGTCTTTATGCCAGTTGCCTGTTGCGTTATTTGATCGATAAAAACACTAGAATCAGCTTGATTGATGGCGTGGATATTATCCTCTTGTGCATAACTTTTTAGTCCAGTCAGCGCAAGGAGCAGGAAAAAAATGCTGAATATCGGCAATGATTTAAACATGATGGCAAGACAATATTAGGCTGATTACGATAAATGTAATTTTATTATAAAGTATTCGACTGAATAGTAGCGGTCTATAGGATAATTTAGGATAAAATATGCGTATCTATAATAATTAAAAAAACAAAGGTGATACAAGAATGAGCCAAAACCCTGAAGAGTTAAAGTATGCTGTTACACATGAGTGGGTCAAGTTAGAAGACGATAATATTATTAAAATTGGTATCACTGATTTCGCACAGGAACAATTAGGTGACCTAGTGTATATAGAGTTACCCGAAGTAGGTCGTCAATTAGCTGCTGAAGAACAGTGTGCAGTAGTAGAGTCGGTTAAAACAGCATCAGATCTGTTTTGTCCTGTTACTGGTGAAGTTATTGCCATTAATGAAAGTTTAGCTGATGCGCCAGAACAGGTTAATGAGGATGCATTTAATACCTGGTTATTTAGTTTACGAATAAAAAGTATTGATGATCTGGATAGATTATTAGATGCAGACGATTATGAAAAAGTCATTTCCTAAGCCTAGTCATAAACCGATGCGAATATCAGCTATTTAAATACTTGAAAAACTATCCACAAAATCTGTGGATAACTATGTGGATAGTTTGCAACAAACGATGTTAAAGGACTGTAATTATTACAGTTTTGTTAAATTGACTAAATAATATACATTCATATAAATCAATGACTTATAGCGAGTCAAGTCTTTGTGTTAGCAGAAAATATTACTATAATTTTACTTGACAGGAGTTTGTGGAAAATGGCTGGACAAAATGCAAAAGGTTTAAAGCGTATCGTGAATGCGTTCTTTTTTTCAATCGCTGGATTTAAGGCGACTTGGAAACATGAAGAAGCCTTTAGGCAAGAAGTACTGTTACTACTGGTAGCTGCACCACTGGCGCTGTGGATAACAGATAATAATATTGAACAGGTTTTACTTATTGGTAGTGTCGTCGGTGTGTTATTAGTCGAACTATTAAATTCTGCTGTAGAATCTGCAATTGATCGAATCGGCTTTGAGCATCACGAACTTTCAGGTAGAGCAAAAGATATCGGTTCAGCAGCGGTTATGTTATCGTTAACTTTGGCTGCTTTGACATGGGCGCTAATTTTAATTTAATTGGAAATAATATATGAGTGCATTGATTTGTGGGTCTATGGCCTACGATACAATTATGGTTTTTCATGATAAGTTTAAAAACCATATTCTTCCAGAAAAAGTACATATGTTGAATGTGTCTTTTTTAGTGCCGGCGATCCGCAGAGAGTTTGGTGGGTGTGCAGGTAATATTGCGTATAACTTAAAATTATTGGGCGAGCAACCCAAGATCATGGCGACAGTAGGTCATGATTTTGAACCCTATGCGCAGTGGTTGAGTCAATGCAAAATCTCTTGTGAGTATATTACCAAGCTAGTTGACCATTACACGGGACAAGCCTATATCACCACCGATGAAGATGATAATCAGATTACTGCGTTTCATCCCGGTGCGATGAATAATTCTCACGTTAACTCGGTGCCTCAGGATGCAGGTATAGAAATAGGTATTGTTTCACCTGATGGGAAGTTAGGTATGCAACAGCACGCACAAGAATTTGTTAATGCAGGAATACCCTTTATTTTTGATCCTGGCCAGGGTATGCCTATGTTCAGTGGCGAGGAGTTATTGGACTTGTTAGGCTTAGCAACCTGGGCCACATTCAATGACTATGAGTCTGAATTAATGCAGGAGCGTACTGGCTTAACATTAGAACAAATTGCCGAGCAAGTTGAAGCGCTCGTTATTACTTTAGGCGGTGAAGGCTCTAAAATTTACACTCAGGGAAAATGTATACACATACCCTCTGCAAAGGCTAAACAGTTAAGAGATCCAACAGGTTGCGGTGATGCTTATCGTGCAGGACTGTTGTTTGGTCTGATGAATGAATATGACTGGCCAACGACAGGGCGTATTGCCTCTTTGCTGGGTTCAATGAAAATTGAGCATCATGGTACGCAGAATCATCATTTTACCATGGAGCAATTTAAAGCGCGGTATCAGGATAGTTTTGGCGAGTCATTCTAGTTTAGATTTTTTTAAGCTCCAGTATGGGAATGTGATCCGTGATGCTAAGCGTCACGGATTACTGAGGCATTGCATTAATTTCTCCGCAAGTCGTACAAACTAGAAAACAAAATAAATAACCATGCTGAATAGCTGTACAACAAAATATCCGATTTCCATCAAGGTTTCTGCTTCGCTTATTGTCACAGCCCTAACTCTTTTATGTATTTCCGTAGCTCTGGCACATGGCGTCGATGCTAATACTCAGAAGTTTCTACAAGCCAATCAAGGCGTTGCGATTGGGCCATTTATGTATATCGGTGCCAAGCATATGCTCACCGGCTATGACCATTTATTATTTCTTCTCGGGGTTATTTTCTTTTTATTTCGTACCCGGGATATATTAATTTATGTCAGCCTATTTACCTTAGGCCATAGTTTGACGCTGTTTTTTGGTGTCCTGGAAAATATTTCCGTAAATGCTTATTTAATTGACGCTATTATTGGATTGTCTGTGGTTTATAAAGGCTTTGATAATCTTGGTGGTTTTCAGCGCTTGTTTGCTCGCCAACCAAATACTAAAGTAGCTGTGTTAATTTTTGGTTTATTTCATGGCATGGGTTTAGCGACAAAATTACAGGATTTTGATTTACCAGAACATGATCTGTGGAAAAATTTACTGGCATTTAATATCGGTGTTGAGATCGGTCAATTTCTGGCTTTATTTTTTATTTTAATATTCTTAAATCTGTGGCGGCGTTTTAACTGTTATTTTAGTTTTGCAGTGGCTACTAATACTTTGTTAATGGCTGCCGGTCTGGTTTTATTCGGCTATCAAATGATTGGCTATGTACTATCTACGTAATACTTATGAATGAAGTAAATATCCCTGTGCAATCTTTGAAAACCTTGATCATTAGTATGATCAGTGCGCTTATACTGGCTTTTTTAATATTAGTGGTATTTATTGGACCTGCTGAATATGGCATTGATCCAACTGGTTTAGGAAAAAAACTGGGGTTAACTGTATTAGCAAAACCTTTGGCAGAAAATGTAAAAAGAGCAGTGTCCTGTCCAACTGGAGAGCAAGCTGCTGGTTGGCAAGATATCGTGCAAATTACCATACCCGCTAGATCAGGTCTGGAATACAAATTTTATTTGCAAAAAAATGCTCAAATAACTTATGTATGGAGCAGTGATAATGAAGCATTATATTTTGATTTTCATGGAGAGCCAGCAGGGGATAAATCGGGATATTTTAAAAGTTACCGTGAAACGACCGCGAACGCATCTGAGGGTGATTTAACGGCTCCCTTTACTGGAACGCATGGATGGTACTGGAAAAATGATACCAACAAAACAATTCAGGTGACTTTAAAAACTAAAGGACAGTATAAAATTAAGGGTTTGATTTAGTTTATGGGCAGCAGGCTTTAGCAATCTACCTGTTATTTACTAGATAAGGAGGCTAAAGCCTACTGCACATTTTTATGTTAAAATCAGTATTTTTTATACGATTCATTTTGTGAATTTACCAAAACAGTTATAGAGAGGAGCAATGGCAGGACATAGTAAGTGGGCTAATATTAAACACCGTAAAGCAGGGCAGGATGCAAAGCGGGGGAAATTATTTACCAAAGTCATTCGTGAAATTTCTGTCGCAGCAAAAACTGGTGGTGCTGATCCGGCTAGTAATCCTAGCTTACGGACTGCAATTGATAAAGCACTGGGCGCTAATATGAAGCGCGATACCATTGATAACACTATTAAAAAAGCAACCGGTGCAATGGATGGCGTTAATTATGAAGAAGTGCGTTACGAAGGCTATGGCCCCGGTGGTATTGCAGTAATTGTCGATTGTTTAACAGACAACCGTAACCGTACCGTAGGTGAAGTACGGCATGCTTTTTCTAAAGCGGGTGGTAATCTCGGTACCGATGGCTCTGTTGCCTATATGTTTAATAAAGTTGGCATTTTAAGTTATGCGAGTGATGTTGATGAAGATGCAGTGATGGAAGCCGCTTTAGAGGCAGGTGCTGAAGATATAATCACCAATGATGATGGCTCTGTAGATGTCATGACGGCATGGGAAGAGTTTTTGAATGTTAAGGACGCGATGGTCACTGTAGATTTTGAGCCAGCTGATGGAGAAGTCACCATGCAAGCAGATATTTTGAACGAACTCGATATCAATGATGCAGAAAAAATATTGCGCTTAGTGGATGTCCTGGAAGATCTAGATGATGTACAAAACGTCTATACTAATGCAGATATCAGTGATGAAGTGATAACTCAACTGGAAGATGTATAGTAAGTGGCCAGAATTTTAGGGATAGACCCCGGTTCACGTCTGACAGGATTTGGTATTATTGACGAAACAGCCACTGGCTATAAGTATGTAGCCAGTGGCTGTTTACGTATTAAAGGTGATAATTTCCCGGAACGCTTAAAGCAGATTTTTGCAGGTATCAGCGATATTGTTGAAGAATATCAACCTACAGAAATGGCTATAGAACAAGTATTTATGCATAAAAATGCAGATTCGGCACTAAAATTAGGTCAGGCACGAGGAGCCGCAATCTGTGCAGTGCAATTATTTGATATACCGGTGTTTGAATATGCTGCCCGTCAGGTTAAACAGGCGGTGGTTGGTAACGGTTCAGCTGACAAATTACAGGTACAGCAAATGGTGAAAATTTTGCTTGGCATAAGCGGTGAGTTACAGATAGATGCTAGTGATGCTCTGGGTATCAGTTTATGTCATTCTAATTTCCAACAAACGCAAAGACGCATAACACAGGGTACGCTTTCATGATTGGCTTTATACGCGGGAAATTAGTAGCAAAAACTCCGCCTTTGCTAGTGCTAGATGTACAAGGTGTAGGTTACGAAATTGAAGCGCCCATGACTACTTTTTATAATCTTCCGGCGATGGGTGAAACCGTGCTTTTGCATACGCATTTGGTGGTACGCGAAGACGCACATATCCTGTTTGGTTTTTCCACTGAATCAGACAGAGTGATGTTTCGTAGTCTAATAAAAGTGAATGGTGTCGGACCGAAGCTGGCACTGACCATTTTATCGGGACAAAGTGCTGATGAATTTCATCGCTGCATTCATGATAATGATACGGCAGCTCTGGTTCGCTTGCCTGGAGTGGGTAAAAAAACAGCCGAGCGTTTGATTATTGAAATGCGTGACAAATTACCGCAAATGGATGAGGCCAATGCCGATAGCAGTAATGCAGCACAAGCTAGTACCGGCTTATCAAGAAGTAGCGCCAAACAAGAAGCCATCAGTGCTTTATGCTCTCTGGGCTATAAAGCGCAAGATGCCAGTAAAATGGTGCAGGGTATCGCGCAAGAGGATAAAAGCTGTGAGGATATTATTCGTTTGGCTTTACAGGGAAAAACACAGTAAATCCAGATTTTCATGCACAATACGAGGTTTTCCAGGCATTTATTCTGCTTGGCTTTAAACTCCCTTACTTATAAGTTCAATAGACCTGGTATTAGACGAGATAAATTACATATGGCACGTAGACGATTTCACAAGAGAAGAAAATTACCCGAAGATCCCATACAAGTAACGATTGAGTCCCTGACTCATGATGGACGAGGGGTGGCACATGTTGATGGTAAAGTCATTTTTATCGACGAAGCTTTGCCGGGCGAAGAACTGGAATTTATTTATACTGATAGTCGTAAAGACTATGCGGAAGGTAAAGTACAAACTTTATTAACACGGGCTCCTGAGCGTGTTGATGCTGAATGTCCACATTTTGGTCGTTGTGGTGGCTGCAGTTTTCAGCATGTAAGTGATAGCGCACAGATCAGTTTTAAACAAGACTTATTGGTAGATCAGTTTCAACGCATAGGAAAAGTTGCAATCCCGGAAATTTGGCAACCATTAACTGGAGCACATTGGGGGTATCGGCGTAAAGCTCGAATGGGCGTTAAATATGTAGAAAAAAAGGGCCGTGTACTGGTTGGATTCCGGGAACGCCGTAATCAATTTTTAGCCGAGATTGAAAGTTGTAAAGTAATGCACCCTATAGTGGGTGAAAAATTGATGGATTTATCCGCGATGATTGGCCAGTTAAGCATTAAAGATAAAATTCCGCAAATCGAAGTTGCCATTGGTGATGAGGATTGTGTGCTTTCATTTCGAGTGCTGGAACCAGCAACAGATGAGGATAAGGAAATTATGCGTGCCTTTGGGCATGAGCATAATATTTCCATGTGCTTACAATCAAAAGGACCAGATACTATTATCCCGATCGAAGGTGAGCCGGAAGTTATACCGACCTATAGTTTGCCGGATCAAGGCATTACATTTCGCTTTAAACCAGCGATGTTTACTCAGGTAAATTATGAAATTAACCGGCAAATGGTTAACCGGGTTATGCAAGAAATGGATTTTAATGAACAGGACAGAGTATTAGATTTATTTTGTGGACTAGGTAATTTTACTTTACCTATCGCAACCAGAGCAGGGCATGTCGTGGGTATTGAAGGTGACCAGCCTTTAGTCAATCATGCCAAAGAAAATGCCCTATTAAATAAACTCAGCAATGTTGAATTTTTTGCGGCTGATTTAAGCAAAGATGTCAGTGATCAAGCCTGGGCAAGACAAAAGTATAATAAAGTGATGTTAGATCCATCTCGTGCTGGCGCATCAGAAGTTCTACATAATCTTAAAAAGTGGGATCCTGAATTAATCATGTATGTCTCTTGTAACCCGTCTACATTATCCAGAGATGCAGGAATCCTGGTTAATGAATTAGGCTATACTTTAGTTAAGGCAGGCGTTATGGATATGTTTCCCCAAACGGGACATGTAGAATCGATCGCCTTATTTAAAAAATAAAAGATGTTCAGCGATACATTACACAATCGATATATCGAAGTCTGTATCACGACGCAAACGTTGAATCTTATCGAAAATGGCGCAATGATCCATAGTTATCTAGTTTCGACAGCGAAAAATGGTGCAGGTGAGCGTATGGGCTCGGAGTGCACACCGAGAGGCTGGCATAAAATTAGAGCTAAAATTGGTGATAAACAGCCTTTAAACAGTGTCTTTGTCGGACGCCGCCCCACAGGTGAAATATATTCTTCTGAACTGGGTCAGCAATATCCGCAACGAGACTGGATTTTAACGCGTATTCTTTGGTTAGGTGGTCTGGAAGCAGGCTTTAATCGCTATGGGATAGTAGACAGCAGTTGGCGGTATATCTATATTCATGGCTGCCCAGACCATTTACTGCAAGGTAAACCTGAGTCTCATGGCTGCATTAGAATGCAGAATACAGATATGCTGAATTTATTTAATCTGATAAACGTCGGTGAACTGGTTTTTATTCAGTAGACAAGGATGAACTTATGCTCTTCATCGCATCATTAAAATGATGGGCAATACTTTTATCATATATGATAAAAGTATTGCCCATCCAGATGCTGCTGCTAGCCGACTAAAGTCCGCTCTACTTTAAATAACGGTTAATCGCTGCAAGATCAGCAACAGTTAAGGTACTCGCAGCAAACTTTAAGCGCACGCCATTGACTAAAAAGGCATAACGGGATTTTGAATACTTACTTTGTGCACTAGTATAATTTCTTGTTGTAGAAAGCACGTCAACCATAGTTCTTGTGCCTACTTCAAAGCCGGCCTCAGTTGCTTCCAGTGAACTTTTTCCTGATTTGACAGCAGATTTTAGTGCGCCTACCTGACTAATAGCAGTGATAACTCCACGGTAAGAATCTTTTACTTCTTTAGTCACCGCTCTTTGTGTGGCAATTAAATTTTCTTTTGACTCGCTAAATTGGTATTCAGCTTGGCGTGTTCTTGAATTGACTGCACCGCCTGAAAAAAGGGGAATATTTAATTGTAATCCGATATTTTCAGTATTACCTTGAGCAGCTAGGTTTCCGGTGGTATCGTTAAGACCAAATGCACCGACTACATCCAAAGTAGGGTAATGACCACTGCGTTGCAAGTCAATATTTTCCTGGGCAATCTCAGAGCCACTTTGGGCTACCAAAATAAGTAGGTTTTGATTCAGAGCCTGGTTATTCCAGTCATCTATATTATTCGGAACTGGTTCTGGTAGCGGCAAAGTCTCGCCTAATATGCTCAGTTCAGCAGAAAATGGCCCAATGATTTCTTTTAAAGCTTCTTTAGCACTTTGCACAGCATTCTTTGCTGCAATAACATCGGATCTACTTTGATCATAACCTGCCTGTGCTTCATAAACATCGGTTATGGCAATGAGTCCCACCTCAAATCGTTGTTGTGCCTGCTCTAGCTGCCTAGCTATGGTTTTCTGTTCAGCAATAACAAACGTGAGATCATCCTGAGCAGCCAAAACGTTGAAATAGGCAATGGTTGTTTTACGCATTAAATTTTGCTGTTCAGCTAGATATCGGGCATCAGCCTGAGCAATTTGCAATTCTGATTGGGAAAGTTGCACCCACATATCATAATGGAAAATGGGTTGCGTTAAATTAATGGCAAATTGATTATTCCAATAATTGTTCTGACGAGTTTGTCCGGGGAAGTTATTATTAAAAAAAGAATTCTGATATGACCAATTATAACCACTGGAACCGCCTGCATTTACTGAAGGTAAGAGTTGAGCTATGCTTTGATCCTTACTTTCAGCTACCGCCATTTTATTGGCTAGTGAACGGCGTAATATAGGATCGTTTTGTAGTGCGAGATCATAGGTTTCTAATAAATTCTGTGCTGATAATGCACTAGAAAATAAGAGTAAAACAGAAATGCTCGTTTTTTTCATAAACGCTTTCCAAAGAGTTAAAGACAATAATGTTATTTATTATATAAGTTATGATAAGCAAAGTAAGTTTCTTTACACATTTTTTTATGTCTGTTGTTTTAGCGCCCATAATATATGCTCCCTGACTAACTCGGATGAATGCTGTAGTTTATCGTTTAGCGCCTGTCTAATGACAGTTGATGCTGGCGCATTCCCAAGTGCAACTGCAATATTACGTAACCATTGTTGATAGCCTATGCGCCTGATCGCCGACCCTTCTGTTTTGTGTAAAAACTGGTTTTCGGTCCAGTTAAATAATTCAATTAAATGCTGTGCATTTAAATTATGTCTAGGGCTAAAATCAGCTTCCTTACTGAGACTAGCAAAGCGGTTCCACGGGCAAATTAACTGACAATCATCACAGCCATAGATACGATTACCCATAAGAGGCCTTAGATTTTCAGGGATAGGGCCTTTTAGTTCAATTGTTAGATAGGAAATACAGCGTCTGGCATCCACCTGATAAGGGGCGACAATCGCCTGGGTGGGGCAAATATCAATACAGGCCACACAGAGGCCGCAGTGGTTTTGGCTGGGAAGATCACTAGGCAAAGCCAGTGATGTATAAATCTCACCCAGAAAAAACCATGACCCTGCTTTTTTGTTAATAATATTACTGTGTTTACCTATCCAGCCCAAACCTGCTTTTTCAGCAATGGCTTTTTCAAGCACAGGAGCAGAATCAACAAAAGCACGATAACCAAAGACCCCGACTTCCTGCTCAATACGCTGGGCCAGTTTTTGCAAACGTTTACGTAAGACTTTATGGTAATCACGGCCTAGTGCATAACGAGAAATAAAGGCCGCAACCGGGTTATTTAAGGTCGTTTCCATAGACTCGTGCTCTTCTGGTAAATAATCCATACGCACCGAAATAATACTCACAGTTTCTGGCTGTAAAAGAGCCGGACGACTACGTTTTAAACCATGTTTATGCATATAGTCCATATCTGCGTGGTAACCTTGCGCCAGCCAATCTTCAAGCCGCTGTTCCGCTTGTTGTAGATTGGTGTCGGTTATGCCTACTTGCTGAAAGCCTAAGTCGTAGCCCCATTGTTTTATTTGCCGGGACAGTTCATTGATTGCTGTATCCATTCTATAATACTTGTATTTTTATAAGTGCCGGCCTTAATATGCAAACTTTACCTACCCAACTATATTCTGCACAGCAGGCTAGAGACATTGATCGCATGGCTCAGCAATTGCTTAGTATAACAGGCTTTCAATTGATGACTAAAGCGGCACAAGCAGGTTTCAATGTGATACAAAAGCATTATCCATCAGTTAAAAAAATAGCTGTTGTTTGTGGCGCCGGTAATAACGCAGGTGACGGTTATTTAATTGCAACTATCGCTATACAAGCAGGGTATCTGGTACAACTGGTTTCTTTAGTTGCAGAAGAAAAATTACATGGAGATGCTGCTCGTGCAAAACAAGCATTTATTGTTGCAGGAGGTAAGATCTTACAGGATTATTTAGAAATTGATCATACGACAGATCTAGTCGTTGATGCATTATTCGGTACCGGTTTGGATCGAACTGTGACAGGACATTTTGCAGATGTAATTAGCTATATCAATACATTATCAACTCCGGTATTGGCCATTGATATTCCCTCAGGCGTAAATGCGGATACGGGTAATATTATGGGTTGCGCAATTTGTGCCAATATGACAATTACTTTTATAGTGTTAAAAAAAGGCTTATATACTGGCTTGGCTGCTGATTATTGCGGCACTATTATTTTTGCAGATCTAGCAGTGCCCGATACCATTATTCAATCTGTACTCAGTAAAGAACGTTTATTAATTCCATCCAAACTCACTAAACGCAATGCCAGTGCGCATAAAGGTCATTTTGGTCATCTTTTAATAGTGGGAGGGGATTATGGCTATGCTGGAGCGGTACATTTGACAGCTAAAGCAGCTCTGAATAGCGGTGCGGGTCTGATAAGTGTTGCCACTCGTAGAGAGCATGCGTTACAAGTACATTTATTTAGTCCTGAATTAATGGGGCATGCACTCGAACAGTTAGCTGATATTTCTCAATTACTTGCTAAAGCAACAGTTCTGGTTTTAGGACCTGGTATGGCTCAAGGTGAATGGGCGAAAAGTATCTGGCCGACACTGATAGCATTGGATGTGCCACGCGTTATTGATGCTGATGCGTTGAATTTACTGGCTAATGAACCGACTTATTCTGATAGCTGGATTTTAACTCCACACCCGGGTGAAGCTGCACGATTATTACACTGCTCAACAGCCGATATATTGCAAGATAGATATGCAGCTGTGCGCAGGTTACAAAAAAAATATGGGGGCGTCTGTGTGTTAAAAGGTTCTGGAACACTGATATGCGCTGGTGATGGCGTAGACGTAAACACCACAGGTAATCCAGGCATGGCATCCGGAGGCATGGGGGATGTTTTATCAGGCCTGATTGGCAGTTTGCTGGCGCAGAAATACTCGCTTATCGAAGCTGCGCAACAAGGCGTTTATTTGCACGGTCTTGCGGCTGATAAAGCAGCAAAAATCAAAGGTCAACGTGGCTTGCATGCCACTGATGTCTTACAATATTTAGCAGAAGTGGTTAATTAATCATGCAATTTTTATTCAGCACAGTAGAAGAAACTGAAGCTTTCGGCGCGAAACTATTTCACGCTCTTCCTGAGAAATGTGTTGTTTTTCTTAACGGTGATCTGGGAACGGGGAAGACTACTTTAGTACGTGGATTTATGCGCGCAGCAGGGCATAAAGGCATAGTAAAAAGTCCGACTTATAATATAGTTGAAGAATATAAAATAAATAATCGCCTGTTTTTTCATTTTGATTTATATCGCTTGCTGGATCCAGAAGAACTTGAGTGGATCGGCATAAATGATTATTTACAGGAAAACAGTCTCTGTTTTATAGAGTGGCCTGAAAAAGGCGAGGGGCATTTAGGCACTGCTGATGTGATTTTATCGTTAACATCGACAGCAACCGGACGCATATTGGTGATTGAAAAAATAGTCGAGGGAATTGAGTTTCATTAGCCCTAAATCAAAGGATTAATGAGGTTCTATATTTCTTGAATTCAAGTGATAAGTGCAATTCAAATAACAAGGTATTTTTCCATTTAGTTTCAATTAGTGTGATATTGCAGAAAAATAAAATATACTCTCAGAGTGTTTCCAATAAAAATAACAACAGCATTCAGAAATCATGAATAAATATATCAGTACTAAAGTCTATACTGTATTAGCATTTCTTATCATTATCAGTGGTTGTACGACAGTATACCAAAAAGTTCAATCACCTGACTTTGAGGCTTTATACGGGCCATCCTATCCTAAGCAACGCTCACTGCCACCGGATACCAGGCTGGCTAAAGATACAATTTCCTTTCATAAAGACATCAAGCCTATTTTAGACACGCGTTGTGTCGCCTGTCATGCCTGCTACGATGCTCCTTGTCAATTAAAACTAGGATCTACAGCAGGTTTAGACAGAGGAGCAACCAAGCGAGTGGTATATGACGGTACCAGATTAGAGGCAGAGCCACCAACCCGCTTATTTATTGATGCAACAAGCACTGAAGGTTGGCGTAAAAAAGATTTTTACCCGGTATTAAATGAACGAGCAGATTCAGCTCAAGCTGATTTAAACAATGCATTATTAGCAAAAATATTACTTTTAAAACGTGATAATCCATTGCCTGAGTCAGGAAAACTATCAGAATCATTCGATCTCAGCCTGGATAGAAAATTATCATGTCCAACTGTCGAAGAATTTTCTGAATTTCAACAGAATCATCCAGATTGGGGAATGCCCTATGCCATGCCAGGATTATCTCTAAAGCAGGAATACACGGTATTGCAATGGTTGCAGGAGGGTGCAGAATTTGATGCTGGACCAGCTCCTTCAAAGGATGCAGTTAAGGCAATTGCACAATGGGAACGGTTTTTCAATCGCCAGTTTTTAAAACAACAACTGGTTTCGCGTTATATTTATGAACATCTGTTTCTTGGGCATATGCATTTTCAGGGTCATTCTAAAAAGGAATTTTATCGCTTAGTACGTTCAACCACACCATCTGGCCAAGCTATTAAAGAAATTCCCACTGCGCTTCCCTATGACGATCCTGGCGTTGCTCAGTTTTATTATCGCTTACGTCCGGTTGAAGGTGCTATAGTCGATAAAACGCATTTTGTTTATGAATTAAGTCAGGAAAAAATGCGGCGCTATAAAGAGTTATTTTTCCAAACGAACTATCAGGTCTCTAAACTTCCTTCATATCAACCGCAAATCGCAGCAAATCCATTTTCATCATTTACTGAATTGCCAAAGAATGCACGCTATCAATTTTTGCTGGATGATGCCCAATATTTTATTTCAGGATTTATAAAAGGGCCGGTCTGTAGAGGGCAGGTTGCTCTAAATGTAATACGCGATAGATTCTGGGTAGTTTTCTTTAAATCAGGCGGTCGCAACAATTTACCTGGATTCAGTGAGAAATTTGATACTTTTCTGAAACAACAAGATCCAATATTAAGCCTGCCAGGGGTTGCTGGGGATCAGTTAGGGCTGTTTGGCTGGCGAAAATATAATAAGCTTGCTGAAGATTATCTGAAAAATAAAAACACCTTTGCCAATCAACTTATTGATAAGTATGGTGGTTTTACCATAGATGATATTTGGGATGGAGAAGGAGTCAACCAGAATGCCGCGTTAACGATTTTCAGACACTTCAATAGTGCAACAGTAGTCAAAGGTTTAGTTGGAGACACACCTTTAACTGGCTGGGTTCTTGATTATGCCCTTTTTGAACGGATCCACTATTTGCTCGTTGCCGGTTTTAATGTTTATGGTTCTGTAGATAATCAATTGGCAACCCGAATGTATATGGATTTTTTACGTATGGATGGAGAAGATAACTTTCTAAGACTACTACCTGATGATCAACGTAAAAAAATATATGACTCTTGGTATAAAGGGATTAGTGGAGATATTGTTACTTACTTTGATAAACCCTATTTCAGCGCGGGTTATGAGACTGGAGTCATATACAAAACGAGTCATTATAAGCAAGAATTTTTTGATCAGGTCAAGCATCGATTAGGTAAAGCTGTGAGCGAGAAATATGCTTTAGATCGATGTAGTCAGGAAGCCTGCAAAAAAAGTGAGACATCAGAGTTCCAAAGAAAAGCTGATATTGCCATGGTTGAACTTTCTAAACTTAAAGGAGAAGAGCTGGACTTGTTGCCGGAAGTGTCTTTCGTCAAGGTGAGTAATAAGCAGAATAAAACGGCACAGATTTACACGCTATTATTAAATAAAGCACTGAAAAATGTCGCGATTATGATAGCCGAGGAATTGCGACGCGAGCCAGCTCTCGATACGCTGACAGTCGTGCCCGGATTTATAGGTAGTTATCCGAACTATTTCTTTCATGTAGAAACAGAACAATTGTCTGACTTTGTTGCAGCCATCAAACATGCACGTACTCCCGAAGATGTAGAGTCGTTTTACCGTCAATATGGCATTCGCCGTACCAATCCAGAAATCTGGCAATATGTCGATTGGTTTAACGAAGAGCAAAAAAACTACCGTGGCCTGGAAGCAGGCTTATTTGATTTGAACAGATATGATAATTATTAGTAAAGTATCTTATGGTTTCATAAAGCCTTTTGATATTTCAAAAGGCTTATTTAAGGGAATTCCTAGGTTTTGCGCAAGCTTATTTCAGGCATCCATGCCTAAATTCTCAGCAAAATCCTAAACAGGGCAGATTAAATTCTTAACTTCGCATAGACTCCGTTTCCTGGGTTTTCAGGGGAGGAAAGGTGTTCGCTAGAATATGAAAGATTTGTATAAAGTTTAAAATCTCATATAGTAAAGGAAAGCGGGGAGTCGCTATTTTTGCGAAAGCTTGTTCGTGGGCTTCCTGCCCTAACAAGCAGCAAAAAACTACGCGACCACTATTGCCTTCGGCTGCCTCGATTCATCCTGCGTACGTGCCGCTACGTCATATCAT
>Ga0208648_1000212_pt1 | contig 60894 bp, 52 predicted proteins | sample AntAceMetag02UKL_FD_184772 | JGI IMG/M metagenome (GOLD analysis project Ga0208648, IMG submission 184772) | Saline lake microbial communities from Ace Lake, Antarctica - Antarctic Ace Lake Metagenome 02UKL (SPAdes) (version 2) | ecosystem: Environmental > Aquatic > Non-marine Saline and...
TGATTTCAAGTCATTACAAAATTGAAGCCGGAGTTATACGACATAAATGACGTGTTTTTCCAGCATGTTATCCGTCACTTTTGACGTCTAATCTATGTTGGGGCATAAAAGGAGATGATAATCTATGTCAAAAAATAAAAAATTTCAATTCCATAAGATCAGTCCTGAGGTATGTGCTGCAGTGGTGCTCGGGCTTCTCGTTCTCATCGTTTTTGGCTGGCAGATTGCTCAAACAGGGCAGCAGGCTTCAACCCTTGAGACATCCCTGTTCAACGGTATTCAATTCCTGCTCACCGCTGGATTCGCATGGTTCAGCACTCGCGCTGTTAGCAAAGCCGAGTTCCACGCTGAGTTACGCCGGTTCGCCATTGGCGCCTACCGCCGGGTCTCAGATATACACCTGATGATCCAACGATTGCAGAATCGGACAGAACGGATGATGGTCGACGCCCCGGACGGGGATGCAGCCCGATTTGCGGTTGTCTCTGCCATAGTCGATGATACAAAGCAAGCGCTTCAGTCAGCTTGCGCGGACTGGGGAGACATCATCGGCGACGAACTCACAGCTATCAAAGCGATTGCAGAGCTTCAAACAGAACGGAGCCAGCTTGAGTCATGTGCGGGCCTCAGATCGACATCACCAGATGTCGCTTTAAGACAATTGGACGCTCAGATCTCGGAGCTACGGACACAACTTCCCGCGAGCCTGCAATTCAATTTGTCTAAAGATAACCAGGCAGACATCCTTCGCACAGCTGAGTGGATTGCAAACGAACACGAGGAAGCCGATGGCTTGGTCCTCTATGTTCTCTGCGGCTCTGGATATCAATGTGATCAAGACCCAACCAACTTCGAACCCGGCAAAGAGTTGTTTTTGGTCATCAGTGGTGAATGCACAAATATCCAAGATCGCAATGGCGCGATTCTTGGTCGAGTTCTTAATCGCTGTCCTAGCGATTATGATACATTCAAAGAAGCGCTTTGTGTATGCTATCGAAGCAACAAACTGCAGCTATCTTTTCAGAGAATAGAGAGCACTTCCGCAGGACGTGATGATGACCTGACCAAGTATAAAGTGAAAGTTCTGGACACACCTCATTTTCCTGAACCAGAGGATTACACAGCCCCAACAACCGGTTTGAGAGGGACGCGGAAAAAATCGCGCCGCGCCCCTCATCCGTAACGTTATATTAAAAAAAAGGATAATAAATGAATGCGTTAAACGGTTTAGATTTAGATGTACTAACTTCAAAAATAAAACATTGTCTCTCTTCATCATATGATAGCGAAGAAGGAACATTGACGTATTTTGACTTTGTTTTAGATTATTTTAGTATGCTTGAGTACCGACTCAAAGAGCTTGGCGGACAAAGTTCATTTCTTAGAGAAGTACTCATTTATCTTGATCCGGTTGTCTCCAATCTGTTTAGAATTACAGGAAATTTAAGTTACTCATTCATTGAAGAAGACGAGTTTAAAAAGAAAATACCTATTTTAAAGGATAAATTTAACGAGTACCTTAAGAGACCACGTTCCCTATTCTTTGGTCCTAGAAGAATAGATAAATACGAATTATTACAAATCATAACTCCCATATATTATGAAATCATACAACTTAAAGATGCTTTTAAAAAAGGTTCGGGAACTAATATGTCTGATCAAGAACGATATTTTGAATTTTATAATTTTTACACACCGGACAGGGCTAATAAATCAATCGTAATTAGTTTAATTAATGAGGCTATTGAATTACTTAAGACTGATAACACCCTTGACTTAAAAGCAAAAGAGAAACTAGTTCAACGGTTGCAAAATATCATAAATGAATTAAGCAATAAAACCACAAATTGGAAGGAAGTCTTTGGGAAGATAAAGGAGACTATCATTGTTTTGGGTGCAATTGGTTCTTTATCAAGTGGGATGATGGCTATATCAAGTGCAACGCAAAAACTTGAAGAGGCTGAAAAAGTAATGCACCAAACAAGCATAAATACTAATTATTTTATCGAAGAAAATGTTACCCAATTATTTATTCCAGGTTCTTTTGATATGGATCATATCCGTGCTTTACCAGTGGCAAAAGACCAAAAAGAATCCGATTTAACCGAAGTGAGTGATAAATAATAATTTTTAAAATAGATATAACCACCTGCTGCACCGGACGCGACAGTTCCCCCGATATTGTAGACACCCCGACCTAACGGAGGTGCATAATGAAGTATATGGGGTCAGATCTTTAAGCTTGACAAGAAAGCAGGAAGAAAGGGAAATGGGGCCACACTACCACTATTGACTAGCAAAGTAACAAGTGTAGGTTTGACCCCGTAGGGTTTAACAGGCAAAGATGGCTCGTGATTCTGGCTTGGAAACAGAATATCAAAGGATAACAGGTGAGCTGTCAAGAATAAAGATCTGACCCCTCTTCTCCCGTTCGTCCTGTTAAAAAATCCTGTAACAGGAATAAAAATCGCAGGCGAACTGCCCCGGCCCTTTAATGCTGCCATGGCGGTCTCTCCGCGAATAAAAGAATTTGTCCCTATCTTTAACAAGGCGTTAACGCTTATTTCTCAGGACCGAAAAACAGCTATTCATAAAAAGTGGTTCACAATAAATTATGAAAAAAAACGGGTCATTGATGGTTGGTCCTGGACCGCAATAATTATCGGCGGGCTTGTTATGATAGCCGGTCTGCTCAGCCTTCTGTATTATGAACGGCGCCTGCAGCAAATCAAGACTGCGGCAAGTGCGCTTGATCCAAGTCTGCTGAGCGTTACTATTGATCACGATATAATAATTACGCAGGTATCTGAAGCCCTCTGCGACATTACAGGACATAAAGCCCGGGATCTCATAGGGAAACTGCTTTCGGCGCTGGGCAGCACTGCAGAGGAACGATCCGATTTAATAGATTTTTTAAAGCAGACTTTAAAGAAGGATGATTCGTGGAAGGGCGAATTTAAAATCTTGAAAAAAGATGGATTAACGCTTTGGACAGAAGTCATGATTTCCTCCCAGCGGCGGGAAGGCGAAGGCAGCGACGGATACACGGTTATTTACCAGGACGTCTCCCAGAAGAAACACTTTGAAAACCTGGCGATCAAGGATGAATTAACACGGCTGTATAATCGACGCTATTTTAAATCCCATGCACCAAAGCTCCTGGATCTGGCTACACAGGAAAATAAAGTATTCGCCTTCATTCTAATGGATCTTGATAACTTTAAAAAATATAATGATCTGTATGGACATCCAGCCGGAGACAAGGTCCTTGCCGCTATTGGTGCCACTCTGCACTCAATTTTTAGCCGACGCGAAGATCTTGTTTTTCGTTTGGGAGGGGAAGAGTTCGCTGCGGTGGCCCTTTTTTCAGAGGCACAGGATGCCCTGGCAGCGGCTGGAAAAATCAGGCAGCAGGTTCAGGATTTAAATATTATCCATAGGGCGAATGCACCGGGCGTTATAACCATCTCCATCGGGCTGGCCCTGTCAAAGCCCGGCGAAAAATCAGACATTGATAGCCTGTACAAAAAGGCTGACAGCGCATTATATGGGGCCAAGAAAAGAGGGAAAAATCAAATAGTTCGTTTTGAAACCTAGCCCCCTAAAGTTTTGGCTGCTTTTATTCTTTTCTCCCTAATTTATAAACATAGAGCGATCAGTCCGGATATTCAGGTGGTGCACCACCTGACCGGAGCCAACAAAGCGAAGGCAATAAATGTGTTCGGCCTGCAGCTGCATTGAAAGCTGTGCCCTTTCGACTGTTGCTCGGAATTTGCTATAGGAAGTGGTAAGGTGTTTATGACATTTATCGTGGGATCATTTCAAAGGTGAATTGCGTTGATTGATACTGCAGTTTCTGACATTGCGTCGTTAAAACCTTTGTTTTACTGGGCAGGACTGTTTGTCCTGCTTGTGCTGGAGTTATTGTTTTCATACCGTCAAAGTAGTGCTTCCAAGTTCAAGCGTTGGTTGACAAACCTGCCGCTGTCCATCATTAACGGTTCGATCTATTATCTCATGTATTTTTCCGCCCTTGCGGGAATCATGGCACGAGGAGAGAGTCTCCAGATCGGGCTTCTGCATTCCGTGCACCTGCCGGACTGGCTGAAAATAGTTGTGGGCATTGTGATTCTTGATTTTGTCTTATATGTCTGGCACCTGCTTAACCATACTGTACCGTTCCTCTGGCGCTTCCACCGGGTCCACCACTCCGATATGAATATGGATGTATCTACAGCCAGCCGTTTTCATCTCGGTGAATTTCTTATGTCTGGCCTTGTGCGTATGCTGGTGGTGTATGCAGCCGGTATTTCTTTTACTACGTATATTTTGTTCGAAATACTGGTCAACGCGTCCATTCAATTTCATCACAGCAGTGTCAGGGTCAACGCATTGTTTGAAAAACTTTGGGTTCTATTTTTTATACCGCCCTCAATGCATCGCGTGCACCACAGCGTAAAAATAAAAGAGCGCGATTCTAATTATGGGGTTTTGTTTTCTTTTTGGGACCGGTTGTTCGGCACACTGACCTGGGGAATAGATCAGTCGAAAATAGTAATCGGCATCGGCTCGCACCAGAAGTTTGAGAAGCTCGGGTTTTGGCATATGTGGCTCATGCCGTTTACCCAAAAAAGCATATGAAGGCAGCGAAGCACGCATATCCAATGAGAATAGTAGAGATGGACTGAGTCAACTTTTCAACCTATGAAAGTTCTAAGTTGACTCCGTCCCAGAGAGCGCTTCAAAACAGAGGCCGGAGTTATATCCCATACATGGTATACATTCTCCAGAATGTTAGCGGACACTTTTGGTGTTTAATCTAGGGTATGTGTAATAAAGGTTAAAGATGTCGCAATGAAAATTAAACCAAAACATCTGGTGGCTAGTACGGTTTTTTTGTTATCTTTTGCAATACTCCTGATAACAATAAGCGATTATGGTCTTACCTGGGATGAGCCTTATTATATCGCTCACAGTGACAGGTTAGAGCAGTGGTTTGATTTGCTCATCCATAATCAGGCCCCCTTTTCTGATGAGGCCGTAAGCAATCTGGTACACTATGATCGTTATCATAATTGCCACCCGCCTTTTTACAAGCTCTCCGCCGCATTCTTTAAGCAGATTATAGGCCAATTTCTTTATCCAAATATCTTATATCAGTATCGGGTTTCGACAGCCTTTTGGTCTGCACTGTTGGTAGCATTTATTTTTCTTTATTTGCAGCGGGCCTATACAAGCTATCTAATCGCAATTCTGGGAGCGGGTTTGTTTTTTACGGTTCCCAGGTTTTTTGCTCATATGCACCTGTTTACCACAGATGTAATTATCGTCAGCCTGTTGTTTCTGTCTCTTTATTTTTTTGTTTTTGGCAAGAATAGTCGTTGGGTGATTTTTGGTGGACTATTTGCCGGTGCGCTTATAGCATCAAAATTTACCGGAGTCTTATTGTTCCCAATACTTTTGCTCGTAGCGCCTTGCTTGAGTGACAGAAAAGAATTTGCAAAAAGGATGGCCTTATTTGTTCCTGCCGCAGTCCTGAGTTTCATGGTATTTGACATCCATCTCTGGGTCGGATTCTGGCAAGAACTCTCTTTTTATTTTAGCAGCGTACTCGAGCGGGAATCTGTTATTCCCATTAGCACATTATTTTTCGGCAAGGTGTACAGCTACCACCTGCCATGGTATCAACCTCTGGTAATGCTGGGAATTAGTATTCCTTGTGTGCTTATTATCTTTGCCTTCCTTAGTCCAATATTCGGTAGGTTTAATCGTGACCGTAAATTCTGGCTATTTGAAGTACTTCCATGTGTCTTTTTACTGTTTATATTTGTGCTTCCCAAAACGCCCAAGCACGACGGCATACGGTTATTCAGCCTGGCCTGGCCTTTCCTGATACTGCTGTCAGTAAGGGGTGTCTGCGGGATAAGCCGTTTTATCAATGTGCACATCGTAAACCGGTTTACACCATCAGCTAGTTCGGCTGCAGTCACATTAGAAAAAGGCGTGCTTGCGGCCTTTCTTTCCTTCGCGTTGTTGCTGAATGTTTCGGCGTTGTTCAGTTACCATCCGTATCAATTATCCTACTATAACGCTGCAATCGGGGGATCGGCAGGGGCGGCAAAAAAAGGTTTTATGATCTCTTACTGGTATGATGCTTTAGATCAAACATTTATACATAGACTGAATGCCCTGTTCAAAAACGATCCGGTCGTAATCTATACATATCCGAATTATAATATGCTTGAAAATAATAAGATTTTAGGACTGGTAAGTCCTGCCATAAAAAGTACCTCCAATCCATTGGAGGCGGATTATATCCTCATTTTAAACCGAATAATCGATCAACAAATGTCCAATTTCCTTCAGACCCATGAAGCAGTCATTACTGCATTGACCCCAGAAGATGTTTGGATTCTTGCATTGGTTAAAAATAATCAGTGAGAACGAATGGGGTTAAACCTCCACTATTGACTAGCTTGACCCCATAGAGGCTATCTGGGGTACATGGACCATTCGGTAGAAAGATCAATCCATTGCGGATTTACAGCCTCAATAAGGCTGATTTTTTTCGAGCGTAGCCATCCTTTAATTTGTTTTTCCCGTGCAATGGCAGAGAGCACATCAGGTGTTTCTTCAAAATATACAAGCGTGCTTATATTGTACCGGGCGGTAAAACCTGGAACGAGTTTGTTCTTGTGCTCATACACGCGGCGTTCCAGGTTATTGGTAACACCGGTATAAAGTGTCCGTGACTTATTGGTAATGATATAGACGAAGTAATGCTGTTTCATTTTTTTTTTGAAAACAGAGATTCTTCAGGTATCTGTCACCCTGAGTGTTAGCGAAAGGTCTTTGAGAGATTCTTCGTCGCGTTGCTCCTCAGAATGACAGTGTTTGTCACCCTGAGCGTAGCCGAAGGGTCTCCAGTGGTTCTTTATCATTCTGACTGACAGGTACAGTGCAGCCGTGAGCAGCGTCCCCTCCGTAATCATATATAGACGTAAAAAGATTAAGATTCTTCACTTCGCTACGCTCGTTCAGAATGACAAAACGCCTGTCACCCTGAGTGTTCGCGAAGGGTCTTTGAGAGATTCTTCGTCGCGTTGCTCCTCAGAATGACCACATCTGTCACCCTGAGCGCAGCTGAAGGGTCTCAGGGGTTTCTTCGTCGCGTTGCTCCTCAGCATGACAGTGTCTGTTACCTTGAGCGTAGCCGAAGGGTCTCAGGGGTTTCTTTGTCGTGTTGCTCCTCAGAATGACAGTGTCTGTCACCCTGAGCGCAGCTGAAGGGTCTCAGGGGTTTCTTCGTCGCGTTGCTCCTCAGTGTCTGTCACCCTGAGCGTAGCCGAAGGGTCTCAGGGGTTTCTTCGTCGCGTTGCTCCTCAGTGTCTGTCACCCTGAGCGTAGCCGAAGGGTCTCAGGGGTTTCTTTGTCGTGTTGCTCCTCAGTGTCTGTCACCCTGAGCGTAGCCGAAGGGTCTCAGGGGTTTCTTTGTCGTGTTGCTCCTTAGAATGACCACATCTGTCACCCTGAGCGTAGCCGAAGGGTCTCAGGGGTTTCTTTGTCGTGTTGCTCCTCAGAATGACCACATCTGTCACCCTGAGCGCAGCCGAAGGGTCTCAGGGGTTTCTTCGTCGCGTTGCTCCTCAGAATGACGGGCATGTTGTCCCCTTGGGAAAACAGCATGGTATCCACGGGTTTTTTGTAGTTTGACGTTGTAGCGTTATAGTGCTATGACGTTATAGCGATAGAGCGCTAAAGGAGATGATGTTATGGGAGTAGCCGCAACGCGGGCGACCGTGTATTTAGACCCGGATTTGCACAAGGCACTGCGTTTGAAAGCAGTGGAAACCGACCAGTCGATTTCAAAGCTTGTCAATGATGCCATTAAGGAATCACTTGCCGAGGACGTTGGCGATATCGAAGCATTTGAATTGCGTGCCAAAGAGCCGTTGGTCAGCTATGACGCAATGATTAAGAGACTGAAAAAAGATGGCAGAATATAAAATCTATTTTAAGGAATCCGTTGAAAAGGATTTGCGTGCGATTCCCAAAAAAGATTTAGGCAAGATTCTGTTGCGTATTCGAGCTTTGGCAACTGATCCAAGGCCTCCGGGTCACGAAAAACTCACCGGGCAGGATAGATATCGCATTCGTCAGGGGCGCTACAGAATAATCTATTCCATTCAGGACGGGCAATGCACTGTCTGGGTGGTCAAGGTCGGTCACCGAAAAGATATTTACCGGTAAGGACAAACAAGGAGAATTGATCGTGAAAATTATATCAGCAGTTTTGGCATGCTTATTTTTCGTTGTAGCGGGATGTCAGCAGGCTTCTAGTCCGGTATCCGAAAATCCGGAGCTTATTCAGGGCAGTCAAAATAAAAGCAAAGCCATTGTTCTCTACTATAGCCGCACCGGCGGTACCCGCGTGGTTGCGAAAACCATACGGGAAGCCCTGGATTGTGATCTGCAGGAAATCAAAGACTTAAAAGACCGTTCCGGCATAAAAGGATTCTGGGGCGGGATGAAAGATGTATCCAACAAAGTAAAAGCAGAGATCAATCCGCAGACGCTTGATCTTGATGCCTATGACCTGATAGTTATCTGCTCTCCTGTCTGGGGAATGCAGTTTGCCCCTGCGATCACAACCTTTATGTCCAGCATTGATTTTAAGGATAAAAGAATCGTTCTTGCGGCAGTGGCGCGGATGAACATGAAGGCTGAAAAGCTGGAGGAGATGAACAAAGAGATCGGCTCAAAAGGAGGAGAGGTAATAAAAGATTTTGTGATAAAGACCTGGTTTAAATCACCTGAAGAAATTAAAGAACTAACAAAGGAGCATATTAAAGATATTACAGAATTCCAGAGTAAATAAAGCAGTGGAAAAGGGTCAGGTCTCGATTTCTGACAGGTAGGTTATTAAATGTTTAGACCTGACTCCGATTGTTTTTTAATCTTTTGGACGGGGACTGGTTTCGTTCTTACTGTAGGTATATTATAAGTGCAAAAAACTACTTTATTTGTAATTTTCCGCATTTATATTGCATTTTTGATAGACATGTCCTATATTATAAAGGTAAATAAATACAATTTATGTAATTTATTACGGTAATAATATATGGAAGAACAAAAATTAGCTGGCTTAAGTACGCAAGAGCGAAGAATAATTAGTCATTTTTCTGCATCAGAACAAAGCACTATTAATGCAGATAAATTGATAGAGTTTCATCCTTTCAAACGTTCAACTGCTAATCAAATTTTGAGTCGATTGGCATTAAAAGGTTGGCTCCAACGACTAAAATATGGGGCGTATGCGATTGTTCCGTTAAGCTCAACAACGGCAACGCCTGCAATTGAAGATGCCTGGTCATTAGCAATGGATCTTTTTAAGCCGGCATATATATCCGGATGGTCCGCTGCTGAGCACTGGGACTTAACAGAGCAAATATTTAATACTATTTCTGTTTCTACATTGTCACCTCAAAGGAAAAGCGTTCAGCTACTCGGAAATATAAAATTTCGAACCAAGTTAATTGAAAAAAAACAGTTTTTCGGGACAAAGAAAATATGGTTTGGTAGTAAGGCTGTTGAAATTGCTGATCCAAGTCGAATGTTAATTGATATTTTGGATTTACCACGTTTTGGTGGTGGTGGTCGGCATATGATTGATGTTGTCCGGCAATATTGGCATACAGATGTATGTAAACCGGATGTGCTTTTAGAATATGCCCTAAAATATAAGCGCGGCGTTGTTTTGAAAAGACTGGGCTTTCTTGCAGAAATCTTAAAAGCTCCTGTATCTGAAGAATGGCTTAATACATGCCATAAAAGTATATCAAAGGGTATATCTTACCTTGACCCTGATGGCCCTAAAAAAGGGAAAATAATCGGCAAATGGAATTTAAAAATTAATCTGCCCATATAAAGTTGCAATGATAACAAAAAGTGAAATACTTGAATTGGCAGGCCATTTTTTACTTCGGCCAACAACCGTCCAAAAAGATTACGTACTTGGTTGGGTGCTTAGGGCAATATCAGAGCATCCACAGCTTGCGAAATGGATATTCAAGGGGGGTACTTGTTTAAAAAAATGTTATTTCGAAACATACCGATTTTCTGAAGATCTCGATTTCACAGTATCTCCTGACCAAGCTATTAGTTCTGAACGGATAAATAAATACCTTGAAGATGCTTTAAGCTGGATTGAAGACAATTCAGGTTTAACCTTTCCAAGACAAGACTGGAAAATTGATGAATATGAAAATCCTAGAGGGAAGACGTCATTTCAAGTAAAAATTTCCTATGATGGTCCTCTTGGAGGTGCGCCAAGATCACTTCCTAGGGTCAAATTTGATATTACTCAAGATGAGTTGCTGGTGGATGCGCCCCAACTTCGCAATGTACACCACGGCTTTTCAGATGAATTCAGCCCTGTTTCTCAAATACTGTCTTATTCTATAGATGAAATTCTTGCAGAAAAATCTCGTGCTTTATTTGAAAGGAACGGGCGGGCACGTGATGTTTACGATGTAGTAAATATTAGTAGAAATTTCAGGGAAAGCATTAATCCAGAGAAGGTAAAAAAAATTGCTGTAGCTAAATTTCAATTTAAAGATCTCGCCCCGCCGACCGTACGGCAAATAGTGGATTCAATTGATAATGAGATTTTAAAGGCTAACTGGGAACACCAATTAGCTCATCAAATAAGCAATCTGCCATCAGTTGAAAGTTTTATCGAAGAACTAGAAGATGCTCTTGCCTGGTGGCTAGAGCCGGAAGTTGCAAAACCGTTACCAATTCCTATACCTATACCTGAATCAAGAGGGCCAAGAGTTCAACGTGAATTCTTCCCAACAAAAGGTATTCGAAGCGGGACAGAATTTGCTTTGGATACAATACGTCGAGCAGCACGCAACAGGCAATGTGTTCTGATATCATATCATGGCCACGATAGATTGGTAGAACCATATTCCCTGAGATACCCGCCGACAGGCAACGAGTTTTTATATGTTCGTGAAATTGAAAAAGATGGTATGCAATCCAGCAAAATAAATCACCCTACTGCCTACAAAACCCATGAAATCTCCTCAGCTGCTGTTTCAGATAGAACCTTTACGCCTACTTGGGAAGTCGAACTATAAAATGTGAGAGGGTATTTAGGAAAATGGGGGGACACTATACAGATTTATAATGTCTGGGGAATGCAGTTCGCCCCCGCGATCACAACCTTTATGTCCAGCATTGATTTTAAGGATAAAAGAATCGTTCTTGCGGCAGTGGCGAGGATGAATATGAAGGCTGAAAACATGGAGGAGTTGAAAAAAGATATCAGCTCAAAAGGAGGAGAGGTAATAAAAGATTTTGTGATAAAGACCTGGTTTAAATCACCTGAAGATATTAAAGACCAAACAAAGGAGCATATTAAAGATATTATAGGGCTCTAGTAACAAGTGTAGGTTTGGCCTTATAGATGTACAGCATGTCACTCTGAGCTGTTGCGAAGGGTCTCTGAGAGATTCTTCACTACGTTCAGAATGACAGGACATGTTACCCTGAGCAATAGCGAAGGGTCTCTGAGATTCTTCGTCGCGCAGCTCCTCAGAATGACAGAGCATGTCACCCTGAGCTGTTGCGAAGGGTCTCGGAGATTCTTCGTCGCGCAGCTCCTCAGAATGACAAAACGCCTGTCACCCTGAGTGTTAGCGAAGGGTCTCGGAGATTCTTTGTCGCCTTGCTCCTCAGAATGACAACACGCCTGTCACCCTGAGCGTAGCCGAAGGGTCTCGGAGATTCTTCGTCGCGTTGCTCCTCAGAATGACAACACGTTTGTCACCCTGAGCGCAGCCGAAGGGTCTCGGAGATTCTTCGTCGCGTTGCTCCTCAGAATGACAGAGCATGTCACTCTGAGCTGTTGCGAAGGGTCTCGGAGATTCTTCGTCGCGCAGCTCCTCAGAATGACAACACGCCTGTCACCCTGAGCGGTAGCGAAGGGTCTCTGGGGATTCTCCGCACACTATACGAACCATTCGGCAGAAAGATCAAACCATTGCGGATTTAGAGACTCAATAAGGCTGATTTTTTTCGAGCGCAGCCATCCTTTAATTTGTTTTTCTCGTGCAATGGCAGAGAGCACATCAGGTGTTTCTTCAAAATATATAAGCATGTTCATATTGTACCGGGCGGTAAAACCTGGAACGAGTTTGTTCTTGTGCTCATACACGCGGCGTTCCAGGTTATTGGTAATACCCGTATAAAGTGTCCGTGACTTATTGGTCATGATATAGATGAAGTAATGTTGAGTCATATTTCCCTTAAAAACAGAGATTCCTCACTGTGTTCAGAATGACAACAAGTTGCGTTTTTGCTGAATGACAGGTACGCTGTAGTTGTGGGCAGCGCCATCTTCGCAATCATATATATAGACGTAAAAAAATTGAGATTCTTCACTTCGCTACGCTTTTTTAGAATGACAAAATGCCTGTCATGCTGAGTGAAACGAAGCATCTCAAGAGATTCTTCACTGCGTTCAGAATGACAGGACATGTCACCCTGAGCTATAGCGAAGGGTCTCCGTGAGTTTCTAGTAACTAAAATTTTATAGAAAGTTCTAACTATGCGAAAAAAAAATAGCATGCGTTCAGTTAGTTTTGATTCTTTTCCCTCACAGGCTGCAGGCTGTGTCCAGGTTTCATTTGGCAATACGGTTGTGGCGTGCAGTGCATCGGTTGCAGCTGACACACCGCGTTGGATTAAAAAAGATGAAAATGGCAATCCTTTGCACGGTTGGGTGAGCGCGGAATATGCCATGTTGCCCAGCTCAACCCCTGACCGAAAACGTCGTGGAAATGACGGACGCAGTACGGAAATCCAACGTTTGATTGGACGAAGCTTGCGTGCTGGAGTCGACATGGAAAAAATGCCGGGCTTGTCCATCATGGTGGATTGTGACGTACTTTGTGCTGATGGCGGTACGCGTACCGCTGCCATTACAGGTGGTTGGGTCGCACTGGCTATTGCCATTGAAAAAGCTTTGCAACAGGGGCGTATCACAGCAAATCCGTTGACAGGGCAGGTCGCTGCCATCAGCGTGGGCGTGGTTGAGGGTGAATGCTATCTGGATTTGGATTACCCTTTGGATGTGAGTGCGGAAGTTGATATGAATGTAGTAATGAAAACGCGGGGTCGTTATATTGAAGTGCAAGGTACGGGTGAAAAAGGAACATTTAACCGCAAAACGCACGACAAGCTCTTGGATCTTGCTGCCCAAGGCATTCGCAAGCTGCACACACTGCAGTTAAAAGCTGTTAAAGAATTAAAATAAACTAAGAACTAAAAGTGACCGGCGCTTTCCCTTTTTGTTCTTTTGCACCTGAGTGTAGTGTTATGAAAGAATGAAAAACAAAAATAAAAGGATAAAAAATGAGTAAAGAACAAGAACGCGCAGAACTGCACCGTACCATCTGGCAAATTGCCAATGATTTGCGTGGTAGTGTCGATGGCTGGGATTTTAAGCAGTATGTACTTTATCGCGGTATCAAGCTATGTTGAGCAGGAAGACACCAGAGAGGTTATCGACATCACCCAACTCAATGCAGAGATCAGCCGGATAGTCGCAAGGCAGAGTGAGTTACTCACTGCCATTGATAAGATTGTGGCGGACCTGTCTGCCGTGCCTGCACAGGTAGATATAGAGGGGGAGTGATGATAAAACCGATGAACAATAACAAGCCAAACAGTGAAATAATTATCTACGAAAGCGATTATGGGAAAAACTCAATTTCTGTGCGGGTTGAAGGTGAAACAGTGTGGCTTTCACAGGCACAGTTGGTTGAACTTTTTAACTCATCCAAGGCAAATGTTAGCGAACACATAAAGCATATTTTTGATGAGGGTGAATTAGAGCAAAATTCAGTTGTTCGGAAATTCCGAACAACTGCTACCGATGGTAAAAACTACAATATTGAGCACTATGATCTTGATATGATCATTTCACTTGGATACCGCATCAAATCCTCCATTGCCACTAAATTTCGCCAGTGGGCGACTACTCACCTGCGTGAGTACATCATCAAAGGCTTTACTATGGATGATGAACGCCTCAAAGAATCTGGCGGCGGCAACTACTTCAAAGAGCTGCTTGAGCGTATTCGAGATATTCGCAGCAGTGAAAAAGTGCTGTATCGACAAGTGTTAGACCTCTATGCCACCAGCGTGGATTATAATGCCAAAAGCAAGGAATCAATCGCATTTTTTAAAACGGTGCAAAATAAACTGCACTACGCTACCAACAAGCAGACCGCCGCCGAGACCATTAACGAGCGAGCCGATGCCGAGCAAGAATTTATGGGACTTACCTCCTTTGCCGGCTCACTTCCCACCAAAGCAGAAACCATAATCGCTAAAAACTACCTCAATGAAGATGAGCTGTTTCGCCTGAACCGCATGGTATCGGCATTTTTTGACCTTGCTGAAATCAAAGCCCAGGAACATACCCAAATGAAAATGCAGGATTGGGTGGCAGAGCTGGATAAATTTTCACAAATCTACGGCAAGGGCGTACTGGCCGACGCAGGAAAAGTAAGCCACAAGCAGGCAACAGAAAAAGTCGAAAATGAGTACCGTAAATATCAGGTAAAAACTCTCTCCCCCGTGGAAGAAGCCTATTTAGAGACCATAAAAACTGCGCAAAGACAGGTTGAAACCAGTAAGGACGAGTCTTGTGTTCGCCCAAATAAAGGGAAGAAGTAATTATGACAAAGCCGATGAATAAAATAGAGAAATTGATTGAGGAGCTTTGTCCGCAGGGGGTTGAGTTTAAGGCGTTGGGGGAAGTCTTGGATCTTGCTGCCAAAGGCATTCGCAAGCTGCACACATTGCAGTTAAAAGCCGTTAAAGAATTAAAATAAATTTGAACCTTTTTTCTTGGAGGAGTGATTTGATGAAAAAGAACAGAATGCTGGTTGTGGTCATGGGCTGTATTACGCTTCTTTTTGCAGGTGCATCAATTGTATCAGCGCAGGTCGGAGATGCTATCTGGTTCAAAATAGAGACTTTTGCGAAAGGAACAACTATCGATTTGGAGGATAGCTCACTTGGCAAGCTAAGCCTGCAAAATACCGGCTACTTGGCTCTGCGGTATGAATATCCCATCTATTCGGCCGTCATTTTCAGTGAAGGTGCCCCGGATGAATGGCAAATAACCGGTTCGCTCGATTTTCCTCCTGAGCTTGATGCGGGAGAAACTATCTTCTTGTATCCCCAGACAATAGCTGTTCTTTCACCGGATGGACCTGGAATCTATCTTGAACTATCCGGCCAGTTTGACTTAAAACTGGATAAAGAAGACAGCCTGAAAAAAGCTGTTTTTACAGCACAGGGGATACTTATCAAAGCGGTTCTTGGACTTGGAGAGACAATGCTCTTCGGCAAGGCAAAAGTAAAAGCCAAAATGATCAAAGCTGATGAATTGCCCTTTAATCTTTACCAATAAAAGAAATAAAAGGGGGCAGATTTATTTTTTTGGTTGAAACGGTAGAGGGCAATAAAATAAATCCGTCCCCTTTTTCTTGCAACAAGGGCGTATCACAGCAAATCCGTTGACAGGGCAGGTCGCTGCCATCAGCGTGGGCGTGGTCGAGGGTGAATGCTATCTGGATTTGGATTACCCTTTGGATGTGCGTGCGGAAGTTGATATGAATGTAGTAATGAAAACACGGGGTCGTTATATTGAAGTGCAAGGCACAGGTGAAAAAGGAACATTTAACCGCAAAACGCACGACAAGCTCTTGGATCTCGCTGCCAAAGGCATTCGCAAGCTACACACACTGCAGTTAAAAGCCGTTAAAGAATTAAAATAAACAAAGAATTAAAGGTGTCCGGTACCTTTTTTATAAAAACAGGAAATTGTCACATTCTTAAATTGCAAAAAAAGATATTCGCTCAAAAGGCGGAGAGGTAATAAAAGATTTTGTGGTAAAGACCTGGTTTAAATCACCTGAAGAGATTACGGAACAAACAAAGGAGCAGATTAAAGATATTACAGAGCTTCAGAGTAAGTAAAGACCTGACATCGATTGTCTCTTCCTACCTTTAGTTTCTTAACAGCACGCTACAGCTTTGTTCGTTTGTCCATTTCCCAATGATTGTCTTTGTTGGATTTATGGGGGGCTACAAGTGGAAAAAAACCCCCATAAGACTACATATGGTATTCTTTTCAAAAAATTAATACTACATATAGTTGACTTTTGGATTATGATGCTTATTGTCTAACAATATTTCAATAAACAAACCTAGCTACATTAGGGAAAGTGATGCAGGAAGTTCATATAAAATAAGGAGAGAAAAAATGAGTATTAAAGAAATCAAACATAGACGAAAAGGAGGGAGACAATGAAGATTCGGAATATCAACGGCACATCAGACAACAATTGTTCATGTGGATCGTGGTTAGCTCATTGGGAAAAGTTCAGTGGCCAGTCCACTGCATACTGCCAAGCGAACGGATGCACAAAAAATGATTTGGTTGGGGCACACGTGCAGAAAGGTGGCGGTAGTACAGATCAGAAGTGGTACATTTACCCACTTTGCAAGGCTCACAATAATCATTCGGGGGAACTAGAGGTTTCCTCATCATATAAGCTGGTTTCTGCAAATAAGAGTGAGACCTGCGGATAAAAATGTTTTCATAAATAGGGCAGAACGAGAGGGTCGTATGTTATGAGGGAAAGGGGGTCAAACCTACACTATTGACTAGCAAAGTAACAAGTGTAGGTTTGACCCCATAGAACTTGCCCTCAAGAGAAATAGACCACAAAAAGGACTCAAGATGGTGTGTTTGGCTTAGCAGGCGTTATATTGGGAATCATACTAAAAGCTATAATACCTTTAATAGGTTGAAATAAAGGAAATCATATGAATTTTTTTGTACCAGCTGCAGAGAATGAAGAACAGGCTGAAAGGGTTTATAAATCTTTTGCAAAATTCATACATGCCCCTATACCTGAGAAACGAATTTGGAAACTTGGTTGGCAGCATAATGGAACTTACATGCATTGTGAAGTTGGGAAGCCTTTGCCAAGTTATTATCAAACGGGAAGTGAACCTGTTTTGGCAATATTTGAGTGCAGTAATGTATTCAAAATTTGCACAGAAAATAGAGGTGGTGTACGCGGTGAACCTGTTTTGGTTGGAAAAGACTATGATACCTCCCCAGTTTACTTTGAACAAAATATTATAAAATAAACTCATGATCGATTTCTTTAAAAATATCGGTGTCGAGTATTATGCCCTTGGTATCTCTCTAATATCTGCACTTGGCGCCTTTCTTCTAAAGATCCAAGCCATTAGAGTTGAAGCAAATTTGAAATCCAGATTGGCAATCCTAGAAAATGAAAAAAGCATTAGATTATCTCGGTTAGCAGACAAACAATTGCAGGTGATGATTGATCTCTATGAAAGAGTGGCGGATTTAAACGGAAGCATGCAGTATTATTCCGGTTCCTTCGATTGGGCAAAATTACGTGAAGACAAACCATTTGAAGACTTGTTTGAAAATATCTACAGTTTTCAAACCGCATTTTACAAATCCAAGGTGTTTCTCACCGCAGAATTAGAAGAAGAATTTGCAAAACTGATAAAGATAGCTCAGAGGACAAAAGTGTTCTACCGACTCGTAATGAGAGGAGGAGATGGCTCCTCATATGAGAAACAATCCAAGGAGGATATGGATTATATTCATGAGAACCTTCCTAAAGTACTAGAAAAGATTGAAAAGTATTTTAGAAAAATATGGAATATTGAGTCATAACATTTGCTTGCAACGGGACCTCCTTACATTCGGCCCCTGAGGCAGGCGTTGGGCAATAGAGAATATATAATGAACTCATTTAACCTTATAGAAAATGCTGCTGATTCCCTAAGGCATGCATTGATGCACATAGGCCCTATCGATAAAGCTGATATTAGCGACTGGAAACGATCTATATTAGATTTATCCCACACTGTTGAATTAATGTTTAAAGAACGTCTGAATCGTATCAATCCATCTCTTATGTGGTCAAATGTAGACAAATACCCATCACCGAAAGCGTTGACCGTATCATCAGAACAGGCATTTAATCGACTGAAGAAAATTGCCCTGATTAACTTCTCAGATGAAGAGGAAAACTTCATTGAAAAGCTTCGCATCAAGAGAAATGAAATAGAACATTTCAAATTTACCTTAGAAGCAGACGACGCAAGAATTTTAGTCGGCCACATACTTTCCTTCATATTGCGATTTGCTGATAGAGAACTCCAGTTAGATTGGCAGCAAGAGCACTTAGACTCTGATAAATTCAGAATATTAAGAGAATATAGCGAGTTTTATGAACAACAATTAGATGCGGCTGAGACAAAAATTACGGATGAAGGGATACAGACGCTTGACTGTCCGCTCTGCTATTGTGACACTTTTAATATAGAAACAGGAATGTGTTTATTGTGCAGATATAAGGAAGAAGTATTTGATTGTGAGATGTGTGGCGAACCATACCTATATTCCTCAGTAGAGTATGAAGAAGCAGGCCTTTGTAGCACATGTGAATACATAGATGGCTATACAGCAGCACACTTTGAAAAATACTAACCAGCCCAACAACCGGCTAGAGAGGGGCGCGGCAAAAATCGCGCCCCTCATCCGTAACGTTATATGATTATTTAAACGTCGGTATTCGACGTGGCTCTAAATTCACAAGGAAAAGTAATTAGTGACTCAAATTAAATCCTTCGACGAATGTATAGCTCTAGCAGGAACAGCCAAGAAACACCTAATGCTCGGCAATGGTTTTAGTGTTGCGTTGTTCCCTTCAATATTCAATTACAAAACATTAGCGGAGAATATTGAATCCGATCGTATTAATATGCTTTTTGATGCGATTGATACTCATGACTTTGAATTCGTCATGAGGCGACTATTAGAGGCTGTCGATATTGTTAAGCACTATGATTCAACTGAAGATATTACCGATCATATCCAGCAAGATATTGAAGAACTAAAAAGAACCTTGATACATGTAATATCAAAATCTCATCCTCCAAAGCCCTCAGAAATAACAGAGCATCAGTATGATAGCTGTCGTGAATTTCTTCTAAATTTTGAAAAAGGCAATACCTATACATTTAACTACGATTTGATTCTTTATTGGGTGTTAATGCATTTTCACGATAATGAAGAGTTGAAGCTACCATGTGATGATGGTTTCCGTTACCCTCATTCTGATGAGTATGTTCCTGAAGAGGAACGAGATACAACGCTACACTGGGAAATTGGGCGAGAGAGAGGCCAAAGGACTTACTACATTCACGGAGCAATGCATATTTTTAGTGATGGTTCTGATATTGAGAAATTGTCATACGCCTACTTAGGTCTGCCTATAGCCGACCAAGTTAAGCAGGCTATTGCCAAAGACAGGTTTCCGGTGTTTATATCAGAAGGAACAACGGAACATAAATTAGCAAGAATCAAGAAAAATGGCTATTTGTCTAGAACTTTTTCTTCGTTAAAGAGCATCACAGGAAACCTGTTTATATTTGGTCATTCAATTCGAGATGAAGATGATCATGTTTTTGATTTTATAAACCAAAATAATAATAATCTTAAGATGTTTATTGGTTTGTATGGGGCCCCTACAGAGCCCCATAATCAAGTTATAATTAGTAAGGTAGAGCGGTGGCGAAAGTCTTTTCCTCGAAAATCATTTGAGTTTTATGATACGTCATCGGTTGATGTATGGGGGGATTCTTCGGATGCTTAACTATCGGAGTCAATCATATAACAAGTTTGTGCAGTTGACGTTTTGGTCTACGCTCCTTTTTGTGCATGGCTGCAGCCATTTTTTCACAAAAATCTACTGCAACCCAAACCCAATTCACAAAAACGTTGCCAGTATGTAATGAGGGGACGTACTTGAGATATTGACATGTTGCGAAGAAACACTTTTTTTAATAAGTCAATAATTCAAGAACGTCCCCTGTACCATGCACGAGGATATAATAGATTAACTAAACGAATAAATTAATTTTGCATAACCCTTTGCTGCACCGGGCGCGCAAAAAGCTGCGCGCCCGTGAGCAGCAAAGTTATATTTAGAAAGTGCCATGAAAGAATTTGCTAAAATTTTCAAATCTGGCCCCTTTGAGTTCCCTAAGATTACTGATGATCACCCTCTTTACGGGAGATTGTTGGCAAGGGAAATCAATAAGTTGGATTCTTTGCCGGATTTTTCTGAGGATAAAGGTATTTTTATCCTGTCAGATTTTGGTGGAGAGCATAAAGGTGCAAATTTCTCTACTTATTCATTTCTAATCTGTTCAGCTGATAAACGTTCTGTTTTTGAGAAGGAAGCTGTATCAATCAGAAAAAAATATAAATTAAATGATCCATGGAAAGAGTTAGGCTACAAAGATCTTCGATATGGCCCGATAAAAAGAGCTTTAGGAGATATATTAGAGATCGCAGATGCGCTAATACATGGACTACTGCTAACAGTTTCAATAGATAAGAATATTGAAAGTTTATTTGGTCTTGATAAAAAGGGCGCCCATTCAGAAATCATTGGCTTATTCCAAGAAAAAAAACTTGGCTTATGGAAAGGGAATGAGGCAGAAAAAGTACTCCGAGTTTGCCACCCAATAGCACTGTTTCTCTCGATTTTGGCAGAAAGTGGTCAGAAGTTTCTTTGGCTCTGTGACCATGATTCGATAAATGAAGAGGGGAAAGGTAGGGGCTTTTCAGATACTCAGAAGATTCTTGGCTATACACTTTCTATGTATAGTGATAACCAATACGAAATTCTTGGCTTTGCAAAACCATTTCGTGGGGATGCAGGTACTAGCGATTTGCTTAGTCTTGCAGATTTTTCGGCTGGAGCTATTCAAGAAGTGTTGCAAAGTGAGTTTACAGGCAAAGATGTTCAAGTATCAGAAGAAAAGGGGAAGATTGTAAAGTGGATGGGCACCGATAGTCAGTTTCTAAAAAAGGTGAATCTCGTGTTCGTCAAACAAGATGATGGAAACTGGGGCGTGGGGCCTGTCGAGCTTACCGCAAAAATATAATAAGGAAAATTTTAAATTAAGTATGGCTGCTAAAAGAGATAATTTCTTAGAAACTACAAAAAAAACTATAGCAGAAAGAGTTTCTTGGAGATGCTCTTTCCCTGGTTGTTCTGCCGCAACGATAGGACCAAACCCCAATAACCCCGGGAAAAGTTTAAAAAATGGAAAAGCGTGTCATATTGCTGCTGCGAGTCCAAATGGTCCAAGATACGATGCAAACCAAACGCAGGACGAAAGAAAAGCGCCTGAAAATGGAATCTGGTTGTGTGGTTTACATGCAGATTTAATTGATAATGACGAGGGTAGTTTTTCTGACAGCACACTTAAGCAATGGAAGAAAATAGCTGAAAGTATAGCCTACGATAAGTTGAGAACAACTAATTTTAGTTCTGAGGACTTACCCACAACCTTAATTCAGATCGGACATAACATTGTTATAGAATGTGTTTGGGCAGATATTCAAAATGATAAATGGGCTTTTCGAATGGAAAACTTCATAATTGGAAATCAAACTGACCTTGATCAGTTTTTATGCAACTACCCAAAAATAGATAAGTACCAAAAGTATCTCGTAGTTGAATCACAAGGGGATGGCAGAACATTTAAGGATAAACCTAGGATCCAAAAAGGGAAATACTTTGATATTATATCATTTCCAATCAATGAAAAGGTTGCCCGAATTGATTCTGATAAGTTGTGGGATGCTCCATTTGTCTATAAGAATGGCTCAATGGATTTAGATTTTTCTATGGAGAAAATGGAGGGGAATTATGCATGCATACAAAATATGATAATGCTATTAGGTACCGAGCAAGGTGGCTGGTTTGCTGATATCGAATTCGGAACTTTTACGGCAAAGTACTATAAGTTATTTAAAGACAATTTTGATATTTTGGGGCGTATAATGAAATTAGAGATATCAAGAAAAGCAACAATTCCTGAGAAACCAGGATGTTTAGATAATAAAGATCAAGACCAACCATCATTTTCTTATCTAAATAGGGTAGATTTTGTTCGAGTCAAAGGGATTAAAGACGGCAACTTAATTCTTGAAGCTAAGTTGCAGTTCTCAGACGGTGAATGCTGGGAAGGCGAATTACCACTTTTAGTTTAGGAGAAAAATAGGGGTCAGGTCTTCATTCTTGACAGATTATAAATTTTCTAACCAGACGCGTGAGAATCGACGTGCAGAAACCCTCGCGCCCCTCATCCGTAGGTAAAGACGGGACGTACTTGAGATATTGACATGCTAGGAAGAAAGTTTTTTTTATAAGTCAATAATTCAAGAACGTCCCCTTGCTTCTATAATTCTAATCTAGCAGAAATATCAAAATCGACTAATCCTTTAACTTTTTGGAACATAACAAATATGACTGAACATATCTTTAATCGTAAAACTTTGAAGAAAAAACTTAATCACTTTGATTTAACCAATGTGGCTGAGTTACAAACGAAACGTAACCAGATTAATCAATGGAAAGAATCCATTAACAAAGGAGTTGTTAAAGCAAGTAAAGAGGAATCACTCCAGGGGAAATTTCTGGAAGACATTTTTTTTAAAGTGCTTGGTTATTATGGGAAAATCGAAAATCCGGACAAGTGGAATCTTGAGCATGAAAAAAAGACTTTAAAAGACGGAACAAAAGCTGATGGAGCTTTAGGTTTTTTTACGCTTAATAACGATTCTGATATTCGCGTTGTTATTGAACTGAAGGCTTTTAAACAAGGGTTGGGAAACAAGCAAAATCGAGAGGATTACCCAGGTTCACCTGTTGATCAGGCTTTTACCTATCTCCAAAAATCAGGGGAAAATTGTAAATGGGCAATTGTTTCCAACTTTAATGACATTTGGCTTTTGCACAGGGGTAAAGGGTCTACACACTGTGAGAAGTTCCAAATAGAACAGCTAAGTGAAGAAGAGGAATTTAAACGATTTTATTATCTTCTTTCATGTGAACATCTGATTCAAGAAGGGAAGAAATCATTAATTGATCAATTATTCGAGGACAACCAGGCCGAAGAAGAGGCGATTAGCAAGAAATTCTATCAAGAGTTTAAGCAGGCGCGCCTAAAACTTTTCGACCACCTTAAAAAAAACAACCAGAACATAGATGAAATTTCGCTATTCTCACATACTCAAAAAATCCTGGATCGCTTTATCTTTGTCTGTTTCAGTGAGGATATCGATATGCTCCCGGAAAGAGTTTTCAGGAAAGCAATGGAAACAGCGCAAATGAGCTTTAATCCTTCTGATTGTAACATATGGAGACAAGTAACTGGTTTATTTCACTCTATTGATCAAGGAAATCCACATCTTAACATCAACAAATATAATGGTGGATTGTTCGCGAAAGATGACGCTCTCGATGCTTTGATAATTAAAGATGAAATTTTTGAGCCTTTAGCGAGAATTACAGACTATGACTTTGAGACAGACCTGAACGCTAATATTCTAGGACATATCTTTGAGCAATCTATCACAGATATTGAGGAAATTAAGGCAGATATTTTAGGAGAGACAACCGATACTAAAAAAGGAAAAAGGAAAAAAGACGGAATTTATTACACACCTGCGTATATTACAAAATACATAGTAGAACAAGCCGTTGGCGGTTGGCTGAATGAACAAAAGAAGCAACTGGAATGCGAATCTTTGCCTAAACTGGAAGAAACAGATTTAACATCCATTAAGTTTTCAAATAAAGGATACAAGGCCAATAAGAACCTTACTGCACATATTCATTTTTGGGAAAACTATAGAGAAAAATTATCGAATATAAAAGTACTTGACCCCGCCTGTGGTTCAGGTGCTTTTTTAATCCAAATTTTCGATTATTTATACTCGGAAGGGCAGACGGTAAATAAAACGATCAGTGATTTATTTCAAGGGCAAACGAGCATCTTTGACTTAGAAAAACACATTCTTCAAAATAATATTTATGGCGTTGACCTCAATGAGGAATCGGTTGAAATTACTAAGCTTTCCCTCTGGTTGAAAACCGCTCATAAAGATAAGGAACTGACAGCACTTGATAATAATATTAAATGTGGGAATTCATTGATCGATGATCACGAATACGCTGGTAAACAATATTTTGACTGGAATGAAGAATTCCCTCAAATTATGAAAAAAGGAGGTTTTGATGTCGTTATTGGAAATCCACCATATGTCAGGCAAGAAGCATTAGGAGAAGTTAAACCCTATTTTCAAAGTAAATATCAATGCTATGCCGGAACGGCAGACCTATTTACCTATTTTTATGAAAAAGGGTTACACCTGCTAAAAGAAAACGGATATTTCAGCTTTATCTCCAACACATTTTTTAAAACCAGTGCCGGAACAAATCTCAGGAGCTACTTAAAAAACAATAGTCTGTTTATTAGTCTTACCGATTTCTCCGATATTCAAGTGTTTGAGGACGCAACGACTTATCCGATTATTCCAGTCCTGAAAAAATCACAACTCTCGGATACCCTGCAATATTTCAAAGTGAGAACGGAAGACCTACTCGCTCTGGAATGGAGCAAGAACAAGAATTCCTTTGCTGTAGATCAAAACAAATTGAAGGATGAAAACTGGACATTCGAAAGTGAGACAGAACAAAAGTTAAAAGAGAAAATCAGACAGTATCCTCCGGTAAAAGAGTTATTTGGGAAATGCTTTCGAGGTATTGTGACGGGATTAATCGAAGCATTTATTATTACAGGTGAAAAAAGAAACGAGATTATTAATCGAAACCCTAATGAAGGCGATATAATCAAACCTCTTTTTGAAGGGAAGGATATCAAGAAATGGAATTCCCCTGATATAGATAAATGGCTTATTTTCACAAAAAGAGGAATCAATATTGATGAATTTCCGATTATAAAAGAGGAACTTTCCGAATTTAGGGAAGCTTTAAACCCGAAAACAAATTCAGAACAAAAAAAAGGTCGTAAGCCTGGTAAATATCAATGGTTTGAAGTGCAAGACTCCATAGAGTATTACAAATTATTTGATTCTCCTAAAATCATTTGGCCCAACCTTCAATCTGGTAATAAATTTGCCTATGATGAAGAAGGTTTTTATTTAACAAATCCATCAGTCATCTTACCAACAGATAACAAAACGTTATTGTGCATTGCCAATTCAAAACTCGCCTGGTTCTTTTTTAAGGATATTTGCGTCATCAGGAGCGGTGGATTTATTGAAATGCATGCTCAATATTTCGAACAACTTCCTGTGGCCATGCCCAATGATGAACAGCCCTTCATTGAAAAAGCGGATTGTCTTATATCTACTACAAAGAATTTGCAAAACTGCCAATTGGGTTTCCTTAAGCTTATGACCAGCGAATTAAAACCAGTGAAGATCAGCAAGAAATTGAATAATTGGATCGATTTAGATTGGGACGGCTACAAAGCGGAACTTGGGAAAGGCAAGGTCAAAGTACAGGAATTGAGTTTAAAAGACAGAAAGGAGTGGCGGGAATACTTTGAGAATGAAAAGAAAAAAGCGAATACGCTCCGGGAGCTGATTCGAAAAACTGAAAGAGAAATTGATCAAATGGTTTATATCCTTTACGGACTAACAGAAGACGAAATTTCAATTATAGAAAACATCTAAAATTATGCTAAGAAAAATAGGGGTCAGGTCTTCATTCTTGACAGATTATAAATTTTATAACCAGACGCTTGAGAATCGACGTGTTTGAAATAGCGCGCCCTTATCCGTAACATTGCCAGCATTCAACCAAAAGTAACCCACTTTATTAATCACACCCTGATTTTGTAATTTACCCCTGAAATTAAGAAAATCGCTTGAAATATAGAACAATGTTCTATATAATAATGGTGTTCTATTTTAAAACGCTGTTTTTGTATTTTAAAGTAAAAGCGATCCGTTATAGGGGAGAGACGGCATGCAGGATATTCTGGTAAAGCGAAAAAGCGTTGAGCGACAGGAGCGTATTGATTGCATCCTAGCCGCTGCCGGTAAACTGTTTCTCGGAAAAGGTTACACCCACACCACCATGCGCGATATCTGCCAGGCGGCCCAGCTCTCCACCGGGGCGGTCTATTTTTATTTTAAGGGTAAAGATGCTATTTACACAGGCATATGCGAGGAATCATACCATGTGCTGCTGGATCTGTTTCAGGCAAGCCTTGATCAGACAACAACGCCTCTTGAGTGTCTTGAAGCACTTAACAGGGCCTATGTTGAATTTTACACACAGCATAATGAGCGTTGGCTTATGATGAGCACGTTTCGCACGGTCGGGCTGTCGCAGGTTCTTTTTGAGCGTCTTGAAAAGCTTGATTTGCAGGCTATTGCCATTGCGCAGACAGCTGTCGGAGATGTGCTGGAAGAAAAGGGGCTGGCGGATAAATATACTGCTCAGCAGATAACCCTTGCCCTGTGGGCCAGTGCTGAAGGGCTTATGAATCTTCATCAGAGAAAATATTTAACCTTTATGAATGCAAACTTGGAAGAAATGGCCAAGATGCAGCTGGAAGTCTTTTTGCGGGGGCTCGAATGAACACGCCATTGCGTTTGATCCTTACGGCATTAATAATTTTGACACTGTTCGCGGGCTGCAGGGGCGATATGTCGCGCGTTCGTGGAGAGAATACAACGGAGTTGCTGGCAGCGCTTGATAACCGTACTCAAGAGGCCGGCATTGATGATCCCCTGTCGCTTGATGAGTGTATCGTAATCGCGTTAGAGCATAATCTCGATATTCGCCTGACCCTGCTTGAGCAGGAGATTGCAGGCTATGAGCGCAAGATTGCATTTTCCAATTTCCTGCCGCAGGTCAACGCCTCGGCCAGTCAGAATTGGTATCGCCACGACCCCACTGCCAGACTCGGCGGCCAGCGGGTTCAGGTATCTGATCGGCGTTATCGTGATGCAAGCATTAGCCTGCAGCAGCCCATCTTTGTTCCCTATACCTGGTTTTTGTACGATGCCTATCGAAAGGGAGAGGAAATAAGCGAGATTGTCGTTGATCGAACCCGGCAGCAGATAGCCCTGCAGATTACAAGTTTATTTTACCGCTGTAGTATGTTGACAGAGGCCGGACGTTTCGTGCAAAGCGCTTATGAGCAGGCCGAATCACTTGCCCATGAGGTTCGCCAGCAGAGAGCTGTTGGGCTGGCACGAGCTGGAGACGCGGCTGAAGTAGAGGCACTGTTGGCTGCTCGCACGCGCGACGTTGCTGAAAATATTCGCCAGCAGCAGCAGGCGCACTCTGAGCTGCTTGAGGCTATGGGGCTTAATCCTTTCAGCCCGATAATGCTGGCAGCAGATCGGGATCTGCCGCTTGTTGCCGGTTCCCTTGAAGATTGTGTAATGGAGGCGCTCCTGCAGCGCCCCGAACTGCACATACAGGATCGCGTGTATGAAATTGAGCGCGACCGGGTAAAGGCTGCCTTGACAGCCTTTCTGCCTGAAATCTATGCTGGTGGAGCGTTTAGCTACACCACTGATTCATTTGTGCGTTATTCAAGCCAGTGGATCGGCGGCATAACCGGTGTTATGAGCCTGTTTAACGGGTTTGCTGATGTTAACGCCTACAAGGCGGCCCGCAGGCGTGAGAAGGCAGCCTATGTCAGGCGAGAGCAGGCCTGCATGATGATTATGCTGCAGGTGCAGCAGGCCTGGCTGAATATGCAGACCACAGTGGAAGATGAAAACGTGAGCGCAAAGATGCTCTTTGCTCGCGAGCAGCAGCTGCGCGAGCGCAAAGCTGAGCACCAACAGGAGCTCACCACTTTGTCTGAATACCTGACAGCGAACGCCATGCGTGATGAAGCCAGGATGGAGGCGGCATTTGCCTCGTTTGCGCAGCAGGTTGCTGTTGCGACCCTGCATGATGTTCTCGGCAGAAATACCAATATTGACGCAGCCGCAGGTGCCCTGTAATAGCGGGCCAATCGGTGACTGCACGGAAAGTATGGTTTTATGGATACAACGCGTACTAAGAAATGGTTATGGATCATAGCAGGCGGTATCGTTGCCGTGGTTATTCTTTTCTTTATCATGAGAAACGGTGAGGAAAAGAGCACGGCGGTGATATGGCCCACAGACGGTCGCCCGGTCAAGTTGATTACCGTAGAGCCGAGAGATGGTGCCTTGATGCGCGAGTTTCCAGGTATTGCCATGCCCGTTCGGGAAGTGCAGCTGGCATTCCGGGTTGATGGCCCCTTGCGCGACCTGCCGGTTGACGTGGGCCAGTTTGTAAAAGAAGCTGAGCTCATCGCACAGATTGATCCGCGTGACTTTGAGGTACGCGTAGCAGCGCTGAAGGCTGAGCGTGATTCTCTGCAGGCTCAGTTGGTTAATGCCCGCCTGCGCTATACGCGCTATCAGAATTTGTATAAAAAGGATGCGACAGCCAAGGCGTCGCTTGATACTGCCCAAGCGGCCCATGACCAGCTCGCGGCTCAGGTTGCCGCAGTTGCTGCACGGCTGGATGATGCCCGCAACAGTCTTGCCGATACCCGGCTTGTAGCACCTTTTGACGGATATATTGACCGCAAGTTTGTTGAAAATTACGACAATGTTAAAGTAAGACAGTCGATTGTTAGCTTTCTTGATTGTTCGATTATTGAGGTGACTGTCGGGGTTCCTGAAGAGCTTGTTGCCGAAGGTGTGCGCATGCAGCAGTTCTTGTGTGAATTTGACAGCTACCCCGGAAAAAGTTTTCCTGCTGAACTTAAAGAGCTTGGCCGCAAGCCGGGCTCAGCTAATCAGGCCTATCCGTTGACGGTCAGATTGCCTGCACCCGATTCCCTTGTGGTGAAGCCCGGTATGGCTGCTACGCTTTCCATTATGATTGAGTATCCTTCCGGATCTGTCGATTTTGTGGTGCCGCCCTCAGCAGTTGTCAACGACAAGGATAATCGCAGTTTCGTGTGGCGCTATGACAAGGAAACCGGAACTGTAGAACCCCTGTTCATAACGGTCGGACAGCTGGTCTCTGGCGGCATTGAGGTACTCGACGGCCTGACAGGTGGTGAGCAGATAGTAACTGCCGGCACCCATTTTTTGCGCTCCGGACAAAAGGCAAAAACAGTAACCCAGAACTGGCGACAGCGGCAGGACCGCAGCGCAGAGTCTTCAAAGCCTTAACAGGCTAATCTTTTAGTATCAAGTAAACGGTTTGAGATGACACTTTCGGAATACGCGGTCAAACATCGCGCGGTAATCCTTTTTAGCATGACCCTGCTTTTTATCGGGGGGCTGTATTCCTATATGAACCTTGGCCGTTTAGAGGACCCTGAGTTTTCAATTAAAACCGCCACTGTTGTCACCCTGTATCCCGGCGCCTCCCCAACTGAGGTTGAACTGCAGGTGACCGAGAAGATTGAGCGGGCAATGCAGGAGCTTGAATGGATCGACAAGATCCGTTCGGTTTCAAAGGCCGATGTCTCGGTTGTCTACGTCGACATTCAGGAACAGTATCGCAGCAAAGCGCTGCCCCAAATATGGGATAAGCTGCGCCGCAAAGTATATGATGTTATACCGCAGTTGCCGGAAGGTGCCATGCGGCCGCAGATTTATGATGACTTTGGAGATGTGTTCGGGGTTTTTCTGGCAATAACCGGGGACGGATATTCTCAAGCGGAAGTGTACGATCGGGCCCTGTATGTTCAGCGCGAACTGGAACTGGTCAAAGACGTCAATCGCGTTGTGTTGTGGGGCAATCAGCAGGAATGTGTGTATGTTGAAATTTCACGCTCGCGTATGAGCGAGCTTGGTCTTGCTTCCGGTGAAATACTCAGTACCCTGCGCAAACAAAATCAGGTTGTGTACAGCGCTAATATGAATGTCGGCAATGAGTATGTCCGTGTTGATATTGCCGGTGATTTTCAGACATTGGCGCAGATCGAAAATCTGGTAGTACGCAGCAGCGTACAGAATGAATTGCTGCTCCTGAAAGACATTGCCACTGTTACCCGCGGTCACGTTGATCCGCCGGTATGGTTAATGCGCTACAACGGTAAACCCTCTATCGGTATTGCCATCTCGACGGCCTCGCACGGCAATGTGGTGGACATGGGCGAGGCGGTTAAAAAACGGCTGCAGGAAATCATGCAGGAAATGCCGGTCGGTATTGATATCGGGCCGGTTGCCTACCAGGCGCAGGCAGTCACCATTGCGATAAACCAGTTTGTCATCAACCTGATACAGTCGATCTGTATCGTGGTCGGCATCCTGCTGCTTGCTATGGGTCTGCGTAGCGGTCTGTTGATCGGCTGGTCGCTTATTCTTGCCATTGTGGGCACTCTGGTTGTCTTGCTGCCTCTTGGCATAGATCTGCACCGTAGTTCACTCGGTGCCATGATTATTTCCATGGGCATGCTGGTCGATAATGCCATTGTGGTAACCGAAGGCGCGCTTATCAGGCTGCAGCGCGGTGATGACCGCCTCAGCGCTGTCATCAAACCGGCAATGCAGACCGCCTGGCCCCTGCTGGGGGCCACGCTGGTTGCGGCTATATCGTTCATGCCGATATACATGGCCAAGAATAATACGGGTGAATACTGCGAAACTTTATTTTTGGTTGTTGCTATTTCGCTTCTTCTCAGCTGGGTTATTTCCATGACCGCAACACCGGTACTGTGCCATATGTTTCTTAAGGTTCCCAAAGAGCGTATCGGTACTGACCCGTATGCCGGAGCGTTTTACCAGAACTACAAGTTTGTGCTGGAGAAGGTACTGCATCATCGCGGCCTGACAATGCTGGGGATGGTTGTTTTGCTGGGCCTGTCGCTGTTTGGTTTTGGCTATGTAGAGCAGATGTTTTTCCCCGATTCCGACCGTGCCTATTTCAGCATAGAATACTGGCTGCCGCAGGGCACCGGAATCCGGCAGACAGCACAGGATACGCGCCAGATAGAGGCATTTTTGCTTGAGCGTCCTGAGGTTATCAATGTTGCTGCCTGTATTGGCCGGGGCGCACCGCGCTTTATTCTTGAAAATGAACCGCAAATTGCTAATACCAGCCTCGGCATACTTCTCGTTAATGCGCGCTCATTGGAAGAAATGCAGCAGTTGATGCCGGATGTTGAAGAATTCATGCTTCAGAATCTGCCCCAGGCCGAACCGCGGATTCGCCCTTTCCCTCTCGGCCCGTTTCGTGAATTCAGGATAGAGGCCCGGTTGAGCGGGCCTGACCCAAAGGTGCTTAGACGTCTCAGTGAAAAGGCTGAGGATATTATGCGCGCTGATGCGGACACGAAAGATACCCGCAACAACTGGCGCCAGCGCGTAAAAGTCCTGCGCCCGGAATATTCACAGCCCAGAGGACGTCGTGCCGGGGTAAGCCGGCCGGATGTGGCTGCGTCATTATCCATGCTTGCCAGCGGGATGTCTGTCGCAACTTACCGCGAAGACGATGAATTGCTGCCGATTATAATGCGTGTTCCCGAGCATGAACGCTATGACATTAATAATGTCGCTGCGATGCCGGTTCGGGGACAGGGCCCAAGCCTGCCTCTGGGACAGGTTCTGCAAAAGGTACGTACGGTGTGGGAAGACCCGATTATTCAACGCTACAACCGCCGGCGAACCATTACCGCCCAGACTCAGCCGCGCACGGGAATAACTTCAGACGAGGTTTTTGCGCGCATCAGGCCGCAGGTCGAGGCCATGGAACTGCCGCCGGGATACAGCCTGGAATGGGGCGGTGATTATGAAGAGGAAGAAGAGTCAAATGCGGCCCTGGCTGAGCAGATGCCCCTGGCATTTATTTTAATGACGTTTATTATTGTTTGCCTGTTTAATGCCTTCAGGCAGCCGATTATTATTTTGTTAACCATTCCCCTGGCGCTGGTCGGTATTACTGTGGGACTGCTGGTTACCGGTATGCCCTTCGGGTTCATGGCCCTGCTGGGCGCAATGAGTTTGTTTGGTATGCTTGTCAAAAATGCCGTTGTACTGCTTGACCAGATAGATATATCAATCGCAGAGGGCATCCAGCCGTATCAGGCCGTGGTGCAGTCATCAATCAGCCGCATGCGGCCCGTGCTCATGGCTTCTTTCACCACCGTGTTCGGTATGATACCGCTGGTCAGCGACCGGTTGTTCGGCGCCATGGCGATTACAATTATGTTTGGTCTCGCCTTTGCAACGGTATTGACCTTGCTTGTGGTTCCGATGCTCTACACTGTGTTTTTCAGGATTTCACCGGACAGGGCACCTTCTTTCCTGCAGTCGAAGAATCACAACCTTTAAAAAATCTTCGTTCATTGAGTCAACCCTACGGGATTGACCGCTGTCGCTCTTTGTCGGCCAAAGGGTGTAACTGACAGGCCAACGGCCTGTCTCAACGAACCAAAGAAAAGCCGCCCCGGCGTTTCGTGTCCCGACTAAAGTCGAAATTCCCTCGCCGGGCACCTATGTAGCGGGGTCGCCATGAACTCGCACAATTGGGCGCTCAGACAGCATAACGACCCAGCCCCGCTCTCATGCACCAGTCTCGGCTGCCAAACGATGGGGTTTAAAAACCTAAAAGGCAACAAAACGTCATTCCGGCGCAGGCCGGAATCAAGATCTGTAGGGTGGGTGAAACCCACCGTAAATGCTTGAATTTGGATTGGTGGGTTCCGCTGCGCTGCACCCACCCTACGCCTCTATCCTGAGGCTGTCATAAGGGGGGGGGAGTGAGACTGTCACCCTGAGTGCACGCGAAGGGTCTTTTTGAGATTCTTCACTTTGCTGCGCTCGTTCAGAATGACAGCGCCTGTCATAAAAAATTCTCTAAACGCCTGATTGAATTAAACCTTTCCTTTTGGTAAGCTTTTTATAGCAGGCGCATTTCTGCGTCATGCATGGAAAGGAATCGCTATGAAAGACCAGAAAATTTTTTCATTTGTTGAGAAAACGCGCGAATTGGTAATTCAAACCTTGCTTGAGGCCTCCGGCGGTGGTGAACTTGTCCGCACAACCGTGCCGTTCAAGGTCGGTCATGCCGATGTTGCCATTATACGCGGCGGAGCCATTGAAAAGGCCAGTGTCACTCACATGGTGCTCAACCAGGTGCAGCCGCCGGAACTGGATCAGGTTATGGATTACATGGTGTTCCAGGTAGAAATTTTTCCTGAGAATCCGCTGGTGCCTATGGGTCATTTTAACACGGAATGGGGCATGACAGGGCAGGGCCCCTATCACATGATGCTGGATGTTTTTCCGGCGGTTCCCGATGCGCAAATATATGCATCGGCTCGCACAGCCATGGACGGTGTTGCCGAAGTATTTGGCGTGGATAAACACGACTTTCGCGCGGGGCTTGCTGATCATTACCGGATGGAGCACTGGGGCGGTTCGCTCGCAGCTGAGGCCGGCTGCAGGCTTATGCATTTGGGCCCCGAAAAGCTGGATCTTTTCATTGCTGCGTACCATGTCTTTTTTAAAGAGTATTGTGAGTTGCTCGCAGCTGGTAAGGACACGACTTACACGCAGGCCGAGGTCAAGCAGAAGCTTCGCAGAAACGGACGCTGGCTTGAACATCTTACTCTGCAGGACGTGGCTGTAAAAATGGGGCTCGGCGTCGGTATACCTCCCGGGGTTTTGGTTGAACTGAGTTATCCGCCGTCGGCTGAGTTTTAGTGACAGGCTGTCCAGAAACACCCATTTGCTGCGTTGTGCTCGTTGTTCGTCATTGCAACGTACAAAAAATTTATACGTTCATTTCTTTGTGCGGCACAAAGAAACGAACCAAAGAAAAGCCGCCCCCGGCGTTTCGCGTCCCGACATAAAGTCGGGATTCCCTCGCCGGGCACATGAATCGCGGGAACGGCAAGAACTCGCTTCGCTCAAACAGCTTGTCGTCCTGATCCGCGCTCATGCACCCGTCTCGGCTGCGCCCCGATGGGGTTTAAAACCTTAAAATCTACAAACACAAAAATTGCTAAACCAAAGGGCTTAAGTTTCTAGGGTTTTAAAACCCGTTGCAGCGCAGCCGAGCGAAGGTTGCGGATGCGGAATAAGGGCGGCAAGCTGTCTAAGTCCCGCGAGAAGCGGGATGAGTTTTTGACGACCCCGCGTTCGTGCTCTTCGCGAGGAGAGCCGCAGGCCAAGCTGCTGGGCGCCTTTTCTTTGGTTCGTTGAGTCAAGGCTTCCAGTCTTGACCGCTGCGCTCTTGGGAGTGAGCAAAGGGCTATAGCTGTCAGCCCAAATGGGCTGACTCAATGAACGTAAAAAGGTTTTAAAAGGTTATCTTGTACCCCTTCTTTGGGCACGCAAAGAAGGGGTGTAAAATACGAGCTTGCATATTTTGTTTGACCGTTCTATCTTTTTTATCGGGGCAGGGCTATGTCGTATATCCGCACAGAATTCAGGTTTCATGTAGGCGTGTGTTGACGCGACATAACGTTCCGTTCTTAAACCCGCACATCCAACACAGGGAGGGAACCATGAAAACACATCACACCACCAAGCGTTTGTTTTTGGGGATATTGTTTCTTGGAGCACTGTTTGTTTTTTCGGCAGCGATCGTGCCGGTGGCCTTGGCTGAAGCTGGCAAGAGCAAGTGCGATACCGTTCTGCTTGAAGAAATTAACAAACTCACTGGCGGCTGGGTCTGTGTCACCCTCAACTCGGGCACGACGTATTGCGGGAAGGTCATGAATTCGCGCGACGGACTGGTGCACCTTGCAAAGGTTCAAGACAAAAAATACTCTGATGTCTTGATCCGTATTGCAGACATCAGCGTTCTTAGTGCACGCTTTAAGTCGAAGAAGAAGGATAAGGATCAGAAGAAGGATAAGGATAAGTAGCTGCTGCGCCGGACAAAGCGATTTGCGGATCGCGACGTACGGTTTTTTGGAGGGTCATGCTTTTGCATGACCGTATAAACAGGGAATAAACCTGGCGGACGCGCACAAGCGCGTCCCTCCAATAGGCTCCTTGCTGGGCATCAGGATACGAAGGGCAAGCCATGTTTGATACATCTATGATGATATTTGATTTTTCTACAGACGATCAGCTTCGCCAGTGGATGGTTATCAATGACGGTGTTATGGGCGGCGTATCGCGCAGCACCTTTATTAAAGGTGCTCGGGCCGGGGCCGTGTTCGCCGGTGATGTATCGCTTGAAAATTTTGGCGGGTTTTGTTCGGCGAGCGCGCACCTTGATATGCCCGTGGATGCATCCGCTTACAGCGGTATCGCCGTGCGCTGCAAAGGCGACGGCAAAACCTATAAGCTGACCCTGAAGAATGATCAATCCTTCGGGGGCTTTTCTTACCAGTTTCGTTTTGCAGTTTCAGCAGGTGACTGGATGATTATACAAGCGCCTTTTAGCGAATTCAGGGCGTCTTTCAGGGGGCAACCGGCACCTGACGCGCCGCCGCTTAACCCCGGCGTTATCCAAGCCATAGGGTTTTTGATTGCCGACAAGCAGGCCGGTTCGTTTAAGCTTGAGGTTGAATCGATACAGGCCTACAGAGAATAGAGATTTTGTGACAAAATCGTAGACGTAGGGTCTCCACCAGAAATCGGACCAATTGGTGGACGTGCTGCGCAAGTCCACCCTACCTTGTCCGGCTTTCGCCGGAAGGACAAAGAGGAGGCATTTTATGATCAGACTCGGCATCAGCGCATGCTTGTTAGGGCAGAATGTGCGCTACGACGGTGGACATCAGCACGATCGTTTCCTGACCGACACACTCGGCCGTTTTGTTACCTATGTTCCCGTATGCCCCGAGGTTGAATGCGGCCTGCCGGTGCCACGTGAGGCCATGCGGCTTGTGGGCACAGCCGATTCTCCGCGCCTGCTCACAATCGCTACAAAAAAAGATCTTACCGAACAGATGACATCCTGGGCTCGCAAACGGGTGGAGGAGCTTGAGTCAGAAGAGCTGTGCGGGTTTATTTTTAAGAGTAAATCTCCCAGCAGTGGGATGCAGCGGGTTAAGGTGTATAGCGAGCAAAACGGCATTCCCGCACACAATGGGGTGGGTATGTTTGCCCGGGCTTTCATGGAGCATTTCCCCCTCTTACCCTGTGAGGAAGAAGGTCGTCTGCATGATCCGGAGCTACGCGAAAATTTCATCGAGCGTATTTTTGTCTACCGTCGCTGGCGCGAAACTCTTGCTATTGGCAGGCCTGCCAAGGCAGTGGTTGATTTTCATACTCGTCACAAACTCTTGATTCTGTCTCACAGCACCACGCATTACCGTGAAATGGGCCGACTGGTGGCCCAGGGTAAGGCTCTGAACACCGCAGAAGCGCTAGGGCACTACCAGACACTGTTGATGGAGGCGCTGGCTCTGAGGGCCACGGTAAAGAAGCACGTTAATGTGCTGCAGCATATGATGGGCTACTTTAAAAAGGTGCTTTCTGCGGATGAAAAGAAAGAACTGCTTGAGATTATCGAGAGCTATCACAAGGAACAGGTACCATTGATCGTGCCAATAACTTTGATCAATCATTACGTGCGTAAATATGGCGAGGACTATCTGGCCGGCCAGTACTATTTAAATCCTCATCCTTTAGAGCTCAAACTGCGTAACCATGTGTAATAGGCTCTTCAAAAACGCCCGTCTACGGCGTTACGCTTGTCATTCGTCTTTGCGGCGTACGGAAAAGTACGCCTCATTTCTCATGACTGCGCGTGCCTTGTATTCTGGCATTTCTGAACAGCCTTTAATATAAGTGCTTTTTAGCGAATTTTAAGCAGCTCACTTGACGGTAGATTTGAATAAGAATGAAGGGATAGCCATGACTATTGATTATTCTGTAATACGTGCAAATATTGCTCTGTTGCTCAATCAGCAACGACTTGCAACCCTTGCAACCATGTCGCAGGAAAGTCCCTACTGCAATCTTGTGGCCTTCACGCCCTCTGATGATCTGCGAATGATATTTTTTTCAACTCCGACAGCATCGACCAAGTATACAAATATTGTCAATAATCCGAATGTATCGTTGCTCATCGACAGCCGGACCAAGTCCGGTTCTGACGCGCAGACCGGAATGGCCGTTACCGTGCTTGGGTCAGTTGTGCAGGATTTGCAGCAGGATATAGATGCTCTTAAAGGCCAACATGCCGGGCGGCATCCGCAATTCAAGGATTTTATCTATTCCCCCGACTGCGCCTTTATACAAATCAGGGTGCAGCGCTACATTCTTGTCAGCAGTTTGCGTGATGTGAGCGTGCTGGAAATTTCCAAATAAAACTTCCAATTATTTATAAAAGAGGGGGGTACATGTCTAAATTGGTTTGTGTTCTACGCCTGCTGACTTGTCTTGCCTTATGCATGATGGCGTCCTCGTGTGCAATTTCAACCGTATCCGAGATGCTTCCCTGGAGCACAAAAGTTGTCGATAAGGACACTGGTAAACCGGTTGCAGAAGCTGTCATGGAACGAACATGGTATAGGTGCAGGCCGCATCCAATTGAGGGTCGAGATATTGTTTCAATAACTAATCAGGTAGATGCCTCCGATAAAAACGGTAAGATTTTATCTATTAAAAAAGATGTTCAAATCAGCGTTCCCTTTTATTGGATTGAAACGCAGGCCACCCGTTTTTATAAGCCTGGATATCAGTACCTTTTTGTTAAGGATAAACCTGAGGTTATAAGTCTTGACCGGATTCCAACAATTGCAGAACAACGGCAGTGGGAGGCCGGGATCTATTATCTTCCGTTACGTGAACCTGCAGACAGCCTTTATGGGGAGACAGTTTGGTATGAAAATGATTTTATCGAAAATGATTTGAAAAGGCCGCTGCCGGTGCGCAGCATTCAGCTTGTTGATTTAGAACAAAAGGAAGAAGGGTCAGGGGTAGGCAAGCTTTTTAGTTTTTACGTCCAACAAACAGGCGGTGTTGAATTTGGTGGTGGCCGGCGTGCGCTTGGTATAGTTGAGTTGGGCTTGAACAATGCATCATCAATGGATGCTGAGAAGCTCAAAACAATTATCAGGAAAAAGGGCCGTTCAATGCGGCTTTTAATCTGCGATGCCCTTGGAAAAGAGAAGGACCTACATTTTAAACCGATTCTTCTGGATATGTTTCACAATGATTCTTGTGATGAAGTGAGACAAAAGGCTTTGAAATGGCTGAGAAGCAGTAGAGGGTTTTTGCAGCCGGAAGATCTTGAATCGATATCAGATGAAAAAAACTGCACAATCCGGATTGCAGCCTGCAAGGTTCTCGGGCAAAGAAAGGAAGAACAATCCGCACAGATTCTTATCGGCTTATTGGACAATGATGCATGCGGTGATGTAAGAAAAGCCGCGGTGCAGGCCCTGATAAAGTTGGATGCCATTGCCGACAGCGAATTGGTCAGCGCTTGGACAAACGGGGATATGGAGTTGCGAAAACAGGTGGAATATATTTTTGCCACACGGAATAAAGGCAGGGATCTAAGAAAATTGATGGATGTCTTTCTGGATGGTGATGAAAATGATGTCATTGAAATAAGCAGATTATCGAACACCTTTCTTCAGGCGGTTAAGAAAAAGTGGTGGGCTGAACAGAAGTTTGACGAGGTTTTTAAGAAAGGTATGAGAAGCACAGATACTGCCATTCGACTGGAAGCTGTTAAGCAGGTGGGCAGAAAGAAAAGTAAAAGACTTATCCAGCCATTGATGAACATTATACGGAAGTCGGACGAAGACGCAGCAATAAAAGAAGCAGCTGCACATGCCCTTGTGAGTATTGGATCGCCCTCGGTAATTCATCTCATCGAAGCGGCTGAAATAGGCAGCACTAAGCCTATATTTTGGCGTATGCCATCTCCTCCTCCATCTACTCGTGTCCAAGATGCTAAAATAGGCGGCACGAAGTTCAGGAAAAATTGCCAAAAGATTTTAGAAGAGCTTTTAGATCGCCAGGATTCTGACCGCGTGGTTAGCAGGCTCAAGATTTACGGGGTTGATGATGTGCTGTTTATAAAACAACTCAAAGATTTGCTTCCGGCGGAGAGCTATAGTAGAGTTTTTAATTACTATCGAGCTCATTTGTTTGATATGAATTCCCCGATTCAGCAATTGTCCGCAGTGCGGATAGGCCAGTTTGGTGAAGAGGGTTTTAATGTTTTACAGGAAGCATTAAGCAGCGATTACAGTGGAACCAGGAAATGTGCTGCGCGTGTTTTGGGCACGCATACCGACCCGCGGTCCTTTAATCTCCTGCTTAGCTTGCTAAAGGACAAACATCCTGATGTGCAGTGCACGGCAGCACGGGCCCTTGGCCGTTTGAACGATCCCCGTGCGGTTGCTCCGCTTGTCAATGCGCTCAAGGGAGATCAACAGATTAGAGAAACCGTTCGCGAAACACTTATCAATATGGATATAAACGATATAGGTCCGCTGCTTGTTTTGTTAAAGAGCAAAGATAATAAGGGCAAGCAAGAGGCTGTCTGGGTTTTGGGAGAATTGCAGGACTCAAGGGCAGTAAAGCCGATTGCATCACTGTTTGTGTCAAGCATAGATCCCCTTTTAAAAGGGGAAGCTGTAATATCTCTTGGCAAGATCAAAGATCCGCGTGCGTTTCCGGTATTGATTTATAGTATTCGCAAGGCCGATGACTGGCCGCTTCTGTTGAGTGAAATTACAAATTCTGTTGCCTTGATTGCGGCAGAAGGGGGAAAAACTATACAAAGTTTTTATCGGGTGCGAGAGAGTAATGAGCTCCTTGACCTGCTGCAAAAAGAACATAGCAGGTTTATAGTTGGAGCTGCCATAAAGGTGTTGGGCGATTTGCAGGACCGCAGGGCAACGAATGCTCTTTTGAATGTGATTAAAACCCCACCGTACCTCTCCAGTGATAAACTGTCTGCGCGATTCGCTCAGCGATCTCTGCGCAGGGCTGCAGCACGGTCACTGGGAAAGATAAAAGATCCTGCTTCTGTTGAGCCGTTAATAGAAATGCTCAGAGATGAAAAAACAGTAGGGTCTGCAGCGATGGCTTTGGGTGACATCGGTGATCCTCGAGCGGTAGAACCGCTTATTGCTATGCAAGGCAAAAAAAACTGCGCAAATGCGCTCGGCAAAATCAAAGATCCAAGAGCCATAGAATCACTTATTGAGATGCTTGATAAACACAAAAGTTCTGCAGCCGCCAGGGCGTTGGCTTCCTTTAATGACCCGAGGGCGAAGGCGGTTCTTGTACGGGCGGCCAAATCTGAGAATAAGGATTTTGCATACCAGGTTGTAATTTCATTGAGAAAATCTGATCCTCAGCTTGCCAGAGAGGTTGTGGCAGAGAACCTTGCTGATGCTAATCCGGTACTTCGCTCCAATGCACTCTACTATATAGGCAGGACGAAAGATCCCTATTTTGTGTCTGCTTTAATTGAACGAGTGGAAAAAGACCTGGACGCAGGCCTTAGAGCAAAGGCCGCGCAGAAGCTAGGAAGAATAGGGGCTGAGGCTGCAGCAGCGACAGACGTCCTTGAAATTGCATCTCGCGAGGATGATGATGAGAGTGTTCGCAGGGCTGCGAGGAACGCTTTGAGTAAGGTCCGGGGGGGAGGCACCAGACGGCAGTTTAGAAAAACACGGGATGGCCGTATTGTAAGCGTGGAGAGTTCGGAAAAGAGTCGCAAAGATCCTTCTTCCATACAGCCGCTCATTGATTCCTGGACCAGTAACGGTGCTGATCTTGAGGAAATTTCATCTGTTTTAGCAACAATGGGGCCGATGGCCGTGGAACATCTCATCCCTTTGCTTGAGCATGAATTCAGCCGCATACGGCGGAAGGCAGCTATAACACTGGGAAGAATAGGAGATGCGCGAGCGGTTGAAAATTTAATTATAACTTTGGACGATGACGCGTCGGAAGTAAGGTGGTCAGCAGCATGGGCCCTTGGGCGGATAGGTGACAGCAGGGCAGTTGATGCACTCTCTCGTTTTACCGAGGACAGTGATATTGGTATCAGGAGAAGGGCGCAGATTTCGTTGCGGGAAATACAGGCGGCAGAGAAGTACAGAGCAACAGCAGGCTCTGGTCAAACTGCTTTGGTGTGGCAATAAAAGGACTGCATAGCAGCTTTAGCCTTAAGGTAGCTCCTCAGGCCTTCCAGTAGTGCCCTTGGTGCGTGTCGCGCCGAAGGAGTTCCCGGTCAATGGAGCGCAGGTTTTCCTGCTTTTGCAACGTCCATTCGGGTGCCACGAGACGGCTTTTGAGCGGATCGCCAGTCAGGCGTTCAATGACCGTGTCGGGGCTGAGGTGTTCCAGAACATCGCAGGCCTGAGAGACAAACTCCTCGCGTGATATGGGTTGAAAGTCGCCCCGTAGAAATTCCTGTTCCAGGGCCGTGCCTTTGTGAATATAGAGGCAGTGGATTTTGACTGCGTCTGGTTTCAGGCGGGCAAGCTCAAGCGCGGTGCTGTGCACGTGTTCGGCAGTTTCTCCTGGCAGGCCGATGATGATATGCGGGCAGATGCGCAGCGGGTAGCGCCGGGCCAGCTCATAGCCTTCCACAAATTCAGCAAAGGTATGGCCGCGGTTGATGCGCGTAAGGGTTTCATCATGCATGCTTTGCAGGCCCAATTCAAGAGTGACCATCATACGCTCGGAATATTCTGCCAGTAGTTCAAGCACCTCAGGGTTCAGGCAGTCGGGCCGGGTCGCAACTGACAGGCCTACTATGCCGGGCAGGTCCACAACCCGGTCATAGAGCGAGCGCAGCTGTGCCAGAGGGGCATAGGTGTTGCAAAAGGATTGGAAGTAGACGATGAATTTTTTTGCGCCGTAGCGGGATTGCATGGCTTGTATGCCGCTCAATGCCTGCTGGCGTACATCAGGTGATTGGAAAGCAGGCCCGAACCCGGACCCGGAGGAGTCGCAGTAGCTGCAGCCGCCCCGGCCGCGTGTCCCATCGCGGTTGGGACAGCTGAAAGCGGCTTCGAGCGCAATTTTTTGCACCCGTTCGCCGAAGCGTTCTCTCAGGAAAGTGTTGTAGGAGTTGTAGCGGGACTGTTTTGCTACCATGTTTGTGTGGGTTATCGCCAGTGCATAAGGATTGGGAGCTCGCGGCTATTGAGGCGCTTGAGTCCGGCCGCGCGGGCAGCATTAAGGGCTTCCTCAAATTCTTCCGGTGTCACGCGACGTTGCAGTTCCTTGAATTGTTTGATGTCTCCGCAGGGGTGGTATTGATCCATGATGTTGACATAGGTATCGGGAGAAAGCTCATCGGCCAGGAAGCGCATGGCTTGCTGCGTGCCGGCCAGTCCATCGGGCATAACCAGGTGGCGTACCAAGAGACCGCGCAGGGCATGTCCCCGGCTGTTAAGCTGCAGGGGCCCGACCTGGCGATGCATTTCCCTGAGCGCGTTCTGTACAATATGCGGATAATCCGGGGCGGTGCAGTAAAAAAGAGCCGGGATGTCGGAGGAGAATTTTATATCGGGCATGTATATGTCAACAATGCCATCCAGAAGCTTGAGGGTCTCAACACTGTCATAGCCGCCGGTATTGTACACCAGCGGAATGTTTAATCCGCCCTCAATCGCCTCCGGCAGTGCTTCAAGGATTTGGGGAACAACATGCGAGGGGCTGACCAGATTAATGTTGTGCACCCGCTGCTCCTGCAGCTCAAGCATCATGCCTGCCAGCTGCGATGCGGTAACCTCACGGCCTTCACCCTTGTGGCTTATATCAAAATTCTGGCAGAAAACGCAGTTCAGGTTGCAGTTGCTGAAAAAGATGGTGCCTGAGCCAAAGCGGCCTGTAAGTGGTGCTTCTTCATCGAAATGGGGCGCATGACTGGCCACAATTGCGTTGCGTCCGGTTGTGCACACCCCGGTCTGGCCAGCAGTGCGGTCAACGCGGCAGCAGCGCGGGCACAGTTCGCAGGACTGCAGGGCAGCCACAGCCTGTTCAATGCGGCGTGTAAGTATGCCGTTTTTATGGGAGGAGAGGTATGCAGGTTCCATGGCAATGTCGAGTAAGGTGTTGAAAATTCGTTTTTGAAGGTTGCTGAAAAATATCTGAATGCAGGTGGGTGCTTTTTAATAACCTGCTAGTTGTCATCGTCCAGCATGACCGATGGGTAGTAACACTTAAAAATCAGGCACAGGCAGTCATAGAGATCTTTGTATGTTTCTTTTGCCTTCTCGCGAAATTCTTTTTTATTCGGATTCTGGGTGCGCAGGTAGGTAAGTAGGCCCTGTAGGAACTTGATATCCTTGAGTTTTTTTTCAAATGTATTGGCCCGGCCTACGATTTTCACCCCGGCCAGCCCCATGTTCTCAAATTCATACAGGGCGCAGGCGCCGCAGGGCCGGTCATCAATGTGCACTGCTGACCAGAAATGCTGGCGTTCCCAGGAAACTTTTTCCAGCATTGCTTCGGCTTGTTCCGGGCTGTCGCAGCCCTTGACGTCAGCGGTTATTTTGTAGATCATCATGCAGGCATTCTCGAAGTCGCGTTTGCGCTCGGGATCTTTGTTGAATTCGACCAAGCCGTGCTGGAACGTGCAGAATCCGTCGATGTTTGCGCAGCGTGAGTTCAGGATGAAGGCTTCCAGTTCAATGCCGTTGACCTTGTCGACAATGGCCTGGATTTCATCCAGGGTCAGGTGTCGGGGCAGGATAACGCGCTTGGCTCCAAGGTCGCGGTAGAAATGTACGCTTTCGGCATTGAAGGCCGTGCCTGCCGTGCTGATATGAATGTTGACGCCCGGATCAATATCCTGCAGGGTTAGAATCATGCCGATATCGCCCACGATAAAGGTATCGGCTCCGGATTTGAGACATTGTTCAATATAGTTGGTTAAAAACGGATACTGGTTGTTGCTGTAGAAGTGTTCATTGAGGGTGATTGCAATATTGACGTTATGCGGCTTGGCAAGCTCGACACAGCGTGTAAGTTCCTCAAAAGTAGTCATGTGCGGACTGACGTCCTGTTTGAGGTTATCTTCCTGTCGGCGGTTGAGCGAGGCGGCTACGCTGTAGTCCTGACGCCATTGCTTCGGCAGAATGCCACAGTAAAATTCATCGGCTCCGGCTTTAATGAGCCGTTCGACTTCATCTGGTGCTGATAATGGTGAGAGGATGCTTAGTGCCATAGTGAAATAAGTGTAACAGAAATGGAAGGGCAGGTAAACCGGCAAAATAAGTTTGGAAATGGGGATTCAGAGGCAGAGATGGAGGGTGCAGTGCCCAGCAAAATTTTGCCTGCCCCCTGAAAATCTTCGACTAACGCTGGGGCAGCGCTGATTGTGCCCTTCCCGACTGATTGCCCTGTTTGAGATCGTGCGCCCAGAAATCCAGCAGCGGCTTCGCGGCTTTCTTTGCGCCTTCGAACGCCAAGTGGTTCCTGTCAAAGTATAACAGCAGCCCATCCTTGAATTGTTGACACATGCTATCTTCACATAAAAAAGGCGACACATCCAGGACATATGCCTTTTCGAACTGGTCGGCAATTCTAGACTCTATTTCCCACAGCGGTGCATTATGTGCCTGTGCATCCGCCAACTTAATTTTTTCCATTTTATCTTCAAGTATTTGTGGGTAGTTGTGGCTTAAGGCACTCCAGGCAGAAAGCGTTTTTCCTCTCGTGCTTGTGGGCAGCCATTGCGAAAAATCAGGTATACTCGTAACCAGAATAACTGTTTTTCCCGCAGCAGTCAGTGAATCAACGACTGCATAGAGTCCTTCCTCATATAACCCGAGGGCAGCATGACCGCCTTTTGGCGGGCTGCCATCCGGGGACGATATTAAAAAGCGGCTTTTTCTGCCCCGCCGCCATCCAGTGAGTCGCCCAGTCATGTATCCGTGCAATATCACGGTGCCCACTTCAGCGCGCAGCAGCAGATCCAGTGTATCTTTTTGCCACTGAGCGCAACCCTTCTTGTTTTTTCCGGTATAGGGGCCTTTAAGCAGATAGCAGCCGGCCGTGGTGATACGGCTGCAAAGAACACCGTATTGTTCCGCAAGATCAAAGAGCCCCTGGCTTAATGCGCCGGCATGGCTATCCCCGACAATTACAATATCCAACGGCTGATCCAGACGAGACGAGAGAGCAGAGGCTTCTCTCTCGGCTTGCCTGTTGTTTCTGCTTATTGCAATAAAGGAATCAGCGTTTTCGAGGTTAGAGAACGCTTTTTTTTCAAGCCACATAACAGATAAGGACAATAGTACGGGAAGACAGACAGCAGCTATAATAATTTTTGCCGTATTTTGAGCAGACGTGGCTTTTCTGCCTCTGAATTTTTGTTCCACAAACCTGAATGACAACCAGGCAGGCACAACAGACACGCAAGCCGCAATACCAAGAGCCTCCGGTTGCTCCGGCCATAAAAAAGCTGTAAAAACAATAAATGGCCAATGCCACAAGTACCAGCTGTACGACCAGTTGCCGATGGTGCTCAGACATGGCCCTTCCAGGGCTCTGTTTATCCAGGAGCTGCCTGCTCGCGTGCCGGCCATAATAATCAGGGCAGCGCCTGCCACCGGCAGCAAAGCTGAGCAGCCCGGGAAAAGGGTGTTCTCTGTAAAGGTAACAGCTGCGTAGATAATGAGAGCCAGCCCAAGTAGCCCTAATGCGGAAGAATATCTTTGCGCCCAGTCACGTCTGTTTGCATGTGTATTATATGCGGCCACCATAGCACCTACCCCGAATTCCCAGGCTCTGCTATAGGGTGCGTAAAAGGAAAGGCTTTTCATATCCGTGAATCCCAGAACGGATGTGCGCGCAGTCAATAAGTAGTGACTTAAAGCAAATGATACGATACAGCCTGCAAGCATGAAACCCATAAAAGTTTTTTTATTTTCAAGTCCCCAGTGGGCTGCGAGCATGGGGGAAAAAATAAAAATAAAAGGAAATACCAGATAAAACTGCCCTTCAACTGAAAGCGACCACATATGAAGAAGGGGGTTTAAAACAACATCGGGAGCGAAGTAATCGGCTGTCCAATACAAAGACATATTGGCGGCGAATACAGAAACGGCTGCGCCGGTCAAGGCGGTAACTTTGAGCGCTTCGATATTAACAAGGCAAACGGCTGCGATAAGAACAACTGAGGTGACAACAGATAGCACAGGCAATAAGCGTCTGGCTCTTCGCGCAAAAAAATGTTTTACGTTCACCCGGCCGTTTGCTTCATGCTCTCTGAGCAGCAAGCCGCCTATAACAAAACCTGAAATAACAAAAAAGACATCAACTCCGACAAAGCCGCCCTCAAGTCTGGAGATAAAGGGTATTTCAACCTTGGCGTGATATAAAACTACCAGTAAAACCGCCAGCCCCCGCAGGCCCTGAATATCTAAACGGATAGATGTGCTGGAATCCTTGTGGCTGCAGGGGACAGTAGCGTCCGTTGATGTGGTCGAAGCTTCACCAAGCTGAGCGGTGCCGCTGCCAGACACAGTCGCCTGCGTTATCTTGATAGTGTTTGTGCGTTTCATGGTATGAAAATAAGCGGTGTATTCTTCCTTTGTAGAAAAATAATTACCGACAATAGCAGGCTGAAAATGGCATGTCAATATCGGTTTTTTTCTCAAGAAGAATAAAGGAGGTGCGGGAGCCCGCCCCTTGAAAAAATCCTGGATGCCGGATCTCCGTCCGGCATGATAAAACGCGGATAATCGCGTTAGGGGCTCACTTGCTTGAAAAGCATAATTCTGTGTACTGTGTAATAATTAATGCGAAACAAAGAGGAGTGTGGCATGAAAGCAATAATTTTCTTAGTTGAAGAAGACCCTGAAGTCGGTTTTAACGCTTAGGCGCTGGGCCACTTCATATTTACGGAAGGAGATACAGAGGAAGAGCTGAAACACAATGTTCTCGACTCTGTTACATACCACTTCGAGGAAGCGGACGCCCCTGCGGTTGTGAGGCTGCATTTTGTCAGAGAAGAAGTGATGGCCGTCCCTGCCTGAAATACCTCGCGATATTTCTGGCAGGGAGCTGTGCAAACTGTTCAAGCAGGTTTCGCCGGTTCAGGAAATCCTTGAATCGCCCATAGGCGCCGCGGCGACTGCATATCCGGTAAACGGCTTCTTCTTCGTCAGGAAGCATCTGCCGGGCGAATTCAAATACGAGTTCACGGCCAAGGTTACGATCGTTTTTGTGCGGAACCTCAACGGTCGATAACATCCGGAATTTTTCTCTCATCGAGTATTTCCGATTCGTAGTAAAACCGCCCCGTGGTTTTGTCTTATACAGCGCGGTTTTGTGCCGTTGTCCGCGATGCAGTGGTAAGCATATACTTATAGCTGGTCTGTGCCTGTTGCAGCATAGGTGCTGCTGCATGCTGCGCACCCGTGCATGCGAGCTGCGACTATGTCACTCTGTACCGTCGCTCTGTTCCGGCAGGACCGGGCGAACTTTCAGTATGCGCTCCTTGCGGATTGATACTGTGCCTCTGGGCGCCCCGCGAGGCTTGCTCACATTACAGGCCAGCGTGCATGATACCGGCACAACACCACCATTGCGTGCCTTGCTGTGCCAGGCGGCAATGGCTGCGGCTGCCTTGAGCGTTTCCGATCCCGGATCCCCATCATGTTCGGGACGGTATTTGAGCAGCACATGGCTGCCCGGCATGCCGCGCACATGAAACCACCAGTCACGCGGATCGGCCAGTTTTATGCTGAGGCGTTCATTATCCGCGTCGGTCCGGCCGGCAAATACAATCCAGCCACCGGGCAGTTCGTAGGTATGGATTTTAATAGGTTCCGGTTCTCTCATAATGTTTGTTGTGATCTGCTTTTTTACCGGTAGAGCATGCGAAAATAGTTGTGATCATATCGGTGAACGCCGTGGCAGCCTGAGGCTGTCTGCTTATCAGGATGTGTGAGGATGCTGATTGAGCACCATCCAGTACAGACTCAACTGCTTCACGGAATCCACAAACTGGTTGAAGTCAACGGGTTTGCGTATGTAGCTGTTGACCCCGCATTCATAGCTCTCAGTCATGTCTTGTTCTTCATCCGATGAGGTCAGCACCACAACGGGTAGCAGTTTTGTGCGTTTATCTCCCCTGATTTTCCTGAGCGTTTCAATGCCGCCCATGCGGGGCATATTCAGATCCAGCAGGATCACTTCGGGCATGACGCGTAGATCGCGGCCTTCGTGTACTCCGGTGCCGAAAAGGTAGTCGAGGGCTTCAACCCCGTCGCGGGCAATAACAATTTCGTTGAGGATGTTGTTTTTCGCGAAGGCACGCAGGGTCAGTTCAAGGTCATCCTCATTGTCTTCAACAACCATGATAATATTTTTTTGCATTTCACGCTCCTCTTATAAGGTGAAGAAAAAGGAAGTTTCCTTTTTTGGGGTGCTGTGTGCCCAGGTGCGTCCGCCGTGGCGGTGTGCGATACGCTGTACCGTGGCGAGTCCGATGCCTGTTCCGGGGAAGTCTTTTTCCGCATGAAGGCGCTGGAAAGGCGTGAAAAGTTTGTCGACATAGGCCATGTCAAAACCAACGCCGTTATCACGCACGCAAAATACCGTTGCATTGTCCTCATGGCCGGGCGGTCGGTGATCATCCTTGTCTGCATAACCGAAGGTTATTTTCGGAGAAGACTCTCTGCCGGTATATTTCCACGCATTGTTGATCAGGTTTTCAAGCAGGATGCTCAGCAGGTGACCATCACCCGTAGCCATGATGTCCGGCTGAATCGTGCAGGTAACGTTGCGTTCGGGCATCTGCTCCCGTAGTTGTTCTATTATTTTGACGGCAAGCGCACTTAGGTCAACCGGTTCTCGTTGCATATTATAGCGACTCACGCGTGAAAGGTTGAGAAGGTCATCAATGAGAAGTCCCATGCGCGTGGATGCCTTTTGAATGCGCTGCAGGTAGTTGCGGGCCTCATCCGGCAGGTCGGCGCTGAAATCTTCCTCCAGCGCTGTGCTGAACCCGCTGATACTGCGAAGGGGTGCTCGCAGATCGTGGGACACGGAATAGGCAAAGCTTTCAAGCTCACGGTTGGCCTGACTCAACAGCTCGGTCTGCCTGCTTAGCTCGCGTTCCATGCGGCAGCGCATGCTGCGGTCGCGCGCCATGCTCACAGAGCCCACGATCTCGCCCTGCTGGTCGTAGAGCAGTGAGATGTTGTGTTCAACTTCCACCAGACGACCGTTTTTATGCATCATGTAGGAGGCGTAGTTACTGATTTTTCCTGCCTCGAAAAATTCAGACATGCGTCCGTAGACAGCCTCAATATCCTTTGTGCTCAGCCATATTGAATCCCCGGCCGCGGTCTCATATTGGCCTTCTTCAATTGCGAAAAATTCCATGGCGGCTTTGCCGATCATCTCGTCAAGGGTGTAGCCCATCATCTCGATCCCGGCCTGGTTGACATGTGTGATATGGCCGGTGCTGTCGCTGAGAAGGATGCAGTCGACAGAGTTTTCGATGATATTGTTCAGGTAATCGTTGGTCTTGCTGAGTTCTTTCTTGGCGAGTTTGTGGCCGGTGTTGTCACGCACTACTGAGATCGCACCGATGCGCTGGTCCTGCTGATCAAGCATGTTGGTAACATTGGCTTCAATCGGTACAAGTTTGTCGTCGGGGCCTACGATATGATATTCCCAGCCTTTAACCATGCCGTCGGTTAGGAGTTTTTGCAGGATATCATAGTTGTCTTCGTAGTACTGCGTATCGATTGTGATTTTATCGCCCAGCGTAGTGCGGTAGGTTTTGCCGATTTCGGGCACAAAGCAGAGGGTCGTGTTGCCGATCAGTTTCTCGCGGCTCAGGCCTGTCATTTTCAGAAAGGCCTGGTTGACCAGTACTATGGTGCGGTTTTGATTTTCGGTAATGAAGATGCCGTCGGCTGACTGTTCCAGCACGGCTTTAAGTTGGTGTTCTGCGGCCTGGGCACGTTCAATGTCGGCAGCGTTCTGCTCAACCTGAAACTTCAGGTGCTGTTCCGCGTTTCTGCGCTGCTTGTACAGGTCGATGACGAATCCGATCAGCAGTCCTTGGAAAAGAAGAAAAGCATGGCCCACAAGGCCTATCGGGTTGAGCATGCCATGCCAGTCAACACCGATGGCGATAAGCACCAGTGCGTTAACGGGAAAGGCGCATAGACCCGCAATAAGACCGCCTTTCCAGCCCCAGCATACAGCAGCGATGACAATCGGGAAAAAGGCTAAGATGGCAGTACCGCTCTGTTCTCTGGTTGCGAACATAAGCAGCGCATACGCAAGCAGAGACAGAATAAATAGTATACGGCTGTTGCGTTCATGCCGTCGCATGCCGTTGGATTTTTTAGATGCAGGGGACGTATTATTTTCCATAGCCTATTTCTGCCTATGTTCGCAAATAAGTGCCGAGGCCTAACGGTGTCATGCGACTGCCTTGTTGGCTATAGTAGTTGCCATTCAAGATGTATGGGAGTTATATCTATATTTGTACATGCCATATTTTTATCGGTATGCCAATTAAAATTTTTAACTTTTTTATATGTTAATATATAAAAATTTAATATTTAAATGTATTCAGTCGGTTTTTTTAACAGTTATTAAGATGTCTGATAGGGGCATGTGTGTCTGTCAATATTATTACAGAAATCGGGTCTGATCTGTAGGCATGCCTGTATCGTGATTTACCGCGTGGTGAAAATATGGTACTACATATACTCTTTAAGCTTTAACGTATCTCAAGGGTGTATGTATGCAGGGATTTGATCATCCGGTAAAATATGATGTGATTGTGGTGGGCGGCGGACACGCCGGCTATGAGGCAGCGTACGCGGCCGCGACAATGGGATGCCGTACGCTGCTGGCTACCATTCAGCTTGATACTATCGGGCTCATGTCCTGTAATCCCGCGATTGGCGGGCTGGCCAAGGGACAGCTGGTCAAGGAAATTGACGCTCTGGGCGGTATTATGGGCGAGGCTATTGACGCAACCGCCATACAGTTCCGTATTCTTAACACTAAAAAAGGTCCCGCGGTCAGGTCATCGCGCGCCCAGGCCGACCGTCAGGGTTTCCGGCTCTGGATTAAAAATAAACTGGAAGCCGTTCCCGGTCTTGATATTAAACAGGCCCTGATTGAAAACATTATGGTTAAGGGGGGCGAGGTTGAGGGAGTTGTCTCAAGCATAGGAGAACGTTTTTTCGGTCGTACGGTTATTATCGCCACCGGCACTTTTTTGAACGGGCTGGTACATATCGGCTTGACCCGGTTTGCGGCCGGTAGGTTGGGAGAAGAGCCGGCAATAGCCCTGACTGATGCGTTGCACTCGGTGGGCCTTGAGACCGGCAGGCTTAAAACCGGAACCACGCCGCGGCTTGATGCTCGTACGATTAATTTCGACGTGCTTGAGCCGCAGTATGGCGATGATCCCCCGCAGCCGTTTTCCTTTAATTCGGCCCGCCAGCCCCGCCGCCAGATTCCCTGCCATATCACCTATACGAATGAATTAACGCATGCAATTATTCGCGAAGGCTTTGACCGTTCACCGCTGTATACCGGGGTTATTCAAGGTACGGGGGCGCGCTACTGCCCCTCGATTGAGGATAAAATAAAGCGTTTTCCAGACAAAGATCGGCATCAGATCTTCCTTGAACCCGAAGGCTTTGATACGGTTGAGATATATCCAAGCGGTATACCCACCAGTCTGCCGATTGATATCCAGTACCGCATGGTGCGCAGCATCCGCGGTCTGGAAGAGGCTGAAATCATGCGCCCGGGGTACGCGATTGAATATGATTACGTTAATCCGGTGCAGCTGAAACATACGCTTGAGACCAAGAAGGTTGCGGGCCTGTTTCTGGCCGGCCAGATAAACGGAACCTCAGGGTATGAGGAGGCGGGAGCGCAGGGCCTCATGGCAGGCATCAATGCTGCCTGTCGGGTCAGGGATTTGCCGCCGTTTGTGCTCAAGCGCAACGAGGCCTATATTGGCGTGTTAATCGATGATCTGATCACGCTTGGAACCCTTGAGCCTTATCGCATGTTTACTTCTCGTGCGGAGTACCGCCTTTTGCTGCGTGAGGATAATGCTGATGCGCGTTTACGCGAAAAAGGATATCGTCTTGGCCTGGTGGGCATTTCTGATTTTGAGCGTCTGCAGGTCAAGATGGCGGCTGTTGAGAATGAGCTTGCGCGATTGCGCAGCGTCAAAGTTGCACCGCAACCCGATATTCAGCAGTGGCTCATTGGGTGCGGAGCAACTGTACTTAAACAGACCTGCAGCCTGTTTGAGCTCCTGAAGCGCCCCGAGATTGACTACGCTGCGCTTGAGCGCGCTGCTCTGGCAGCTCCGGGCATTGATCCGGATGTGAGCCACCAGGCTGAAACCTTTGCAAAATATGAAGGCTATATTCAGCGCCAGCAGCAGATGGTTGAAAAATTCAGTCATCTGGAGGCGTGTGTGATACCGCCGGATATACACTATGACGGGATTGCCGGTTTAAGTACCGAGGTCAAGCAAAAGCTTAACCATGTGCGTCCGGTTTCTCTCGGCCAGGCATCACGCATAGCGGGCATTACCCCGGCGGCATTGTCGATTCTGATGGTATATTTGAAAAAATGATCAGGCAGCCAAAGCCCCTGATGGGCTGTTGAAAAAACCCCATCTGCTGCGGTGCGCTACATGCGGCGTACAAAATAGCACGCCGCACTTCTCATGATTGCGCGCGCCTTGCATCTGAGCATTTTTGAACAGCCTTACATTAGAAAGTTGCTAAGGTGTGCGGGGAACTGGAGAGAACCACGAGCGTTCAATGGTTACTGCCAGGCTGCAGTTGTGGGGGGCACCGGCTTGCCGGGCACGCATAGCAGTTCATCTACGCGAAGCTGCAGGCTTTCCATATCTTGCGGTGTGAAAGGCTTGGCGGTTTTCAGAGTTGGGTCAAGAAGCGAGTCTCCGGGTTTGAAATTTTGCAGCCGCAGTCGCGCTGCCCCGCTTAAATCGCGCGCAAGCTGGTAAATATCCTCCGGTTTGTGAAATTCGGGCACAATCGTAATCCGGAATTCATAGTCTACGCGGTCTTCAATCAGCAGTTCAATGCTTGTGCGAACTCTGTTCAGCATACTGTCGGCTACATTCGTAATCTTGCAGTAGCTGTTTTCATCCAGGCAGGACTTTACATCCATGGCAACATAGTCGAGCAGGCCTGCATCAATCAGTTCGCGCAGAATATCCGGATTGCTGCCGTTGGTGTCAAGTTTGGTTTGAAAACCGGCCGCGCGTATAACTTCCAACAGCCTGCGTAGCTTGGGTTGCAGGGTTGGTTCTCCGCCGGTCACGCAGACTCCGTCAATCCAGCCTTTCAGATCATTCAGCCTCGCAAATATATTTTCGGGTTCGATGGTTTCAATCGAATCCGGGCGCAGTACCAATTCAGAATTGTGACAGTAGGGGCAGCGGAAGTTACAGCGGGGGAAAAACAGGACCGCGCAGATCTTTCCGGGCCAGTCAACAAACGACGTGTCAATAAAACCCTTGATGGAAAGATCTTTAAGAGTATGCATATTGTCCGGTTCCTGAAAAACTATCAGACTGTTGAAGAACGGCCGTCTGCTACGGTGCGCTATACGCGCAGTACAAAAAAGTACGCCTCATTCCTGATGATGTCACGCGCCTTGCAGCCGAGCATTTTTGAACAGTCTGTAAAAAACTTTTTTAAAAATCTGCTAGTGGGCGTTGATAATCTGCAGCAGTTCTTCTCGAGTGGGAACCTGCCCGCGAAAATCAGCTACCACGTTTTCATCAGCATCCTCTACGATGATTGTGGGCGTGGCCTGCACACTGAAGAACGTGCCCTCGGCCAGTCCATCGGCGGTTTCCACATCATAGTAAAGAACGCTGTGGCCGTTCTGCTCTATGTCTGCGCCGAGTTGCTTGGCCTGCGGACAGCGAGGACATTCCTGCTTGGTAAATATTTTAACTGTCGACATCAGGCACTCCCGGTCTTGGTGCGGGCAAAGAAACCCTGGTTTTTATTACGGTCTTTCAGCTCAGCAATTTTGCCTTTGTTCCAGCTTGACACTTTGGTGAAATAACCGGTAATACGTGTAATGCCGTCAACTTCCTGAGAGCCACAGCACGGGCAGGCATCCAGCATGCCGCGCACAGTGCGACCGCATTGCAGGCAGTTGGTGAATTCAGGCGAGAAGGCGATCTGGTCATTAAGTGTTTCACGGAAAGTTTTTACAACAAAATTTGCCAGCGATTCCTTAGACGGTTTGGACTCGCCCAGCCAGATATGGGTAAGGGAGCCGGCCTCTATAATGGGATGAAACAGGCCTTCGGATTGAACGCGCTCAATCGGATTCTCCTTCGATGAAACCGGCAGGCAGGTTGAATTGGTGTAATAAATTTCTCCGCTGTCGATCGTGCCGCGCACATACTTGCGGGCCTGCTCATTGAAGTCCCGCAGATCAAGCCGTGCGAACCGGTAGGACGTGCTTTCAGCCGGGGTCTGCTCCAGCACAAAGTGCATACCGTGTTCTTTAGAGAGGCGCTGGCATTCAAGGTTCATGTGCGCGATTACCTTAAGCCCGAATTTTAGGGCGCGCTTGGACTCGTTGAGTTCCTGACCCGTACAGGCCTGCACCATTTCATTCAGGCCCACCATGCCGATCAGGTACGAGGCCCGGTGCATGCGGATGTAGGGCTGTCCGTCGGTTTTCATCATCAAAAGTGCCAGTGGGCCGTTTTCGCCCAGAGCCAACAGCTTTTCAATAAACTTCTTTTTTTCAAGGTGGGCCTTGACGGCCAGTTTAATCAGGTCTGTCAGGCTGTTGAACATCGCTTCTTCTTGGCCCACGTTTTTATAGGCCAGACGCGGCAGATTGATCGTGACGTTCTGCAAGGCACAGAAGCGCATTTTCCAGGGCTCTTTAGCATCATTTAAATCATTATCATTGAGCTTGAAGCTCAGGCGGCAGCACTCTGAAATCTTGGCGGTATCTCCGCGGTCAAATACGAAGTAGGTGGTGCCTTTTTCGCTGGCAATGTCGCAGATGTGTTCCAGGAATTTCTGGTGGCCTTCGGTTTTAAAAAATTTCTCGGTGATATGCACCAGCGGTTTTGGAAAAAAGAAGGGCCGTCCTGTGCCGTCGCCTTCGCGGTAGATGTCAAACAGGAACCATACAAAGCGCTGTGCTTCCTTCTCATAGTCGCCGTAGGTGCGGCCGGTGAATTTCCCCCCGGGTCCGATGGCCGGCACGTTTTCAAAATGCTTGGGCACTTCCCAGTACAGGTTGATATCGGTAAAAATGGCCTGTCCGCCGCGCGCGACAGCTTGTTGTGAAAATTCATAGATCATCATCTGGGCTAGCTGGCGCACCTCTTTGTCGCTGCGGCCTTCCAGATAGGGCGCGAAAAAGAGATTCACGGCATCCCAGCCTATTGCACCGGCAAAATGGCTCTGCAGTGCAGCGGCCATTTTAACCATGTGGGCCAGAAGCACTTCGGGCTGTTTGGCCGGTTTGGCAATCGACAGTGAATTGGGCAGGCTCAGGCCGAATTTCTTGATGTATTCCAGCGACTGTCCGGAACAGTACGGGCGATCAATAAAACCAAGGTCATGCAGATGAAGATCTCCGCGCATGTGCGCATCCCCGATTTCAGGTGAAAAGACACGCAGCAGGGCATATTCTTTTTTGATGCCTTCGGCCAGCGTCAGGTTGGTTGCCTCCGGACCGTGGGGCACATTGGCGTTTTCCTTGTTGGGGTGCAGGATCAGTTGATCAACATCATAGATCGGAACACCGAGACGGGTATGTTTTTTGCGAATTTCTTCAAGTCCGCGCTCAATTAGTTTGGAGTCAACGAGTTCGCGAATCAGGGGAGCGGTGATGCATTTGATAGCCGCTTTTTTTATAACCTCCTCAACCTCAATGCTGATTTCCTCTGAGGTTTGCTGGTCAAGGCCGGTTTCGCGTATGAGCGCTTCTACGATTTTGCCCCGGTCCCAGCCGGTCAGATCTTCTCCGGAGGTCCGGACATCCAGGGTCATATCCGTTGTTTCGGTGTTTGTTTGTTCAGATTTTTGACGTGCTTGTAGGTCTATGATAGATCCCATATCCCCAACCCCTATAAATAAAAGATTTAACTGTATGTTGTATAGAGAAGAAATATAGAATACCACATGTAGGGTTGTCAAGGATAAATTTCAATTATTGAAAAAATATTTTTTCCGGTCGGAAAAACAGGGGTTTGGGAGGTGTTCGGCAGCTTCGCTATGGGATGCAGGTATTAAGCAGCAGTTTGTGCCTACGGATGTGGCTGTTTCAGGGGTTTTTGCTGATCAGCGAAAGCTAAAAAATGATTTGATGGTCGTAAACAGGCTTGGGCGGCGGCAATTGTTTTGGATAAACTGTTTCAGCGTGGCATGGGATTCAGGTGCAAGTTCAACAAATTCGACCCCCATCTGATAGATGAAATTCAGGGCAGTATGGTCGACATTGTACCAGCATACCTGGCCCCGAACGTGTAACGGCGGATCCTGTGGCGTCAGGATGATTTCAAGCGCGAGTGTGTAGTCACGCGCTCCGGCCGGGCCTGATAAAAGTTTGATAGCTCCGTTTGCAAGGTGGGGGGTCTCAAGACAGAGACCGTGCAGCGATAGGTTGCTGCAGATGCCCGGAAGTCTTTCCGGCAGACCGGTTTTTTTGTCATCCGCCTGAATGGATACGATAACATCAAAAGCGACGTCAAGGCGCTTGAACTTGCGCCTGTCAAGTCCGGTTGGATTGCCCATTATGGTTCCGTTTTTGTAATGTGGCTATGTCCTTTAGCTACGCAGATTGTAGCCGGTGAACCAGCATGTACAGGCGTGCGGAAAAGGGGTTGCTCCGGGGATGTTTGCGTCCGCACTAACCGTTTTTACGTGCTTTTTTAATTATATCGGTTGTTGAGGCGCCATACTTGAGAGGGATTGTTGCTATACGGCCGCCGGAGGCCTGAACCACATCGGCTCCGATAATTGTTTCAGGAGACCAGTCGCCGCCCTTAACCAGCACATCTGGCAGCAGACCGGTAATCAGACGGCCGGGATCGGGATCGTCAAAGAGAACCACATAGTCCACCACGGCCAGCGCGGCCAGTACGCGCGCGCGCTGCTGCTGGGGATTAACCGGGCGTTCCGGTCCTTTGAGACCGCGCACCGAATCGTCGCTGTTCAGGGCTACCACGAGAATATCGCCTTCGCGCGCGGCGTCCTCCAACAGGTCAACATGTCCGGCATGCAGAATGTCGAAGCAGCCGTTGGTGAATACGATTGTCTGGCCCGCAGCCTGCCGGGCTGCCACAATCTGCCGCAGCTCTTCAAATGGCATGATTTTATTGGCTAATCTGCCTGGTTGATGCACCTGAGCACCTCCTGATAGGTTGTCCGCCCGCGCAGTATTTTTTCAATCGCATTTTCTTTCAAAAGATGCATACCGTCCCGGCAGGCCAGTTTTTTGATTTCATCGGCTGAAGTGCGCTGGTTGATCAGGTCGCGCAGCGCGTCTGTTACCGACATGACCTCAAATACGGCTTCGCGGCCCTGGTAGGTTGTTTTACGACATTGCAGGCAGCCCCGCCCGCGCGTAAGCTGCACCTCCGGTTCAGTGTATGTTGCGGGCAGCACAAGCCCCAGCCCTTCAAATTCATCGCGCAGCAGGGTAAATGTTTCCCTGCATTCGGGGCAGATGATGCGCACCAGGCGCTGGGCCACGCAGCCCAGCAGGGTTGAGCTTATCAGAAACGGTTCGACATCCAGGTCAAGCAGCCGTGTCACCGATGACGGCGCATCATTGGTGTGCAGGGTTGAGAGCACCAGGTGGCCGGTCAGGGCCGCCTGAATGGCATTGCGGGCCGTATCCTGATCGCGAATTTCACCGATCATGATAATATCGGGATCCTGACGCAGGATATTGCGCAGTATGGATGAAAAGGTAACATCAACGGCCGGCTGCACTGAGATCTGGTTATAGTCTTCACAGACCATTTCGATCGGGTCTTCAATTGTGGTGATGTTTTTGTCCGGGGTATGCACCGCTCTCAGGGTAGAGTACAGCGAGGTTGTTTTTCCGCTGCCGGTCGGTCCGGTGAATAGGATCATGCCGTGGGGACGGGTGAGCAGGGCGCGATAGCGCAGCAGATCCGAGGTGACAAATCCGAGTTGCTCCAGATCCTGAAACAGTACTTCGGGGTTTAAAATGCGCAGTACGGCTTTTTCGCCAAAGGCGACCGGTATGGTTGAAACGCGGATTTCAACCTCCCTGTCGCGGTCTTGCAGTTTGATACGGCCGTCCTGTGGCCGGCGCTTTTCAGCGATATCGAGCCGGGACAGACTCTTGATGCGCGAAATCATGGCATTGTGTACCACAGGCGGCACCGAATACGTGGGGTGCAGGATGCCGTCGATCCTGAGTCGCACCATGCTTTTTTCACGCTTGGGTTCAATGTGAATATCGCTTGCTCGTTGCTCAAAGGCATAGCGAAACAGGTAGTCGACCGCGTTTTGGACATATTTTTCGGTGGTTTCAGGGTCACCGGCCGTTCCCAGACGTGCGTATTGTTCAAAATTGCCGATATCGACACCGGGAGTGACAAGTTCCCGCTCAGCCTTGACCACTGACTGTTGAAATCCGAAAAACTCTTGAATCAGTTTTACAATATCGGTCTTGGTACTGATTATGGGCTGGATCGGCAGCTTTTGAACCTTTTTGATATCATCCAGCACATCGCGGTCAAGGGGGTTGACCATGGCCACTTGCAGTTCTCCGTTTTCAATAGCAATTGGCACGGCCAGGCTGCGAATAGCAAAGGCTTTTGAAAACGTGCGGGTTACCACGTCAAGATCGAGCTCAAGCGGGTTGATTTTTTTATACGGGATTCCCAGGGCATCACCCACCTCGCCCATCACCAACTCTTCTGTTATGGTTGTGTCGGTGCGGGCCGCGCTGTGCAGGTTGAGCGTGGCAATAATTTCGGCCGGTGTTACGCTCTTGCCGGCCCGGTCGCCCTGAAGATCCTGCAGTGTGGCCACCTTGGCGCGCAGTTCTTTCTGGCGTGCCAGAATCTGGGTGCGCTGGTCAGCGGTTATTATCGAACGGTTAACCAGAATGTCGCAAACGTCCTGAAGAAGAAGACTGCGTTTCATATGTTTGAATGCTCCCTGTGATGTGTTCGGTACGGGCAGGTCGTGACGTTCCTCGTTCGGGGGTTTCGGTGTCACGTCTGCATTGTACTCCTATAGTGTTTCGAACAATAAAAGATATTCTTTAAAATGTAAAAAGGAAAAGGTGCGATTATGTCACGCTGCTTGTCATAATCGGGGACATCCCGGACGGCAGGCACCAGGGTCCTGTGCGGTTCGGGGCCTTGAGCGCTCGCTGCAGACGCTCAAGGAACTGCGCGCGCGGAATTTCAACAGCGCCCAGACGCAGCAGGTGCTCTGTTGTTACCTGACAGTCGATACAGTCAAAGTTCCAGGCGCGCAGCAGGGTTGCCAGATAGGCCAGGCATATTTTGGAGGCGTCACGCTGCTCGGTAAACATTGATTCGCCAAAAAATGCCTTTCCCAGAGAAATGCCGTAGAGTCCGCCAACCAGTCGGTCTCCCTGCCAGGCTTCTACCGAGTGCGCTACGCCTGCCCGGTGTAAGCGAATGTAGGCGGAGCGCATTGCCGGCACAATCCAGGTGCCGGGCTGCCCGGGGCGTGCAGCCCGTGCGCAACGGGTGATGACATCTTCGAAGGCCGAATCAAGCGTTATGCGGAAAGGTTCTTTTTTGAGGGTGCGGGCCAGGCTCTTTGTAATGACGATATGGCTCGGGTCGAGTACCATGCGCGGATCGGGAGACCACCACAGGATCGGGTCGTCTTTACCGTACCACGGGAAGATTCCCTGACGGTAGGCATTCAAGAGGCGCTCGGTGCTCAAATCACCGCCTACGGCCAGCAGGCCGTCAGGTTCGGCCAGTTCCGGATGCGGAAAAACAGGATCGGCGCTCAGGTGATGAACAGGCATACCGCACATTGCAGGCTGAAAGGATTGTTGGTAGTTAAACGCGCCGCGCTCGTAACAGTGCTGATGCTGCGTTTCGTTGCAACGGGCTCGAGCACGCAGGCTTCTTTATGAGTGTCTGCAAACAGGTGTCTAAGGGCCGGCGGCCCTGCCGGCGAAGATGTTACGAGTGCGTTTCGACGTCGGCCATTGCGTGTTTTTTTTCGATTGCGTCAAACGTGAATGTCAGGCAGTTCTGTGTGCTGCCTTTTTTCAGCTCCGCGGGGGCATTCTGATCCAGGTCAATCTTCACTGTGCCGCCGCTTCGCAGGTTTCCGAAAAGCAGTTCATCGGAGAGCGGATTCTTGATTTGATTCTGTATCAGGCGCGTTAGAGGCCGTGCGCCGTATTCGGGGCTGAATCCGTTGCGTGCGATCCAGGCGCTGGCAGCATCACTGAGTTGAATTGTAACTTTTTTCGCAGAGACCTGAGTGCGGATTTCCTGAATGAACTTTTCAACAATCAGTTCCACAGTTTGAGAGGACAGGGCGTTGAACATGACGATTTCATCCAGACGGTTCCGGAACTCGGGGCTGAAGAGTTTTTCAACGGCCCGCAGGCCTTTGTGCGCTGCAACTTCGGTGCTGCCGCCCCCGAAACCGATGCTGGAGGATGCCATCTCGCGCGCGCCGGCATTGGAGGTCATCAAAAGAATTACATGCCGGAAATCGGCCTTTTTGCCGTTATTGTCGGTGAGCGTTGCATAGTCCATGATCTGCAGCAGAATGTTGAAAATATCAGGATGTGCTTTTTCAATTTCATCCAGCAGCACTATGCTGAAGGGATGTCGGTTGATGGCATCAGTCAGCAGGCCGGCCTGCTCAAAACCGACATATCCGGGCGGAGCCCCGATCAAGCGGGCGACCGTGTGCTTTTCCATGTATTCGCTCATGTCA